>Ga0209536_100015503_pt1 | contig 10879 bp, 4 predicted proteins | sample DeeMarSeWOR28_12_FD_187461 | JGI IMG/M metagenome (GOLD analysis project Ga0209536, IMG submission 187461) | Marine sediment microbial communities from White Oak River estuary, North Carolina - WOR-2-8_12 (SPAdes) (version 2) | ecosystem: Environmental > Aquatic > Marine > Intertidal zone >... | reverse complement strand
CCTGGAAAGCTTGCTTTCCTTTCTAGTCTACATCCTGATGGCCCAATTTTTGCTTTTGATCCCATTGATTCTTTCGTTCTTCCTCCCGCAAAGAACACAGAGCGGTCTATCCCGGTTTACCGCCTGGATGAAGCAACAAGAACGGGCCATCGAGATTGTCTTTGCGTTGATTTTTAGTTTACTCTTCCTGAAAATAGGGTTGGATCTTCTTGGTATCTGGTCATAACGAACACCACAACAATTTAGAACCTATGCACTTCGCACAAAGAATCCCGTAGAAAGTCTTCGGGATTCTTAAAAAATCTGCTCTGAAAATACACACCATTAATAAACCATTTCGGTACTCCCCCTCCACACTGAAATTCGCTACTCTATAAACATCAGACCCGCATTCCAATGGATTATGCGGTTAATGCTTTATCTATAAGAATTTTGCAAAACCTGAACCGTAAAGCCATCAAGCCTTTGCAATAATCAATTGGCGCCATGTTGTTCAGTAATGAGTTTCAATTTGTTCAATCTCTTGATCTTCTTTGGAGGAAAACATGAACAGGAAAATCGCTTGCATATTACCCCTCATTGCAGGAATGATACTCCTAATTCACCCTGGGTTTGCTGTCCATGCTCAGGTTCTGTCTTATCCTGCGGAGATCAATAAGAGTTTCACCCCGATATCCATTCCATCGGGGGGAATAACACGTCTCGAAGTGACAATCTATAACCCTAATACTTTTTCACTGAATAATGCTTCCTGGACAGATAATTTAGTGGGGGTGCAGCCGGGCTTGTCCATTGCAGATCCTGCCAATATTTCCAACACCTGTGGTGGTGCAGTCTCTGCTGTTCCTGGAACAACCACCTTATCACTCAGCGGGGGCACCGTTCCTGCGCAGTTGGGGGCTACGCCAGGTGAATGTACTGTGGGGATCGATGTCACTTCAACCACGCTTGGGAACCTGATCAACACCATCCCGGCCAACGCATTAAGCTCCACAGGTGGAGGATTTTCGATCACGAATACCACGCCAGCCAGCGCAACAGTGACCACCGTTGGGATCTCATCACCTACAGTGACCAAAGCTTTTGCTCCCAACACCATCTGGGTAGGAGACACCAGTGTGCTTACGATCACGATCAACAATACAAGTGCAGTTCTTCCTTTGACCCAGACATCGATCACAGATACCTTGCCAACAGATGTCGTGGTTGCAAATCCCGCTTTACCGGCAAACGCTTTGCAGAACTGCGGTGCGTCGGCTACGGTGAGTGCCACGCCGGGCGGGAGTTCGATCACGCTGAACGATGGGACGATTTCCTCGGGTTCAAGCTGTGTCATCAGGGTGAATGTGACTTCCTCAACGCCGGGTGTTTATACCAATACGATTCCGGCTGACGCGATCACTACGCAGGAAGGGGTCACCAACAGTTCACCGGCCTCCGCTCCCCTTAATGTCCAACCTGTTGGAATTTCAAAAGGCTTTTCACCAGGAACCTTTCAGGCCGGGGATACCACTACGTTGACCATCACGCTTCAAAACCCGACCGCTTCTGCGTTCACCGGTGTCAGCATCACGGATACTCTACCAGGTACAGTGCTTACTGTAGTTGATGGGTCAGCTACCACCACTTGTGGGGGGACAGCTGCAACAACTTTGCCGCGTACGGTCACGCTGACGAGTGGCACCATCCCCGGGGGTAGTACAACCAACCCCGGAACCTGTACGGTTACCGTTCAGGTGACTGCGCCTCCTGCTGCTGGTGCCGCCTCGTACACCAATACCATCCCAGCCGAAACACTGATCACCGATCAGGGTGTGACCAACGTTCTGCCTGCCACAGCACAAGTCAGTATCTATGCGGTCGGCACGGGCATTACTGCGGATAAATCCTTCAGCCCCTCAACGATTGACGTTGGCGGTAACTCCAGGTTGAGAATAAACTTGCGAGCTCCGGCCGACACAGCACTGACCAATTTCTCACTCACGGATAATCTGCCAGCCGGTGTCGTGATCAGCAATTCACAGGGTCCCAACGTAACCAGTTGTGGCGCTGGAGCGGTTCTCACAGCAGTGACCGGGACAGATGTGATTACCCTGACGGGCGGCACAATCGAGGCAGGGGTCCAATGCCGGATCGAGGTCTGGGTAACCAGCGACACGGCGGGCACCTACCAGAATATCATCACGCCTGCCGATATTACCAATGACCAGAACCGGGCGCCTTCTGGCAACCGCACTGCCACCCTGAATGTGCTACCGTTAAGCGATTTGTCGGCAAGCAAAGAATTTACTCCCGGAGCGGTGGCTCCTCTGGGCCTATCGACCCTGACGATCACTCTGCAAAACACAAACGCTTCTCCGCTGGTGGATGTATCCGTGGTGGATAATCTACCGGCCGATCTGACGGTTGCTGCTCCACCGAATGCCAGTACCACATGCGCGGGGGGCACTGTCACGGCCGTACCCGGGACACAGGTGATCCAACTGACTGATGGTTCGATCCCCGCCCAGGTTGGAGGAGTGCCTGGGGTGTGCACGATCAGTGTCAATATTCAGGGAAGCAATACCCCTGGAACTTATAACAATACGATCCAAGCAGCAGATGTCAATGGGACGATTCTGAGTACAGGAACCACGATCAATCCCACACGAAACGCCACTGCACCTCTGATTATCACGGACCTTACCATCGGAATGGTAAAAGGTTTCGATCCCCTGACGGTTTTTGGTGGTTCTGCTTCGACCATGAGTATCGATTTGATCAACCCAAATGATGCGGGGTTATCCAACATCAGTTTTACGGATAATATGCCCGCTGGAATGTTTCTCGCCAACCCTCCCAATTTTTCAGTAGGGACATGTGGTGGCGCACTGACAGGTGCTCCCGGGGAGGCTTCTTTCACTTTTGATGGCGGCAGCCTGCCAGCCAAAAGTCTGTGCACGCTGACGGTAAGCGTAACGATGAATGTCAATGGCAATTTGACGAATACCATTCCTGCGGGTGCGGTGACAACGCAACAAGGAGCAAGTAATCCAGAACCGGCTGAAGCCACCCTGACCAACCTGGCAGGAGCCAGCGTTGGGAAGTTTTTTGCTCCAAATCCGGTGGCGGTTGGGCAGTATTCATTGTTGACGGTCACCATCAGGAACACCGGTACCATCCCGTTGACTGGCTTGGGGTTGATTGACAATCTGCCTGCAGGCCTGGCTATTGCCTCGCCGCCAGCGCCTGCCCCGGTTAACAACTGTGGCGGGACGTTAACTGCGGTGAGCGGATCCCAGGTGATCCAATTGACGGACGGTGTCCTGGCCCCAGCTTCAGATTGTACGATGGTGGTGGCGGTAGTCGGAGCCTCGCCGGGGGATTACGAGAACATCATCCCGATTGGTAGTTTGATAACAGATCCAGCCATAACCAACACCCAGCCCGCGTTTGATACTCTGATCGTGATAGAGTCGCCCGACCAGGGCGATGGTGATCCTGGTAGACCTGGTGGAGGCCTTGCTGGTCTGATTCCGGTCACCGGATTTGTGCCAGGCCAGGTCACCGATTTGAGCGGATTGCCGGTTACCAGGTACAAGACTTTGAACGCTGTTACCCTTGAAATCCCCATTCTCAAGCTCGATCTGCCAATTGTTGGGGTGCCGATGAAAAACCGGACCTGGGATGTCAACTGGCTGTTGAACCAGGCCGGTTGGCTGGAAGGCAGCGCTTTCCCAGGCTATTCGGGGAACAGCGTGTTGACCAGCCACGTCACGCTGCCATACGGGCAGCCAGGTCCGTTCACGAACCTGCATAAATTGAAAACAGGCGACAAGATTTTCATCCACTCCTTCGGGGAACTCTATATCTATGAGGTCAAGTCGATCAACCAGCATTATGCGACGGATCCGGCTATTTTGCAGCACGAGGATGAACCATGGCTGACGCTGGTAACATGTATCGATTACAGTGAAGAAGCGGGAACCTATCTCAAACGATTGGTCGTCAGGGCGCAGTTCTTGCAAGCCCAACCAGATCGCTGGTGGTCCAGTGACCAGTAAAAAGTAAAACCAGAGTAAAGATGTCCCCCTGCCGGAGGACATCTTTACTTTTCAACCGGGAGTGACAAAGCCCTTGTGACAGGGTTGATCAGGTGCAGGCTTCGGGCATTTTTAGAAATCCGATCCTGCAAATATGCACCATTAATAAACCATTTCGGTACTCCCCCTCCACATTGAAATTCGCTACTCTATAAACATAGACCCACACTCTAATAGATCTAGGAGTTATGCAATCGAATGGGAGAGACCCTGAAACAAGGGCGCGAGCGATGTTTGCATCCCTATTTCCAACATCTTTCACAGACTGCGTATCTCCCAGGAATATGCGGTTAATCTGCATGTATAGAACTACAACATCTGAAAGGAGGTTCTCCACAATTAAGTGCGCACAGCAAAAATGAGAGGTCGTTTTGTAAACTACGAAAGTTTTCACATATTGTATAAGAAGGAGAGAAAAAAATGGATCAGATCACAGAGTTTTTCAACTCAACCCTTGGAACCAGATTGGTGAATCTGGGCGCGGGATTGATTATCCTGTTAATTGGATATATCTTTGCTCGTATCATTGCCAGTGTCATCCGACGCTTGCTAAAGCGCTTAAAACTGGACAATCGCATCGCAGATGCACTTAGTGAACCCGGCGCTGAACGTAAAATAGAGATCGAAGATGCCGTTGCCAAGGTCATCTTCTGGGTGTTGATGATCTTCGTCTTTGTGGCCTTCTTCGACCGCATTGGGCTGGCAATGATTGCTACCCCGCTTGAAGCCTTTTTGAACAATGTGACCACAGAATATCTGCCGCGCTTGACCGCGGCGGGAGTGCTGCTGCTGGTCGCCTGGCTCGTAGCAACCGTGCTGAGATTCCTGGTTAAGAAAGCTGTTTCCCTGACCAAACTGGATGATCGCCTTAGCCAATATGGCGCGCTGGAGGAAGGTGAAAAGGTCACCTTTGGTGAGGTTTTGGCCAACGCCATTTTCTGGTTGGTCTTCCTGTTGTTCTTGCCAGCGGTTCTATCCGCGCTGGGGATCGCAGCCCTTGCGGAACCCCTTCAGGGAGTCCTCGCTGAGATTCTGGGCGTACTGCCGAATATCCTGGCCGCCGTTGTGATCTTCGTGATCGGCTGGCTTGTCGCCCGCCTGGTCCAGCAAGTGGTTACCAGCCTGCTCAAATCCATTGGCACCGACAAAGCCGGTGAGCGGGTTGGGCTTTCCGAAGAATATTCCCTGTCAAATCTGATTGGGCGTATTCTGTACATCTTCATTCTGCTGGTCACCTTCATCTCAGCCCTGGATAAGCTCAACATTGCAGCCATTTCGGAACCGACTACCCAGATGCTGACCACCATTGTGGATGCCATCCCCGGGGTCATCGGCGCGGCCCTGGTGTTGATCGTCTCCTACGCGATTGCGAAACTGGTTTCGAAACTGGCTGAAGAACTGCTGGCTGGCGTTGGGTTTGACAGTGTTCCCGAAAAGCTGGGATTGACCTGGAGCGCTGCTACCGGCCCCTCGAAATTCGTCGGATATCTGGTGCTCTTGGCCATCATGCTGCTCTCTGCCACTTCAGCAGCTGAGTTGCTGGGCTCGGCGTTCCTGGTGGATGCTCTGGGTGTGTTCATTGCCTTCTTCTGGCAGGTGGTTCTGGCAGTGTTGATCTTCGCCATCGGTCTGTACTTTGCGAACCTGGCAAGAAATACGATCATGAAGACGGGCGCCAACCAGGCTAACTTCGTCGGTCGGGTGGCACAAGTTGCTATCATCGTCTTCGCGGCCTCCATGTCGTTGCGTACCGTGGGACTGGCGAATGATGTTATCAACCTGGCCTTTGGCTTGACGCTAGGTGGACTTGTGCTGGCAGCCGCTCTGGCCTTTGGCCTGGGTGGACGGGAAGTGGCCGGGCGCGAACTGGACCGCTTCGTCGAACAGATGCACAAAGAAGGTTAAATCCCCGCTTTGTAAATTAAGCATACGCTATAACAGCCCCCAGTTCCGGGGGCTGTTTTGGTTATAACACAGAGCTTACACAATTCGTGAAAAGATAACGAAATCAAGAAGGGCTTTTGCAACATTTCTTTCATCTTTTCGGGCTTTTTCTTTATGTGTAAGATTTGTTACGTGTAGCATATTTTTTATGATTATTTTTATCTAAATAAAAGATTATATTCGTTAACCTTACAATATTGCAAAGTATGGCATAATCCTATATACTATTTTTAGACCTTGTGGAAATTCGAACAATTTTATAGTTTGATTTCGAAAAGCGTCACGCGGCAGTTTGCTTTTAGGCTATTTAGGCGCTAATGGGCTGTGATAAAGAGAAATCCGTATAGGTAGATTGGATAGCTAAATGGATGACACTAAGTTAACCGATATGCTCATCGAAACCAAATTCTACAGGCCAGGGCTGCCTGTGGATATGGTGCACCGACCGCGGCTGACAGCCTTCCTCAAGAAACGCCAACACAGCCGGCCATTGACGCTTATCTCTGCGGCTGCCGGATACGGCAAAAGCACCTTGCTCTCTTGCTGGTTGGATCGTGCGGATTGTCCGAACGCCTGGCTTTCTCTGGATGAAGGGGATAATGATCTCCAGAGATTTTTGCGTTATTTCCTGGCAGCCATCCAGACAGTTTTTCCTGCTGCGTTACAAGATTCCCGGAACTTGCTAACCGGCAATTCCAAGCTTCCTGTTGAGGTCATCGCCAATACCCTGATCAACGAAATCCACCAGATCGAAGAGTTCTTCATCCTGGCGCTGGACGATTACCACTTAATCCAGGAACAAAGCATTCATGATCTTTTGAACGAAATATTGCTGCATCCGCCACCAAACTTTCACCTGGTGATCTCCACCAGGATGGACCCACCGCTTTCCCTGGTCTCCTTACGAGGTAAGGGTCAGTTGACGGAAGTCCGCATCCCGAGTTTGCGTTTCAACAAAGAAGAAAGCTTGCGCCTGTTCAATAAGATGATGGACATCTCTATAGAAGAGGATAGGTTCGCCGAAATCGATGGCAAGGTTGAGGGTTGGGTGACCGGTCTGCGTCTGGCGGCCCTGGCGATGCGCCATCGTGTCGGGCGGGAAGCCTTCGATCTAAAATTGACCCTCAATAACCGCTATGTGAGCGAATATCTGCTCTCTGAGATATTCGCCAAACAAGCTATCACGTTGACGGATTGCATGCTGAAGACCTCCATCCCAACCCGTTTTAACGCTGATTTGTGTGAAGCGCTCTGTATCACGGGAGCGAACGCTTCGAACGCCGGGTCAGATTTCAACGGGTATCAATTCATGGAATGGCTGCGGACTTCCAATTTGTTCATCATCACTCTGGATGACCGGGATACCTGGTACCGCTACCACCATATCTTTCGAGAATTTCTGCAGCAGGAGTTGGTTCGCCGGTTTGGGTATGAGGAAATCAGAGAGCTACATGCGGTCGCAGGGCGCTGGTATGCCGAAAATGATTTGGTCGATGAAGCCTTTTACCATTTATTGCCCTCCGGTGAAGTTTCCCAGGCGATTGAACTGGTAACTCAACATCGTTACGGGATGCTAAACGAAGCCCGCTGGCAGCCCCTGGAAAACTGGTTGAATCTGTTCCAGGACCATATCATTGAGAGTTCACCTGAATTATGGATGCTGAAAACCTGGCTGGCCTATCATCGTGGCCAGTTTTCCCAATTACCAGCCTTACTCCAACAACTTGATGCCATGCTTGAAATCGATCATAACCAGGAGACAGCCGACCGCTTGGCTGGCGAAATCCATAGCCTGCGCAGCCTGGTTGCGTATTACAGCAACGATGCCGAAGGGACGATTTCCCAGGCACGTATGGCACTCGAACGAGTCCCCTCCGAATTGTGGGTCGTGCGTGTTATGGCCCGTTTGTACCTGGCTCGCGGCCTGTTGATGAGCGGGGATCAAAACAGCAGCTATCGTGCGATTTATGACGCTTTCGAAGAAGAGAAAGTGCAAAATAAGAGTTTCAAGGCCACTATACTGGGGGTGGTCTGCAATATTTATTGGCTCGCAGCCGATCTGCATAGTTTGCAGGAGGTGGCCAACAAGTCAATCACACTGTGTCTGAAATTAGACTTTCGGGAAATTCTCAGAATTAGCTATGATCATCTTGGTAAAGTAAAATACCAACAAAATGACCTGCCGGATGCCGAAGAACTTTTCGCCAGCGTTGTTGAAAACCCTTACGTGAATTATGGCACCGCCTATGTCAACAGTGTCTGTGGTCTGAGTATGACCTACCAGGCTCAGAGGAGAGAAGCCGAAGCCCGGCAGGTTGCTAAAGAGGGGATGGCCTTCTTGTTAGAAACCGGCAATACTACCCAGTTACCGATCATCCAGGCCTTGCAGGCCGAACTGGCACTGAGACAGGGGGATCTGGCCACAGCCAAACAGTGGGCTGCAAGTCTCGGTCTGGTTCCGCCTCTGCTGCCCGTGTCCGGGATTTTCACGCCACATTTGACTCTGGTCAGGGTCTGGTTGGCGCAAGATACATCTTTGAGCCGTGAGAAAGCAAGTAAGTTGTTGACAGAATTGCAGGACTACCTGGAAGGCACCCACAACACCCGCTTCCTGATCGAAACGTTGGCCACTCGAGCCCTGCTGGAACAAACTCTGGGTGACCAGGAAGCTGCCCAGGCGGCACTTGAGCGGGCGCTCAGGCTGGCGCAGGCGGGAGGCTTTATCCGCATATTTGTGGATGAAGGTCCGGAGATGGCGCGCCTGTTGGCCCAACTGAAAGTCGATGACGATCTGCGTGACTACGTCGGGAAAATCCGTTCTGCTTTTCCAGGATTGCAACAGACACAGAAAGCCTTGAGACAGGGCGAACTTCTAGATCCGCTGACCGACCGGGAATTGGAGATCCTGGAACTTCTCCAGGAACGTTTGTCCAATAAAGAAATCGCCAACCGAATGGTGATCTCACCAGGGACAGTCAAGGGGCACACAATTAAGATCTACCAGAAGTTGGGTGTCAATAGTCGTCGGCAAGCCGTCGAAAAGGCCCTCACGCTGGGGTTATTGGCACTCGCCTAGGATTTGAAAAGAGACCAAAAAAAGGGCCGCGTGCTGCGCACGCGGCCCTTTTTTGTCCACTCCTTGATTCATGCCATATACCTACCCCTTTGGTAGTGTTCCCTACCATTCGAATTTGTTAATCTGAAATCACCGGAAAGCTCAACATAGAAAATTGTAAGTAAAAGGATAGCAATGCAGAAGAATGGGAATCTTGTCCAAAATTCGTTCCGAAAAGGTTTCGAATATAACATTGATACTCCCGCATCTTATCGCATCCGAGTAATCGGTGAATTAGATGAAATCAGTTTAGAGCAACTGAGAGGTTTGGAGATCAGTACATCCAGTCAAGGGAAAAAGACGATAACTACCCTGTCCGGGCTATTGCCCGATCAAGCTGCCTTGTTCAACTTGCTCTTGGCGCTCTACAATATGCGCCTGCCGTTGCTTTCCATCCTGTGCATAGAGTATCGCTGAAGTCCAACACGCTCTATTCACCAAATTCTTTTTAGTTGATCATAATGATGAAATCTCACAAGCCTGCTCTTTTTTTTCTGCTCTTGGCTATTTCCATAGTGCTGCTTTCGGCCCTGGCCTCCTGTGGGACATCAGAACCGACCGGCACAAGCGAACCGGCCAGTACCCCCATGCCGACCACATCTCCCGGCGCGGGAACCACCGACACCCCCGTTCCACCCAGTGCAACACCGGAACCACAGACCGATGGGGAAGAGGCTGGCCTCCTGGTGCTACCGACTGCGACATATGCGCCAACGGCAACGCCGGATGTTGTCACGGAATTGATCCGCCAGGTTTCACAAAACTTGGGGGTTCAGGATGTAACCGTTCTTCAGGTGAGTGCCGAAGATTGGATCGATCTGGGCATCTCAATCCTGCTGGTATTCATCTTTGGTTCCTTGGTTTCGCGTCTGGTGTTCTATGTGCTGACAAAACTTATTTCTCGCATCAATAACAAGTATGCTGAGATTTTAATCAAGCAAAGCCGTCGACAGGTCACCCTGATCGTTCTTGTGATCGGCTTTTATATTGGCACCTCGCGCTTGTCATTTATCAGTGTGTTTGTAAAAGGTTGGCTTGGCAGACTCTATACGGCAATTTTTGTAATTGCTGTGACCGTGATTCTATGGCGTTTGATGGACGTCCTGGTCGAGTGGTATCAAAAAGAGGTCGAGCCGCAGCGAGACAGGCACCAGGTAGACACCATCCTTTTAATGTTGCATCGAGTCGGCCGGACGTTGCTGGTCACCATCAGCGCGATCACCCTGCTTTCTCTCTACAACGTGAACGTCAATGCCCTGATCGCAGCCGTGGGTGTTGGTGGCCTGGCGCTCTCCCTGGCGGCACAGGATACGCTCTCGAACGTGATCAGCGGGATCATGATCATGCTGGACCAGCCCTTCAGGGTGGGCGACCGCATCGAAATCTCACGCCTGGGCACCTGGGGGGATGTGGTCGACATCGGATTGCGTTCAACCCGCATCCGCACGCGTGATAACCGCATGGTGATCGTCCCCAATAACACCATCAGCACCGATCAAATTGTAAATTACACCTACCCCGATCCCCGCTACCGTATCGAGATCGAGATCGGGATCGCGTATGGCCAGGACATCGAAATGGTACGTAAGGTGCTGGTGGATACCGTCAAAAAGGTGGAAGGGGTTCTGCCCGATAGACCTGTGGATGCCCTATACGTGGCGATGGGCGATTCGGCCATGACCTTCCGGGTACGCTGGTGGATCCATTCCTACATAGATACCCGCCGCATCTTCGACCG
>Ga0209536_100015502_pt1 | contig 10880 bp, 10 predicted proteins | sample DeeMarSeWOR28_12_FD_187461 | JGI IMG/M metagenome (GOLD analysis project Ga0209536, IMG submission 187461) | Marine sediment microbial communities from White Oak River estuary, North Carolina - WOR-2-8_12 (SPAdes) (version 2) | ecosystem: Environmental > Aquatic > Marine > Intertidal zone >... | reverse complement strand
TAGTCGTTCAACGAGGTCAACCAGGCCCAGCAGGAGAAAGAGAAGCTGATCAACGAGGCCAAGCGCGACTACAACAAGGTGATCCCGCTGGCCGAGGGTGAGAAGGATCAGCGCATCCGCGAGGCCGACGGCTACCGGCTCAAGAGGATCAATGAAGCCGAAGGCGACGTCGCTCGGTTCAACGCCTTGTTCGCCGAGTACAGCAAGGCCCCCGAGGTCACCCGCCGCCGCATCTATATCGAGACCCTGCAGGACGTCATGCCGCGCATACGCTCGAAGGTCATTCTCGACGAACAGACGCGCGGTATCCTGCCATGGTTGAATCTGGACCCCCAGAAGGGAGATCGGCCATGAAAAGCATCAAGTCACTAGCGATCGCAGTGGTGGTGGGCATCGGAGCCTACCTCTTGATCAATTCGATGTATACGGTGAGCGAAGTCGAGCAGGTGATCATCACCCAGTTCGGCAAGCCGGTCGGCGACCCCGTGACCACCGCCGGTCTGAAGTTCAAGGTACCCTTCATCCAGGACGTGAATCCGATCGACAAGCGGGTTCTCGAGTGGGATGGCAATCCGTCGGATATGCCGACCAAGGACAAGCTCTACATCTCGGTCGATCTGTTCGCCCGCTGGCGGATCACCGACCCCCTGCAGTACTTTCTGCGGCTGCGCGATGAGCGCAGCGCCCAGTCCCGCCTGGACGATATTCTAGGCAGCGAGACCCGTAACGCGGTCGCCAAGCATGAGTTGATCGAGATCATCCGCACCACCAAGGATCGCGTGCCGCTGCGCGACGCCCTGCTGACCGACGCGGAGCGCGATGTGGGCTCGCTGGTGCCGATCTATAAGGGGCGCCAACAGGTCGAGCAGGAGATCTTTGCCGCCGCGGCCGAGAAGGTTCAAGTGTTTGGCATCGCGTTGCTCGATATCCGGTTCAAGCGGATCAACTACAACGAGAGCGTGCGCCCGAAGATCTACGATCGAATGATCAGCGAGCGGCGGCAGATCGCGGAACGCTTCCTGTCCGAAGGAAATGGCGAGGCTGCCAGAATCCGCGGCAATCGGGTGCGCGACCTGAACAAGATCCAGTCTGAAGCGTATCGGGAGGTCGAGGAGATCCGCGGTGTCGCGGACGCGAAGGCCACCGAGATCTACGCCCGCGCCTACAACCAGAGCCCCGAAGCGGTGGGATTCTATGAGTTCACCCGGACCATGCAGTCCTACAAGTCGATCATCGGCGCGGGGACGACGCTCGTCCTTTCCACGGACAGCGACCTCTTCAAGTTCCTGAAGGGGATGACTCCGGGTGGCGGCTTCGGCTCGGCGCGAAGCTTCGGCAAGACCCGATGAACGTGCACGCATTCGATCGCAGCCGGGGTCCGCGCCGGCCGGCGGATCGTTCAGCCGCGGTTCCGGCCCGGCAATCGGAGTCGGGGCAGGGCGAGTCGGTCCTTCTCCCGGCCGGCGGCTTCCTTCGAGCGGATGATGTCCGCGAGACCGATCGCTAGGCCGGACGGCGCTCGTTGAGGGCTGCCGTGTTGCGATGGAGGATCTTCTTCTGGTCTGCCAGCGAGACCCCCTCGAGCTCTTCCAGGATGTCTCGCGGATGCTGCATGCCTTCCATGTGCGGCCAGTCGGAGCCGTAGATGACCCGATCGGCTCCCATGTGCTCGATGACGTCCGGGATCTTGTCCTCCCAGAACGGGTTGATCCACACGTTCCGACGGAACAGCTCGGCCGGGTCCTCCTTGTAGTACCAACGCATCCGCTGCTTCGACTGCTCGAGCTTCACGAACAGGTCTCGGAGGAAGCCGGAGCCATTCTCGACGGAGGCGATGCGCAGGTTCGGGAAGCGCTCGAACATCTTGTGGTAGGCGAAGGTCAGCAGGGAGTCGTAGATCGCGCGCTCGGGGATCAGGCCTGCCACGCTCGGCTTGCTCCCTCCGCCCAGCGCGTCGATGGCCGAGTTTCCCCCGTAGCCGTTCGCCGTGTAGCCGGTGCTCGCGACGTGAGCCACCACGGTGATGCCTGCCTCATCGACGCGCGCCTAGAAGGGGTCGAAGCGCTCGTCACAGGGGGAACGCCAGCCGTCCCGCGTGCGGATCGGCGGGGGCCGCATCACGAGCACCCGCGCGTCGCGCTCGAGCGCCCAATCGAGCTCGCGGCAGGCCCAGTCGACGTCGGCGAGCGTCAGATAGGGCGCGCAGAAGAGCTTCCCTTCGTAGGTGGGCCCCCAGTCCTCGTCGAGCCAGCGGTTGAATCCCTCGGTGAGCACACAGAGGGCCTCGATGTCGGGCGACAAGGCCTGCTCGTACAGCACGCCCGCCGTCGGGAAGAGCCAGGCGCCTTCGAGCCCCTGGGCCTCCGCCTTTGCCACTCGCGCGTCGCGATCCATGTACTCCGGCGGCCGCGGCTCGAGCCCGGAACGGATCAGCTCGGCGAAGGTCCTGCCCTCCGGGTTGCCGCGATAGTACTGGCGCAGGACGCCGGGCTTCGAGATCGGGTCGAAGGTCGGATTGCCCATGGCGAGACTCAGCTTGCCCGCGACCAGGTGGTAGCGCTTGCCATTCATCTCCACCCACTGCACGCAGCGCTTCTGCATCCTCCGCGGGACGTGTCGCATGAAGGCGTCTTCCGCCTCGTAGTAGTGGTTGTCGCAGTCGAAGAGACGACCGTCGTAGCGATCCATGAGATCCCGGCGCTGGCCCGCCAGCTCCCCATCGTGGCTTGACATAACCGCTCCTTCTCGGTCCTCCGTCGAAAACGCAGCCTGAACCTCCTATCTGCATCTGCCCATGAAGGCCGCGTTGCTCATCGTTGCGAGACGATGGTGGCCCGCTCGGGACGGGGTGGACGGGCAGCTAGCGTGGCCGCGAGGGCGCTCTCACTTGCCCGTGGATCTGCTCCCCAAACGCTTCCCCGGGTGGATCTGCGCAGGTTCTCGAGGCCGCGAAACACTGCGGAAGCGACCATCGTCGCAGGGGAACCGGATACTGGCGGAGAGGGAGGGGTTCGAACCCGCACCCGCTCTCCCAGATCCGAGGCCGCCGCTCGCGATCAGGGGGTTTCCTGGTGGCCACGCAAGCTCCGCCTGCTGCAGCAGAGTCTCCATGGCGGAAGCGGACGGGAATCGAACCCGCCGGGAACGCGTCGCCGCGCTCCCCATCGGATTTGAAGTCCGAGCCCAGCACCAGCTTGGGGAACGCTTCCGGGGCGGACTCTAGTCCAGGCGCGACGGATCGAGCGAATCGGGCAACGCGCGCGTACCCTGGACGGGATGACCCGCCCGAACGACTTCCCGCTCGGCGGGTCCCGGCTCGGCGCCGCGGTGCTGCTGGCTCTGCTGGCGTTGCTCGCCTGGCGCAACATCGTCGACATCGACGTGGGCCTGCACCTGGCCGGCGGACGCTGGATCGTCGAGCACGGTCGGGTGCCCGATACGGATCCGTTCACCTGGACGGTCTCGGATCACCCCTACCTGGCCTACCACTGGCTCTTCCAGGTGCTGCTGTACGGCGTCGAGCGCGCGGCCGGCGAGCTCGGCATCGGACTGCTGCGCTGGGGGATGCTGCTCGCGACGGGGCTGCTGCTGCTCGACGTGGTGCGCGCTCGCGCGCACGCGCCACTGCCGACGCTGGGGGTCGGGATGGCGGCGCTGATCCTGTCGGAGTGGCGCTTCCTGCCGAGGCCCGAGCTCGTGAGCGACCTGTGCCTGGCGGCCACGCTGTGGGTGTGCGAGCGCCGTCGCCAGGGGCGCGCGTCGCCGCTCTGGCTGCTGCCACTGCTCCAGCTGCTCTGGGTCAACACGCACATCTTCGCGCTCGGCTGGGGCGTGCTCGGGCTCTACCTGATCGACGAGGTCGTCCGACGACGCAGTGCGCTCACCCCGCTGTGTCGCTGGTCGGCGCTCTCGGCCCTCGTGCTGCTCGTGAATCCCTACCACGTCCACGCGGTGCTGCACCCGCTGCTGCTGCTCACGCGCCTGGATCCGGAGGGGGTGTTCAGCGCGAATCTGCGCGAGTTCGCACCGCCGCTGCTGATGTCGTTTGCGCCCGGCGACCAGCTGGCGCTGAACCTGTGGGCCTGGGCGCTGCTGATCGGGCTGGGCGCGGTCGCCGTCGCACAGCACCTGCGGCGCGCGCGTTGGCTGGATGCGGCCGTGATCGCGCTCTACGGCCTGTTCTCGACGCTGGCCGTGCGCAACGGGGTGGTGTTCGCGATCGCGGCCTTCCCGTTCGTGGTGCACGGACTGAGCGAGCTCCCCGCATTGGGTGGGCGTGGCCGTTGCCAGCGCGTGGCCTTCGGGGTGCTGCTGCTCTTCGCGGCGTTGACGGGCTTGCGCATCGTGAACGGGGCGTTCTACCAGGAGGCGCGCCGGGCGCATCGCTTCGGATCGGGCTACGCCGACACGCTCGCGATCGAGGCCACCGACTGGCTGCAATCGAGCGGACTGGTCGGTCCGCTCTTCAACAACCACAACCTCGGTGCGAGCCTGCTGTGGCGGACTCCGCGGCTCCCGGTCTTCACGGATGGGCGCACGGAGGTCAGCGGCGACGAGTTCTTCCTGAGCGCCCAGCGGGCCGCGTCACCGGAGGGCTGGCCCGAGGCGGAGGCGCGCTGGGCGCCGGAGCTGGTCGCGCTCTCGTTCGTCGGTGGCTTCCCCCTCTCCGTCGCGCTGTTTCAGGATCCGGACTGGAGGCTCGTGTACGTGGACGGCGTCGTCGCGATCTTCGCGCGCGCGGCCGGGCGCAACGGCGACGCGCCCGAGGCGGCGCTGCCCGCCGCGATCGACCCGGCCGAGCGCATGCCGCGCCTGCGCGCGCTCGATCTGCGGCCGGGCACTCTCGCGCGTTGGCGGCGCTGGCTGTGGCCCGATCATCCGGCACCCGCCGGCGACTTCGTCGTGGGGCAGTTCCTGCTGGCCGCCGGGCGGCTCGCGGAGGCCGAGGCCGCGCTGCTGCGGGCCGCCGAGCGCAGTCCCGGGGCGGCGGAGGTGCACTACCGACTGGGCCTGCTCTATGCGCGCTGGCGCATGGCCGAGCCCACGCACCGCGCGTTCCGCGCGGTCTACCTGCTCGAGCCCGATGATCCCCGACTGGCCGAGATCCCTCCCGGGCTGTGGGCCGGGCCCGAGGTCGACCTGTCTCCGAACGCGGCTCCCTGAGTCGCCGGTCAGTGCTGCACGGGCATGCTCGCGCGCGCCCAGCCGAGCATGCCGCCCTTCAGGTTCGCGATCCGCGAGAAGCCGGCGCGCTTGAGCATCGCCACGGCGCTGGCCGAGCGCGCGCCGGCCCGGCACACCACGACGATCTCGCGATCGACGTAGCCAGCCAGCTTCGGCAGCCGGCGTTCGAGTGCATCCAGGGGCACCAGCAGCGCGCCCTCGATGTGGCCGAGCTCGCCGACGAACTCCTCGGGCTCTCGCACGTCGATCAGCAGCGGCGGTGTCGCCGTGCGCAGCTGCTGGGCGACCTCGCGCGCCTCTCGCTCGTCGATCGTCGCGACCTCGGTCACCAACGGGAACGCGACCTCGTCGGTCTCGAAGCTCGACTGGTTCACCTGTAGCACGCCCTGGATGCGGTCGGGCAGGGGCAGGCCGAGATTGGCCATGGTCGCCACGTACTCCTCGCGGCTCTTGCCCAGGAAGCGCGGGTTGCCGCTGCGCTCGGCGCCGATCGTGGAGGACGAGCGATCCTTGTAGTCGTGTCCCGGCCAGACGATGGTGTCGTCGGGCAGCCGGAACAGCCGCTGGGTCACGGCGTCGTACTGCGCGCCGGCGTCGCCACCCGGAAAGTCGGTGCGGCCCGAGCCCCCGATCAGCAGCGTGTCGCCGGTGAGGACCGCCCCCGGGATGCGCAGACAGATCGAGTCCGGCGTGTGACCGGGCGTGTGCAACACCTCGATCGTCTCCTCGCCGAGCTCCAGTACGTCGCCATCGGTCAGGTGCCGCTCCACGATCGGGATCGGACTCTCGCGGTGCATCAGGTACGGCGCGCCCAGCGAGTCCTTCAGCGGGCGGCTGATCATCCGATGGTCCGCGTGGGTGTGCGTCTCGATGATGTAGTCGAGGTGCAGCCCGCGCTGCTGGATCTCGCGGCGATAGCGCTCGACCCGCTCGCGCTCGGGGTCGACGAGCGCCGCCCGGTCCCCGGACACGAGCAGGTAGCAGCGGCAGTTGGAGTCGTTGAGCTCGCTGACTTCCACGCGGCGTCCCTCTCTGCGCTCGCTCAGGCCCGGCCGTAGATCGGGACCAGCGCGCCCGAGGTGAGGGTGTTCGCGGGCGAGCAGAGGAAGGCGATCGTCTCGGCGATCTCGTCCGGGCTCGGCCAGCGGCTGAAGTCGGCGGCGGGCATGGCCTGGCGGTTGGAAGGCGTATCGATGATCGAGGGCACGATCGCATTGCACAGGATGCCTTCGCCAGCGAGCTCGACCGCCAGCGAGCGGGTGAGTCCCGCCACCGCGGCCTTGGCGCTGGCGTAGGCGCTGAGATCGGACGCCGGCTCCAGCGCCGGGCGCGCCGCGACGTTCACGATGCGCCCACCCTCGCTGCCGCGGCGCATCGCGCGCACCGCGGCGCGGCAGCACAGGAAGCAGGTGCGGGCATTGAGCGCGTGCATGTGCTCGAACACGGCGAGCGAGGTATCGGAGACCGGGCCCATCGCGAAGCCACCCACCAGATGCACGGAGGCCCAGAGCGGAGGCAACGCCGCGTACCACGCGTCCGTCATCGACTCGTCGCCGAGGTCGTGTGCGAGGGTGACCAGCGCGCGCTCGTGCCCGCGCCAACGGACGTGTTCGGGCAGCTGCGACTCCTCGCACGGCAGGTGGCAGACTGCGCCTTCAGCCAGCAGCTTCGACACCACCGCCAGCCCGAGACCTCCGGTCGCCCCGGTCACGACGATCTGACGCCCCGCAAGCCCACTCATCGCACGACTCCATCCACCCGGCGACTCGCCATCGTCGAAGCCTACGCCAGGCTCCCTCGCGCGGCGACGCGCCCCTGTTGCGCGTGCGGACGCCGGTGTACCCTCCGCCACCGGTGACGGCCTACACCCTCGGCGACGTCGCGCGCATCTGCGGCGTCTCGCGTCGGCGCCTGCGGTACTGGGAGCGCACGGCTCTCGTCGGGTCCCCGTTTCCGGAAGACGACAAAACGGCGTTCGATTTTCGCACGCTGGTCTCGGTGCGCACGATCGTCGGGCTGCTCGAGCGCGGGGTGCCGCTGCGGCGCATCCGCTCGAGCGTCGAGGCCGTGAAGGCGCGGATTCCCGAGCTCGAGCCGTTGCCGGTGCTGCGCACCTGGGGCAGCAGCGAACGCATCGTGCTGCGCCACCAGGGCGTGCTGATGGAGCCCGGCGGCCAGCTCGTGCTGGATCTCTCGCGAGAGGCCGAGGGTGCCGTGGAGCCGCTGGGCGATCGGGGCGCTGGCGAGCGCGCGCGGCGAACGGCGCTGGCCTGGTTCGAGCGCGGCTGCGAGCTCGACACCGAGCGGGCGACCTACGACGCCGCCGTCGACGCGTACCGCAAGGCGATCGAGTCCGACCCGGAGTTCGCCGACGCCCACTGCAACCTCGGCTCGGTCTACTTCAACCAGGATCGGCGCGGTCGCGCGCGGGCCTGCTTCGAGCGCGCGGTCGAGCTCGATCCGGGCCACGTGGAGGCGAACCTCAACCTGGGGACGCTGCGCGAGGAGGAGGGCGCCGACGAGGCGGCGCTGAGTCACTACCGGGCTGCCCTCGAGGCCGATTCCTGCTACCCGGACACCCACGTGAGCCTGGCGCTGGTCTACGAGAAGCTGCGGCTACCGCGCACCGCGCTGGCCCACTGGCGCCGCTACCTGCAGCTGGATCCGCTGGGGAGCTGGGCCGACCTCGCGCGCCGACGACTCAACGCCCACTGACCGCCGGCCCGACGCGGAGCGTGCGCCGGTCGATCTCGTCGCCATCGAGCCGCGCCACGACCGTCCACAGGCCCTCGGGCGAGCGGGGCAACGCCAGCGTCGCGCCGACGATGCGCTCGTCGGCGGCGCGTGCCTCCGGCGTGTACGGGGTCCCGTCCGGCCCGCTGAATTGCACCGCGAGGCGATCGGGCTGATCGGCGAAGCGCGGTCCGAGCCGGGCCCACCAGGCGAGCCGGGTCGCGTCCGCCGGCAGCGCATCGATCCGCAGACCGAATGGCGTGTCGCCGTCGCGTCGCGCATCCGCGAAGCCCGCCTCCTCGACCACCGTGAACGAGAGCTTCTCGATCTCCCGCTCGGCCCGGCCGTGCAGCGAGCCGGTCGCTCCGGCGCGTCGGGATGCGTGCTCGTAGGCGAACACCGCGAGCTGGGCCTCGCCCAGCGTCTCGTAGGCCTCGCCCAGCCGGAAGAACACCAGCGCGCGGGTCGGGTCGAGGGCAATGGCCTCCCGGTAGTGGTGGGCCGCATCCGCGGCCTGCCCCTGGCGCTGCTCGAGCTCGCCCGACTCGAAGTGGGCCCGCGGATCGGAGGGCGCCTCGGCGCGCGCTCGCGCGAGCAGGCTGCGCGCGCTCTCGATCTCCTCGCGCTCCTCGGCCGCGCGCGCCTGCGCGACCAGCGGCCCGGTGCGCGGGTCCGCGATCGGCTGTACGCCCAGCAGGCGGCTGCTCCCCTGGGAGAGCAGGGCGGCGAGCCGGGCCTGAGCGCCGCGGAACGCGGCGTCGAATACGAGCGTCGATTCGCGCGGCTGGATCGGCAGCCCCTCGGCGTAGATCTCCACCGCATCGATGCGTCGGTCCACGTCGGGGTGGCTGAACAGATACGGGGGCAGCTGGTCGGGATAGCCGCGGCGCAGTGCCAGCAGCCGCTCGAAGAAGCGGGTGATGCCGATCGGGTCGTAGCCCGCGGCGGCCATCAGGCGCGTGCCCTCGCGATCGGCCTCCGCCTCGAACTCGCGGCTGAAGCGGAGCTTGAGCGCGACGTTGATGCCCTGTGCCGCGATCAGAGCACCCGCCTCGCCGGTGCCGATGGCGGCGCCGATGCCCGCGAGCGCGGCGACCAGATCCGGGATCTGGGACCGCTCGGCCATGCGGCTGTGGTGGCGCAGCCGTACGTGCGCGATCTCGTGGCCCATCACGCCCGCCAGCTCGTCGACGCCGGTGGCGGAGAGCATCGTCCCGGTGTGGAAGTACACGTAGCCGCCGAAGACCGCGAACGCGTTCAGCGAGGGCTCCTCGATCAGCCGGAAGCGGTAGACGTAGGTGGGCTTGCCCGCGGCCGCGAGGATCGAGCGCCCCAGATCGTTCACGAAGCCCGAGACGACCGGATCGTCCACGACCCGGACCTGCTGCTGGAGCGAGCGGTCGAACTCGAAGCCGACCTCGCGCGACTCTTCGTCGGTATAGGAGGCGCGCACCGCGTCGATCGGATCGAAGCGACGCCCCTTGTGCGGCCAGCAGCCGGCACTTGCCAGCGCGAGCAGTCCGGCGGCCCAGACCGCCGCCAGCCGGGGCGCGCGACCCCGGAGCCGGGAGCTACTCCTCGCGGTCGGCGACGTGCTTGAGATACGCCTTTGCGTCGAGGAGCGCATCGACCTCCTCGGGGTCCGAAGGCTGCACCGAGATGATCCAGCCGTCTCCGTAGCAGTCTTCGTTCACGGCCTCGGGCCGGTCGGCGAGCTCTTCGTTGACCGCGATCACCTCGCCCGAGACCGGCGCGAACAGGTCGGACACGGCCTTGACCGACTCGATCACGCCGAAGGGATCTCCCCGGTCGATGGTCGAGCCGACTTCCGGCAGCTCGACGAAGACGATGTCGCCGAGCTGCTGCTGGGCGTAGTCACTGATTCCGATCACGAGGCAGTCCCCGTCGTCGCGCACCCACTCGTCCTCGTGCGAGTAGCGGAGCTGATCGGGAATCTCGAAGTCCGGCACGGCTCTCCTCCTGCAGTCGTTCCCGGTGGGTCCCGTGGGTCGCGTTCTCTGGCGGGGCGTCCCTCCAGGTCACCCCGCTCCGGTGGTCCGCCCCGCGCGTTCTCCCCGTACGAAGGGGGTCGGCACGACGCGTGCCGGCGTGGCACGGTCACGGATCCGGATGTCGAGCCGCGCCCCCCCCTCGGCCAGCGCCGGGGGAACGTAGGCCAGCCCGATCGATTTTCCGAGGGTGGGGGAGGGCCCTCCCGAGGTGACGACACCGACCGGCCGGCCGCCGGACCAGACCGGGTGGCCCTGGCGGGCGATGCCCCGTCCCTCGAGCTCGAAGCCGATCAGCCGCTTCCTGAGACCGGCCGCACGCCGGCGACGGATCGCTTCGGCGCCGACGAAGTCCCGGTCCAGCGCGACGAACGCGGCGAGCCCCGCCTCCAGCGGGCTGGTCTCGTCGTCGAGCTCGTGTCCGTACAGTGGCAGGGCCGCCTCGAGGCGCAGCGTGTCGCGGGCCCCGAGCCCGGCCGGCAGCGCCCCGAGCTCCTCGCCCAGCTCGAGCAGCCTCTCGAACATGCGTTCTACCTGGTCCACATCGCAGTAGATCTCGAATCCGTCGGCACCGGTGTAGCCGGTCCGGGACAGCAGCGCCTCCACCTGCGCGACCCGAGTGCGGTCGAAGCGGAAGCGCTTCAGCGCCGCGGCCTCGGGGGCGCCCGCGCGCGTCAGGATCTCGACGCTGGCCGGGCCCTGGAGCGCGATCAGCGCGGTCTCGTTGCTGGTGTCGCGCACCTCGCAACCCGCGGGCACGCGCGCGCGGATCCAACCCAGATCCTTCTCGGTGTTCGCGGCGTTGACGCACAGGAACAGCGCGTTCTCCGCCAGCCGGTAGACCGTGACGTCGTCCACCACGCCACCCGCCTCGTTGCAGAGCAGCGCGTAGCGCACGCGGCCGGGCCGCAGATCGGCGACCGATCGGGAGAGCAGGCGACCGGCGGCCTCGGC
>Ga0209536_100015501_pt1 | contig 10880 bp, 11 predicted proteins | sample DeeMarSeWOR28_12_FD_187461 | JGI IMG/M metagenome (GOLD analysis project Ga0209536, IMG submission 187461) | Marine sediment microbial communities from White Oak River estuary, North Carolina - WOR-2-8_12 (SPAdes) (version 2) | ecosystem: Environmental > Aquatic > Marine > Intertidal zone >... | reverse complement strand
GCGCCGGCCGGCGTGAACGCCGCGGCATCGACCTCGCGGCGCAGTGCGTCACGGACCTCCTCCGAGGCGTTGTAATCGAAACCGTCAAGTTCCAGCAGGTTGCCGAGCACGCGCAGCACCTTCCAGCCGGGGCGGCTGTCGCCGTATGGCCTGGCGACACCGGCAAAGCCCTGCCAGCGCCCCTCGAGGTTGACGAAGGTGCCCGAGGTCTCGGTAAACGGCCCCACGGGCAGCAGCACGTCGGCGCTGTTCATCATGGTCTCGCTGGCCCAGGGGCTGCAGGAGACGACAAATTCCGCGCCGTCGACGGCCCTGATGGCCGCCTCGCTGTCCCAGCAGTCGTGTTCCGGCTCGACACCGAACAGCAGGTAGCCCTTGAGGGGACTCTCGCACATCGCGTGCGCCGTCATCCCGGCCGTGGCAACCGCCTGCCCTGCCGGGCCGCGGTGCGGCAATACACCGGCCAGCCAGGCGCCCGCGCTGTTTGCCGCCTGCGGCAGGCAGCCGGCCATGGCGCCGGCGGCGTCGGCGATGGCCGCGGCCAGCGCCCTCAGCAGCGAGGCCTGCGGGTGGGCCGCGGCGGTGTTGCCAAGTAGCACGCTGGCCCGTTCGGCATCCTTCAGGGCAGCGGCCATGGCGCGCTGGTTGTCATCCGGCTGCACTGCAGAGACCAGGTCGCGCGCGGCCCCGTTCAGGCGGTCAGCCGCACCCGGGAAGCAGGCGGCAATGCCGGCCAGTTCCCCGGCCATCCGCGAGGGTGCGACGATGGCGCTGGCGTGGACCGGCAGCTGGTATTCATAGTCGACCGGATTGACGAACATCACCCGGGCGCCGGCCATGGCGGCCTTGCGCAGGCGGTGCCCGGCAATCGGTTGTTCCTTGCGCGGATTGGCGCCGACCAGCAACACGGCGTCCAGCTGCTCCAGTTCCTCCAGCGACTGGCCCAGTTGCGGTGCGAGCGGCGCGCTGTCCTGGTCGCTGAAATCCACGCGACGCAGGCGGTGGTCGATATTTTCGGTGCCCAGTCCGCGGGCGACGCCCTGCAGCAGGAAGAGTTCCTCCAGCGTTGCGGTGGGGGCCGCCAGCACGCCGAGCTGCCCGGCACCGTGTCGTTCCACCACGCCGCGCAGGCCATTGACCGCCGCCTGCAGCGCCGTGTCCCAGTCGGTCTCGCGCCATTTGCCGTCTTCCTTCACCATCGGCGAAGCCAGGCGGTCATCGGCGTACAGTCCCTCGTAGCTGAAGCGGTCGCGGTCCGAAAGCCAGACCTCGTTGATTTCCTCGTTCTCGCGCGGCACGACGCGCATCACGCGGCCGTTGCGGGTATGCACGTACATGTTGGAGCCGACCGAGTCGTGCGGCGCCACCGTGGCATGCTGCTGCAGCTCCCAGGCTCGCGCCTTGAAGCGGAACGGCTTGGAAGTCAGCGCACCCACCGGGCAGACGTCGATGACGTTGCCGGAGAGCTCGGACTCCAGCGAGCCCTCGATGTAGTTGCCGATCTCCATGTTCTCGCCGCGGCCGGTGGCGCCGAGTTCCATCTTGCCGGCAACCTCGCGCAGCATGCGGATGCAGCGCGTGCAGTGGATGCAGCGCGTCATGTCGGTGGCGATCAGCGGCCCGATGAACTTGTCGCGCACGACGCGCTTGCCCTCGGTGAAGCGCGAGACGTCACCGCCGTACTCCAGCGCCACGTCCTGCAGCTCGCACTCGCCGCCCTGGTCGCAGATCGGGCAGTCCAGCGGGTGGTTGATGAGCAGGAACTCCATCACCGCCTTCTGCGCGCCCCTGGCGAGGTCGCTGCCGGTGAAGATCTTCATGCCGTCGGCCACGGGTGTGGCGCAGGCCGGCAGCGGCTTGGGCACGTTCTCCACCTCCACCATGCACATGCGGCAGTTGGCGGCGACGGAGAGTTTCTTGTGGTAGCAGAAGCGCGGCACGCTGATGCCGGCGGCATCGGTGACCTCGATGATCATGGCCCCCTTGCGGGCCTGGTAGGGCCGGCCGTCGATCTCGACGGTGACGGCGTCTTCGGGCGGAATCTCGGGGCGCGCGCTCATGCGGCCTCTCCCTTCTTCGCGCCCTCACCGACCATGCAGCACTTGTGGGTGATGTGGTACTCGAATTCCTCGCGGAAGTGCTTGAGGAAGCTCTGCACCGGCCACGCCGCGGCATCGCCGAAGGCGCAGATGGTGCGGCCCTCGATCTGGCCGGCGGCCGACTCCAGCAGGTCCAGGTCTTCCGGCTTGCCCTGCCCCTCCTCGATGCGCTTGATGACGCGGTACATCCAGCCGGTGCCCTCGCGGCACGGCGTGCACTGGCCGCAGGATTCCTTGAAATAGAAGCGCGAAATGCGCAGCAGCGCCTTCACCATGCAGGTTGAGTCATCCATGACCATGACGCCGCCGGAGCCCAGCGCTGAACCGGCCTTGGACAGCGAGTCGTAGTCCATGTCGCAGTCCATGGCAACGTCGGCCGGCATCACCGGCATGCTGGAGCCGCCCGGGATGATGGCCTTGAGTTCATGGCCGTCGCGCACGCCGCCGGCCATTTCCAGCAGGTCGCGGAACGGCGTGCCCATGGGCACCTCGTAGTTGCCCGGCTTGTTGATGTGACCGGACATGCAGAAAATCTTCACGCCGCCGTTGTTCGGCTTGCCGAGTTCCAGGAACCACTTGCCGCCGTTGCGCATGATGGCCGGCACCGAGGCCAGCGTCTCGGTGTTGTTGATGGTCGTGGGCTTGCCGTAGAGGCCGAAGTTCGCGGGGAACGGCGGCTTGAAACGCGGCTGGCCTTTCTTGCCCTCCAGCGACTCCAGCAGCGCGGTTTCCTCGCCGCAGATGTAGGCGCCGGCGCCCAGATGGGAGTGCAGTTCGAAGTCGATGCCGGAGCCCATGAGATCGCGGCCGAGCCAGCCGGCCTCGCGGGCCTCCTTGAGTGCGTGCTCGAACCGCTCGTACGGCTCGTGGTGGAACTCGCCGCGCATGTAGTTGTAGCCGACCGTCGCGCCCATGGCATAGCCGGCGATCGCCATGCCCTCGATCAGGGCATGCGGGTTGTAACGCAGGATGTCGCGGTCCTTGCAGGTGCCGGGCTCGGACTCGTCGGAGTTGCAGACGATGTATTTCTGCACCGGGGCGTTGCGCGGCATGAAGCTCCACTTCAGGCCGGTCGGGAAGCCCGCGCCGCCGCGACCGCGCAGTCCGGACTCCTTGACCTCCTCGATGATCTCGGCGGGGTCGGTCTTCTCCTCGAGGATCTTCTTCCACGCCTGGTAGCCGCCGACCTTGAGGTAGTTCTCAAGCGTCCAGGGCTCGTCAAACTGCAGGGTGTCGAAACAGACCTGTACTGTCATGGCTTACTCCAGCGCGTCCAGTATCTCGTCCACCCTGGCCGGGGTGAGGTTCTCGTGGTAGTGCCCGTCAACCGCCATCATCGGCCCGCCCGCACAGGCCGCGAGGCATTCCTCCTCGACCTTGAGCGTGATGCGGCCATCCGGCGTGGTCTCGCCGAGCTTGACGCCGAGCTTGTCCTCGATATAGGTGACGATGTTGTCCGCACCGCACAGCATGCAGGCGATGTTCTTGCAGACCGCGACCATGTGGCGCCCGACCGGTTCCAGCTCGATCATGGAATAGAAGGTGGCGACCTCGTAGACCCGCACCCGCGGCATGCCGAGGTAGTCGCCGATCGCATCCAGCAGTTCGCGGCTGACCCAGCCGCCGTTCTGCTCCTGCAGGATGTGCAGTGCGGGCAGAATGGCCGACTGCCTCTGCTCGTCCGGGTACTTGGCGACCCAGGCGTCGATCTTCGCCAGCGAATCCGGCGTGATCAGGCCGGTATTTTCCACGGGTGCATTCATCAGCGATCGATCTCCCCGAACACGATGTCCTGTGTACCGATGACGGCCACCACATCGGCCAGCATGTGGCCGCTGACCATTTCGTTGAGGCCGGCCAGGTGCGCGAAGCCGGGCGCACGCACTTTCAGGCGATACGGCTTGTTGGCACCGTCCGAGACGATGTAGACGCCGAACTCGCCCTTGGGATGCTCGATGGCCGCGTAGGCCTCGCCCTCCGGCATGCAGAAACCCTCGGTGAACAGCTTGAAGTGGTGGATCAGGGCCTCCATGTCGGCCTTCATTTCCTCGCGCCGCGGCGGGGCCAGCTTGTGGTCATCGACCATCACAGGGCCCGGGTTGCGGCGCAGCCAGTCGATGCACTGGCGAATAATGCGGTTGGACTGGCGCATCTCCTCCATGCGCACCAGGTAGCGGTCGTAGCAGTCGCCGGTCACGCCCACCGGGATGTCGAAATGCATGCGGTCGTAGACCTCGTAGGGCTGCTTCTTGCGCAGGTCCCACTCGATGCCCGAGCCGCGCAGCATCGGGCCGGTAAAGCCCATCTGCATGGCCCGCTCCGGGCTGACCACGCCGATGCCGACGGTGCGCTGCTTCCAGATGCGGTTGTCGGTCAGCAGGGTCTCGTACTCGTCGACGCAGCCCGGGAAGCGGTCGGTAAAGGCCTCGATGAAGTCGAGCATGGAGCCCTGGCGGTGCTCGTTCTTGCGGTCGACATCCTTCTGGCTGTGCCACTTCGATGCCTCGTACTGCGGCATGCGGTCCGGCAGGTCGCGGTAGACACCGCCCGGGCGGTAGTAGGTCGCGTGCAGCCGTGCGCCGGAGACTGCCTCGTAGCAGTCCATCAGGTCCTCGCGCTCGCGGAAGGTGTACAGGAACATGGTCATGGCGCCGATGTCCAGACCGTGCGCACCCAGCCACAGCAGGTGGTTCAGGATGCGGGTGATCTCGTCGAACATGACGCGGATGTACTGGGCGCGGATCGGCGCCTCCACGCCGAGCAGCTTCTCCATCGCCAGCACATAGCCGTGCTCGTTGCACATCATGGAGACGTAATCCAGCCGGTCCATGTAGCCGATGCTCTGGTTCCAGGGCTTGCTCTCGGCCAGCTTCTCGGTGCCACGGTGCAGCAGGCCAATGTGCGGATCGGCGCGCTCGATGACCTCGCCGTCCATCTCCAGCACCAGGCGCAGCACGCCGTGGGCGGCCGGATGCTGCGGGCCGAAGTTCAGGGTGAAGTTGCGAATCTCGGACATGGCCTACTCCGTCGCCTCGGCCGCGTTTTCGGACTCGTCGTCGCCGGCGGCCGGCGGCGGCTCGTCGGCCTTCTGCGCGCGGATGACCTTGGGCACCAGCACGCGCGGCTCGATGCTGACCGGCTGGTAGACCACGCGCTGCTTCTCGGTGTCGTAGGTCACCTCGACGTTGCCGCTGAGCGGGAAGTCCTTGCGGAAGGGATGACCGATAAAGCCGTAGTCGGTCAGCAGGCGGCGCAGGTCCGGATGCCCCTCGAACAGAATGCCGAACAGGTCGAAGGCCTCGCGCTCGAACCAGTCGGCGCAGTTCCAGACCCCCGTCAGCGACGGCACGATCGGCAGGTCGTCGTCCGGTGCGAATACCCGCAGCCGCAGCCGCCGGTTGCCGGCAATCGACAGCAGGTGACATACAGCGGCAAAACGCCGCGCCTCGCGCGGCTTCTCGATGCACAGATCGTCGTCCAGTGCGGTCATGCGGCCGGGGGTGGCGGCATCGACACCGCGGCTGAAGCCGGAGCCGGAGCTCTCCTGGGTCTGCCACTCGTCGCGGCCGTAACCGGCATAGTCGACGCCGCACAGGTCGATGAGCATCTCGAAACCCAGCTCGTCACGCAACGCGGTGGCGACCTCGACCAGCTTGTCGGGTGCTACCTCGACCGTCACCTCGCCGGTATCCACGGTCACGGACTGCAGGCTGTCGCCGAATTTCTGCTGCAGTTGCTCTGCCAGTGCGTTGGTATCTGTCATGGGTGCGGCCCTTACCGGGCAATGGTGTTGGTGCGCTTGATCTTGTTCTGCAGCTGCATGATGCCGTACAGCAGGGCCTCGGCAGTCGGCGGGCAGCCGGGGACATAGATGTCCACGGGTACGATGCGGTCACAGCCACGCACGACGGAATAGGAATAGTGATAGTAACCGCCGCCGTTGGCACACGAGCCCATGGAGATCACCCAGCGCGGCTCGGCCATCTGGTCGTAGACCTTGCGCAGCGCCGGCGCCATCTTGTTGCACAGGGTGCCGGCGACGATCATGACGTCCGACTGGCGCGGGCTGGGACGGAAGATGACCCCGAAGCGGTCCAGGTCATAGCGCGAGGCACCGGCCTGCATCATCTCGACGGCGCAGCAGGCCAGGCCGAAGGTCATCGGCCACATGGAGCCGGTGCGCGCCCAGTTGATCAGCGCATCCGCGGTGGTGGTCAGGTAGCCTTCCCTGAAGACGCCTTCTATTCCCATTCCAGGGCCCCCTTCTTCCACTCGTAGATGAAACCGATGACCAGGATGCCGAGAAAGACCATCATCGCGAGGAAACCGAACATGCCGATGGAATCGAGCACCACGGCCCACGGAAACAGGAAGGCGATCTCGAGATCGAAGATGATGAACAGGATGGCGACGAGGTAGTAGCGCACGTCGAAGCGCATCCGAGTGTCCTCGAAGGCCTCGAAGCCGCACTCGTAGGGGGAGAGTTTTTCGCTGTCAGGTTTGTACGGCGCCAGGATGAAGCCGGCGACGATGGGCAGGACACCGATGGCGATGCCGATGGAAATGAAGATCAGGATTGGCAGATAGTTTTCCAGCATGTAAGAACCGCCTCGTGCGCCGCCACAGCCGGCGCCCTCCCTTGGTGTTATTAGGTGTGCTTCTCACCCGGAAAAGGATGTGCAGTCTAGGCCACAGCCATTGCGGGTGTCAAGTTGAAGCAATGCCGTTTATGTCTTTTATTTCATATACTTATGTCATTTTCTGGGGGCATAAAAAAACCGCATGCGCAGCCCCTGGATTCAAAATGGTGCCGATGGCCGGAGTCGAACCGGCACGGCTCTCGCCACTGCCCCCTCAAGACAGCGTGTCTACCAATTCCACCACATCGGCTAAAGCGAACATCGTGACTGCGCCGTGAAGCGCAGTCGGCTATTGCGGCAAGTCGTCCGCGACTCCCGCCGGCGCGACATCACCGGTCGCGGGCAGGTCTTCCGCGGCAGGCGGCGCCATGGCCGGGACATCCTCGGCCGCCGGCTGTGCCTGCTCACCGGCCTCGAGCTGCTCGAGCGCCTCGACGACCTGTTGCTGGTCTGCCGCTTCCTGCTGTTCCACGGCCTGCTGTTCGATCTGGTCCGCGAGACTCTGCGGCTCGCCGACAGAGGCCTTGCGCACCAGCGGCGAGGCAATCAGGAGGCAGTTGATGAAAAATACCGCCGCGAGGATGGCGGTTGCGCGGGTGAAGAACGAACCGGAACCGCGGGCGCCAAATACCGTACCGGAGGCTCCGCTGCCGAAGGCAGCGCCCATGTCGGCGCCCTTGCCCTGCTGCAGCATCACCAGGGTAATGATGGCGAGCGACACCAGGATTTGTATGACCAGTAGTATGCTGAACATTTCGATACCAGATTGCTGTTGAATCCCGTGGCCTGCCTGACGGCAGGCAGAGATCAGGCGTTGCCAGCCCGCCCGATGGTTAAAAATTCATTCGCCTGCAGCGAGGCACCGCCGATCAGGCCCCCGTCGATGTCCGGCATGCCGAACAGCTCCGCGGCATTACTGCCCTTGACGCTGCCGCCGTAGAGGATCTGCAGGTTGCCGGCGATGGTCGCGTCTTCCTTGGCGACCATGCTGCGGATGAAGGCATGCACCTCCTGCGCCTGGTCCGGGGTCGCGGTCTTGCCCGTGCCGATGGCCCAGACCGGCTCGTAGGCAATGACGGCATTGGCCAGCGCGCCGACGCCCTCCAGGTCGATCACGGCATCCAGCTGGCGGGCCACCACCTGCTGGGTAACGCCCTGCTCGCGCTCATCCAGCAATTCGCCCACGCACAGGATCGGCACCAGGCCGGCCATGCGGGCCGCGGCGAACTTGCGCGCCGTGAACTCGTCGCTCTCACCGTAGATGCTGCGCCGCTCGGAGTGACCGACAATGGCGTACTTGCAGCCCACGTCGCTCAGCATACCGGCAGCAATTTCACCGGTGTGGGCGCCGGATTCCTGGTCATTCACGTCCTGCGCCCCCAGGGAGATCGCCGTGCCCTCGAGCATGGCAGCCACCTGCGGGATGTAGACGTAGGGCGGGCAGATGGCCATCTCGGCCGTGGTGACGGTATCCATACCCGTCTTGATACCCTCGACCAGCTCCTTGATGCTGTCGAGCGACCCGTTCATCTTCCAGTTTCCGGCAACCAGCGGCTGACGCATAGCGAACTCCTCGTTTAGCGAGCCGCGTAGCTTAGCCACACGGTCTGGAAAAATCAATTAACACAGGGAACTAACTGAAATGCAAAACACTTGTTCCCGGCTATACTACTGCCCGGAACGCAGCCATGACGGGGAACGGACAATGAAAACGGTGAAACCCACCGAAAACCAGCTGGAAATGGCCATCGTCGCGGCCGAACAGCTGCTCGACAGCGGCCAGGACGAGCATCACATGGCCGCCGCCCTGATCTACCTCTACCAGCGACTGCAGGACCTGGAACGGGTACGGGAAATCGCCGGCCGCCTCGCCGCCTCCGGGCCGGACCAGGAGCGGATGACGGAACTGGCCGGGGCGCTCGAGGCCGTGCGCGGGCACGAGCCATAGCCTATCGGCCGCAGCAACCGCGCCCCGCCGGCAACGCGCTTAGCCCGAATATTGCACCAGCGTCCCGGAAGCTGGCGCTGGACAGGTGCGGCTGGACGCCGCTCTGGAGGGCAAGTCATAGCTGTAGCTATGACTTGCGTGAAGAGCCAGTCCAGGCGTGCCTGAACAAGCCAGGGCCGGGACAGGATTCGGGGCGATTACAAACTGTATTTACAACGGTAACGCGAAAACTGACAGATTAAGCGACTGAAATATGTGTTTACGGCACGCCCCGAATGCGGCTGGTGCAATATTCGGGCTAGTGCAGCGCCCGGTCAATACCGATGTGTGCCGGTCCGGTCAGCGGACCGCGGGTAAACAGCACCAGGACACCGCGGTCGGCGCGGCACACCGCAACAAGCTCGGAGCTTGCGTCTGTGTAGTAGATGATGTGCCGGAGTTCCCTGACCGCCCCCCCGGGTTCGGCAAGCGACTGGAACAGCCGTATGGCAACCTGCCGGCACTCGGCCTGCGGGATATCGATGTCGAAATCGCGAACGACGGTGTCGACGTCGGCCTGCGCGGGGAGCTGCGTGAGCAGGAACAGCCCCGCGGCCAGCACGGCTCGCCGACATACCTGCACGGGATTGCGGCCTCAGACCGCCTCGGCAACCCTGGCGGCAAGCTGGTCGGCTTCCTCGATGACCTGCTGCTCGTTTTCACCCTCGACCATCACCCGGACGACCGGCTCGGTGCCCGAGGGGCGCAGCAGCACCCTGCCCTTGCCGGCGAGTCGCTGTTCAGTGGATTTGACGGCCTCCTGCAGCTGGGGCGCGGCATCGAGGTTGACCGACCTGCTGACCGGCACGTTGATCATGTGCTGCGGGTATTTCCGCATGCCGGATTTCAGTTCGTGCAATGACCGGCCACTGCGAATCATGGCGGCAAGCACCTGCAGGGCAGAGACGATGCCGTCGCCCGTGGAGGTGCGATCGAGGCAGATGATATGGCCGGAAGACTCCCCGCCGAGCACGCCCCCGTTCGCCTTCAGTTTTTCCATCACGTAGCGGTCGCCGACAGCGGCGCGCTCGAAATCGATGCCTTCCTGGCGCAGGGCATGCTCCAGGCCGAGGTTGCTCATCAGGGTGCCGACCACCGTTCCGGGCGGCTGCCCCTGTGCCTTGCGCGACATGGCGATGACGTAGAGCAGCTCATCCCCGTCGACCAGTTCGCCCTGCCCGTCGACCATGATCAGCCGGTCACCGTCGCCGTCCAGCGCGATACCGACATCGGCGCCCTGCTCGCGCACCGCGGCCTGCAGCATGGAGGGCCGGGTGGAACCGCAGTCCTTGTTGATGTTCAGACCGTTCGGCTCGGTCGCCAGGGCCACCACCTCCGCGCCCAGCTCGGTAAAGACGTTCGGGGCCACGTAGTAGGTCGCGCCATTGGCGCAGTCGACAACGAGCTTCAGCCCCTTGAGGCTCATGCTCAGCGGGATGGTGCTCTTGCAGAACTCGATATAGCGGCCGTCGGCGTCATCCACGCGTTCGGCCTTGCCGAGGCGGTCGGACGGCACGGTCACCATGTCCTTTTCCAGTTCCGCCTCGATGGCCAGCTCGACCTCGTCCGGCAGCTTGGTGCCGTTGCCGTCGAAGAACTTGATGCCGTTGTCCTCGAAGGGGTTGTGCGAGGCGCTGATGACGATGCCCGCACTCGCGTGCAGGGTGCGCGTCAGGTAGGCGATGGCCGGCGTGGGCATCGGTCCCAGCAGGCGGATATTGATGCCAGCGGCAATGAGCCCGGCCTCCAGCGCGGATTCGAACATGTAGCCGGAGATGCGCGTGTCCTTGCCGATGATGACCAGGTCGCCGCCCCTGGAGGCCAGCACGCGCCCCGCGGCCCAACCCAGTTTGAGCATGAATTCGGCCGTGATCGGGTGCTCGCCTACCCTGCCCCGGATGCCATCCGTACCGAAATATTTTCTGCTCATAGACTCGATCCCTGTTGGAACAATATAGCTCAGTTGCGAAAAATATCTTTATTGTCTGTCAATTTCCTGACGTTTTGAAAAATTTCTCACAAACGCAGCGGTCGCGCAAGTTACGGGAGCACCCAGGATTCCCTGACGGCCCGGCACATCTGCACGGCCTCCCGGGTCTCCCGGACATCGTGGCAGCGCACAATTGAGGCCCCCTGCCATACGGCCAGCACCGC
>Ga0209536_100015500_pt1 | contig 10880 bp, 10 predicted proteins | sample DeeMarSeWOR28_12_FD_187461 | JGI IMG/M metagenome (GOLD analysis project Ga0209536, IMG submission 187461) | Marine sediment microbial communities from White Oak River estuary, North Carolina - WOR-2-8_12 (SPAdes) (version 2) | ecosystem: Environmental > Aquatic > Marine > Intertidal zone >... | reverse complement strand
ATAAAATCCCGACCACCGTGTTGAGCCAGCCGATACCGCCGCATGGTCCGGCGTCCATGCTCAATCTGAAGCGGAAAATAAGGGACACACTGGTTGGCTACGGCTTCCAGGAAACGATAACCTACTCTCTCAACAGCCTAGAAGCGCTGTGTCAACTCAAGCCGCAAACCCATAAACCCGAACCGATGCCAGCCCGGCTGGCCAATCCTATGACCGCAGAACAGGAGTACCTGCGCCCCACCCTGCGAGCCAACCTGCTGGCAACTCTGGTCTCCAACCGAAGGCATGAAGAGGTCGGCATACGGCTTTTCGAGTTGGGTAAGATATACCTGCCGCGGAAAAACGAGCTACCCGATGAGCCTGAGGTGCTGTGCGGCCTGCTCAGCGGCTCCCGAAATGGTATATCCTGGCTCGGCGATGGTGGGCAGCTGAACTTCTTTGACGCCAAGGCGGTGCTGGAGGGATTGTTCGGAAAACTGGGCCTTTCCGCCAGCTTCAATCCGGGCGATGATGAAAGCTTTCACCCGACACATCAGGCAGCCGTTGTCATCGGTGGCAAAGAGGTGGGAGTCGTCGGGGAGCTGCACCCAAAGGTAACCTTAGCCTTCGACCTTGCCGAAACGGTCTATCTCTTTGAGCTCAATGTAACGGAACTGCTGCCCTCTGCGACCGGGCACCGCATGTTCCAGCCGATAGCGCGCTTTCCGGCCACGGTCAGGGACATCGCTTTGATTACCGACGCCGGCGTCAGCCACCAGCAGGTGGTAGATATAATCCGTAGCTTCTCATTGATAAAAGACGTGACCATATTCGACGTATACTCCGGGAAGCAGGTGCCAGCAGGGAAGAAGTCGCTGGCCTACCGCATCACCTACCAGTCGCCTACCCAAACCCTGACCGACGAAGCGGTGAAAAAAATCCAGGAGCAAATCTTAAAGAAGCTGCACCAGCAGCTAGGTGCTACCCTGCGCGGCTAGCCCTCAGGTTCCGATTTCTCGGCTTTTTCCTTGAGCTTCAATGTCCTCTTGACCAGCTCTTTCTCGTGGTCGTAGTTAATGACCCGCTGCAGCATGATTTTCTGCGTCTGCACCGGCCCGGCGCCGTGCCAGGTGCCCACCCCGTGCAGCCCTGCCGTCCAGTTCTGCAGGAGCTTGGTAACTTTCATGATGTTCTCGGTAGGCTCATCCGAGCCGAAGGAGTAAAATTCCTCAACGTAGTCTTTTACTTCAGGATTTTTGAGCTCCTTCAGCGACGGCATGGTGACTATCAAGCCGCCGCCGATGTCGCCAGCGAGCGCCATCATACGCCAGAAAGCGTTGCAGACATTGAGCTTGGCCACGTTGCCCATGAGTTCGTCGGGCAGAAAAACGCCCGAGCCGGGGGGCTCCTCAGTACCACGACGTGCCGCCTCAAGTCCACAGGCGCGGCTCGTCTCTCGCAGCGTTACCATCTCGGCAAGCTGTTCATTGATATGCGCCGCTTTCTCCAGCCCTTTATATTCTTGAATCAGCCTTGAGGCGCCGATAATCTGGTTCATGAAGCCCACCTTGCACGTCCCGCCGCAGGTCATACGGTGCGTCCGGGCAAAGCGCGCCACCATCTTGCCTGAGTATTTGTATTCGCCGCAGTGAAAAACGCGCTCCCAGGGCACAAAAACGTTGTCAAAGACGACCATTGAAGTCTCGCGCTGGCCGTAGACCGGGTTGCCCAGCTCTTCGAGGTCATCGGACTGTTCTCTCTCCGCTGAGTAAGGCGTGTACTGGCAAACGAAAGTTATGCCTTTGGCATCGGTGGGAGTGGCAAAAGCTATGGCGTAGTCCTCCTCACCCTCGGTATGAGCGCCCTGGGGCAGCACCACCAGTTCATGGCTGGCATAGGCGCCGCTGATATTTATTTTGGCCCCCCGCACCACAATGCCGTTTGTATTTTTGTCCACCATCTTCAAAGACAGGTACGGGTCAGGCCATTCCAGTGTCTTTTTGCTCCGCTCGCCCCTGGGCTCGGTAAGGGCACCGGCCACAGACAGGTCCTGGCGCTGCACCGACTTCAGGTATTCCAGAAATCGCGGGTGGTACTCAGTACCGAGGTCGCGGTCCATCTCCCAGGTGGTACTGGCCAGGGTATGGAAGGCATCGTAGCCAACGCAGCGGTAGATGCATGTTCCAAGCATCTCGGCGGTGAACGTCCCCGCCTCGGCTTTCTTAACAAGGTCGTCAACGCTGGCGCTCACATGGGTGTAGCGATTGACCGTCTCACCAATCAGTGGCGAAGGGCAGGTCATGATATCTTTATACTTCGGGTCAAGCGCCCAGGCATAGCTTGCCTTGTTCGCCTCCACCACGGTGCGGGTATTCTTGTTCTCCAGAACACTGGCCACCCTTTTACCGTTCATGAAAACGCGCGGCTTGAGCTTTCCCAGGCTCTCTTCAAACTGTTCCGGTGTCATCAGCGCCATTTTACATCACCTTACTTTCGAATCTGTACGAGCTCTTTTACTTTGTCTACCGCCTCAGCGACAGCAATCGTCATCGCCTCTTTCTCCGCGCGCCACTTCACCTCAACGTTGCCGTTTTGCAGCGTGCGCGGGCCGACCGTTACCCGCAGCGGTATCCCCAGCAGGTCGGCATCGTTGAATTTAACGCCGGGGGACTCCTCACGGTCATCAAAGAGCGCTTCCAAACCAGCCGACTGCATTTCCTCGTACATCTTTTCGGCCACTTCCGCCACGCTTGTGCCCCCGCGGTACAGAGGGCAAAGATAGACCTGATAGGGCGCGACGGACAGCGGCCAGATAATGCCCTTGTCATCATGGTAGTGCTCGACGACCGCCGCCAGCAGCCTCCCCAACCCGATGCCGTAGCAACCCATGATTATCGGCTTGGAATCGCCTTTCTCATCGATGAAGTTGGCACCGAGGGCGTTGCTGAGGAAGGTGCCCAGCTTGAACACGTGACCGATTTCAATCCCCTGCATCCACTTCAACTTGCCGTTGCACCTAGGGCAGCCATCACCGTCCCTCGCCTGAGCGATATCGGCTACGATGTCAGCTTTGAAGTCGCGCGGGTAGTTGACATTCTTGATATGTACATCAGGTTTGTTGCCGCCGGCGACGAAGTTGATGCCCTCAGTCACGGAGTCGTCAGCCACAATCTTTATGCCTTTCAGGCCCATCGGCGAGGCGTAGCCGGCAGCGATGCCCGCCTGACTGACTTCTTCCTCGGCGGCCATATGCAGGTCGGTGCACTTCAGCAGCCTTTGCAGCTTCACCTCGTTGACGTCAAGGTCGCCCCGTATCATGGCGAAGACCACCTGTCCGTCGGCAACGTAAAACACTGCTTTCAGGGTGTGGTCTTTGGGCACATTCAGGAAACTGGATACATCTTCAATGGTCTTCATGCCAGGCGTGGCCACTTCCTCTGGCGACAACGGTTTTTCCGGCCCGACTTTCTTTTTCACACTGACCGCCTTCTCGGCGTTGGCAGCATACCGGCAGCTATCACAGCAGATGACCCCGTCCTCGCCGTTGTCAGCAATTAGCATAAACTCGTGGGAGTCTTTGCCGCCGATGGCACCACTGTCCGCCTCGACGAACAGCGCCGGCAGGGCACAGCGTTCGTAAATATTCTTGTAAGCCTGCACCATCTTCTGGTAGCTCACGTCCAGCCCGTCCTCGTCTACGTCAAAGCTGTAGAGGTCTTTCATGATGAACTCGCGCACCCGTATCAAGCCGCCGCGGGGTCGCGGCTCGTCCCTGAACTTGGTCTGAATCTGATAGAGCAGTTTTGGTAAATCGCGGTAGCTCTGGACATGGTGACTGACCATCTGGGTGAGCACCTCTTCATGGGTGGGGCCGAGGACCAAGGTGCGCTCGCGACGGTCGTGCAGGGTGAAAAGCCCCTTGCCAAAGGCCTGGTCTCTCCCCGTCTGCTGCCATAGCTCGACGGGCTGGAGCACGGGCATGGTCAGCTCCTGGCCACCAGCATCGTCCATCTCCTCGCGGATAATATTTTCTATTTTTTTCAGCACCCGCCACCCCAGCGGCATGTATGAGTAAACCCCCGCAGCCACCTGCATTATCATCCCCGCCCGCAGTAAAAGCTGGTGGCTGGGTGTGTCCGCCTCGGACGGTATTTCTCTTTGGGTTTTACCGAATATCTGTGATAAGCGCATAAGCTAAAACTCCAGTCTAGTTTTTTACCTCACCCCCTGTGTCCCTCTCTCCTATCAAGCAGGAAAGGGCGAAACTTTATGTTAATAACTTTTTACTTTTAATAATAGTAAATAAGCTAAACAGACCACCACCAATTAGAGCGATAGACTACGATTGACTCATCTAAAAATTTAAAACTTCTTCTTTCCCACATAAGCCGTTTAGGGTTTCCACCGTATATTGCAGATTCATTTAAGCGTGAGAATACATCCTCTGAAATAAATGATGTATAATTGTCCTCTCTTTTGGGGCCCTTCCTATCCAGACTAAATCATTCGCCCCTCTCTGTCCAGCTCTAACGACTAGCACTTGACTTGTGTCTATACCCACACAATGAGAAATCAAAAAGCCTTCATTCCGAAGGCTTTGAAAGTGTTGAGACAATTTTGGTTGAATAACCCTTTGAAGCACGTAATTCATTTTAAGAGCACATGTTGCCGCATTTGTATTCTTAGCATTTCCAATAAATATTCCCATTACCCTATCACCATCAAAGCTGGTTATTTCTCCCTGCATTTCCTTAATTAGCCTGCACATGCAATATAAGAAAGCCCTTATTACCTTAGCTGCGGTTCTTTGACTAAAATCAGTTGACAATTTAGACGATTGTGATAAGTCTGCATACATTACGGCAGCTTCAAATCTTTTTGCCCCACCAGCAAGAGCTATACTGTCGGTTAAAGGAACCGATTGACCTTCTTGTATATCCCAAGACATCGACAGTATTCGCGCAACTTCCGCTGATATACTATATTCGAGGCTCATTTCCTGATCCCATTTTTATTTAAGAACTGAACAAATATATCGACATTGACCAAGGCAGTACACTAATAATAAGGAAAAGAAACGCAAGTTTCAGTCGATGGAATTTTTGACTTAATATTTCCGAATTTCTATGACATTGCTCCAACAAATCACTAACATACTCATCTGTTGCAATCTCTATGAATCGCTGTTTGTATTCATCCAGACTACAGTTCGATATTGCTTCAAAATAAAGTAAAGACTTACCTGGATCCTTTGTTCGCGGATAAATTCCTGTGATAATAAACGCTAAACTAGTACCCAAAGTCAGTAAAGTAATAAAGGCAGTAATGATGATAAATAAACTCAAATCGGGAAAGGGCATAGCGAATGCCGCCATAGCACCAAGCATTCCTGTATCAATACCCAAGATAATTGAAGATTTATAGTCACAACGACTAACCCATTCAATAATACGGTCCAGGTTTTTCTCAGCAACTTGTGCTCTATATTTAATATCGCTAGAATTAGTTGTCATTTCTACATCCCCTCCACTTCCCTCATCAGCGCCGTTACAAAATCTTTTTCCGCCACCGTCCCCACCTTTTTCCCCTTTTTAAAGATAATGCCTTTCCCCTTCCCGCAGGCAATGCCCACGTCGGCGTCTCTGGCCTCGCCGGGGCCGTTGACCACGCAGCCCATCACCGCCACCTTTACCGGCTTATCTATCTTTAATAACCGCTCTTCCATTTCCTCCGCTAATTTTACTATATCAACTTCCGCCCGACCACAGGAGGGGCAACTCACCAATACAGGCCCGTGCTGGCGCAGGTCGAGGCTCTTCAAAATCTCGTAACCGGCGATTATCTCCTCGCGGGGATGGGTGGTCAATGAAACGCGTATGGTGTCGCCGATGCCCATATATAACAGAGTGCCGATGCCCACGGCGCTGCGGATGACGCCCCGCTTCGGTGTGCCGGCCTCGGTAACGCCCAGATGAATGGGATATGGCATCTTTTCGGCAAGACTCCTGTTGGCCTCGACCATCGTGGGCACGTCAAATGCCTTCAGTGATACCTTAATCAAATCGAAGTCGAGGCTTTCCAGCAGCCTTATCTGCTCCAGAGCTGCCTCGACCATTCTGTCGGCAATGCTCAACTTCGTATTTCTGGCTTTGGGCAGGCTGCCAGCGTTCACCCCGATGCGGATGGGTATACCTCTTTCCTTAGCCGCCAGCGCCACCGCCTTTACCTTCTCTGCCTCGCCGATGTTGCCGGGGTTAAGGCGCAGGCCGTCAGCGCCTGCTTCAAGAGACAGCAGCGCCAGCCTGTAGTCAAAGTGGATATCGGCAATCAGGGGGATATTAATTCCCTTCTTTATCTCCGTAATAGCCCGGGCAGCCTCAGCATCAGGCACGGCCACCCGCACCAGCTCGCAGTCGACCTCCTCAAGCTCCCTGATCTGCCTTATGGTCGACCTCACATCGCGGGTGTCGGTGTTGGTCATGGACTGCACCACAATCGGCACACCACCCCCTATCGCCACCCCACCGATATTAACCTGTCTGGAGACACGCCTTTTTATCATGGCAGCAGGCTCTCACCACTGGCGATGCGGATGATATCCTGATACGTTACCAGCAGGATAAACGTGATAAGCAGGGCAAAACCAGCCATGTGAATTATCCCCTCGATTCGGGCCGGTACCCGCTTGCCGCGGCGCACTGCCTCCAGCAGAACAAAGGCAATTCTACCACCGTCCAGCGCCGGCAGGGGGAGAAGGTTGATGATGGCCAGGTTAATGCTCAAAAAAGCGGCGAACTCCAGCAACGGACTGAGCCCCGCCTGTGCCACCTCGCCGGTAAGCTGAGCGATGCCAACCGGACCGGCCACAACCCTCGGAACACTCCCGATAATCATGCTGATAATGCCGTTCTTGAAAAGAATGAATGTATCAATGCACTCCCGCACGCCCATCGGTATCGCCTGCCAGAAAGGATAACTCTGGCGGACCACCGTTGGCGAGACCGTTCTCACGGCAACGCCAATCGCGCCTTCCCCTTCTGGTGGCTGCCACCTCGGTACCACCTTGGCCTCATCAACAGTGTCATCAGCATGACGAATGAGCAGAGTGATGGGCTGTCCCAGGTTGAGCTGAATGTGGCGCTGTAAATCACCAACGCTATTGACCTGATTTCCATTTACCTCCAGGATGGTGTCTTCAGCAAATATTTCTGCCCTAGCTGCGGGTGAGTTCGCCGCTATCTCCTCGACCTGCACCTGCCCGTAGATCACACTATGCGGAACCATGAATGCCACGGAAAAGAGAAGCAGGGGCAGCAGCAGGTTCATCAGCGAACCAGAAGCCAGTGCCAGCAGCCTGAGCGGGATGCTCTTGCTGGCGAGGCTTCCGGTGACTTTGGGGTCTTCTTCGCCAGCCATTTTGACGAAGCCACCCAGCGGTATGGCGTTCAGCGAATACATGGTTTCACCGCGCTTGACTGACAGCAGCCGGGGTGGGAAACCAATGCCCACCTCTTCTACTTTGACTCCCGAGGCCCTGGCGGCGATATAGTGCCCGAACTCGTGGGCGACAACGATTACCGCCAGTATGGCAAGGAAAACGATTATAGTGAGGAAAACTTCCATTACTTCACTCCGCCCGCCGTTTTGAGCAATGTTTCCCTGGCCCAGGCATCCACCGCCTCTATCTCATCCAGCGTGGGATGGGCGATAACCCTATGTTGCTCCAGCGTCCGCTCAATGGCGCTGGCAATATCGGTGAAGCGGATGCGCCCGGCAAGGAAAAGCTCCACCGCCACCTCATCAGCCGCGCAGAGCGCGGCCGGACAGGTCCCTCCCTGCTTGCCAGCCTCAATCGCCAGTCTCAGGCAGGGAAACCTGTCATAATCGGGAGGCTCAAAGTCAAAACTTCTGACCTGGTTCCAATCAATGCGGGGAAGGCGGGCGTTGGGCAGCCGTTCCGGATAAGAAAGGGCATACTGGATGGGCAGGCGCATATCGGGATAGCTCAACTGCGCTTTGATTGAGCCATCGATAAACTCTACCATGGAGTGAATGATACTCTGGGGATGAACCAGCACGTCAATATGGTCGTAGGGCATACTGAAAAGCCAGTGCGCTTCAATGACCTCCAGCCCCTTATTCATCAGCGTCGCTGAGTCTATGGTAACCTTCTGGCCCATCTGCCATGATGGATGTCGCAATGCTTGCCCTACTGTGACCTCCGTCAACTGCTCGGCTGAATACTGGCGAAAAGGCCCTCCCGAGGCGGTGAGGATAATCCGGTCTGCTTTCTGGTCTTCGCCGTTAAGGCACTGCCATATGGCGCTGTGCTCGCTGTCCACGGGCAGAATCCGGGCGCCGCTTTTCCCGGCTTCACTGTTGATAATCTCCCCTGCCGAGACCAGAGACTCCTTGTTGGCCAGCGCGACATTTTTTCCCGCCTGCAATGCCGCCAGCGTTGGTCTCAATCCCGCATTGCCAGACGTGGCGATGACCACCGTGTCCACCTCTGGGATGGATGCGATTTCACTCAGAGAAAGCGGTTTAATATTTATGTCAACTAAGTCTTTTAATCGCCCTATGTCATTGTTCTCTGATGAGACGCCGATGAACTCCGGCTTAAACTCTTGTATCTGCTCGGCGAGCAGCTCCAGGTTCTTTCCCGCCGCCAGTCCGATAACACGAAACCGCTGCGGCGTTGCCCGAATAACATCAAGCGTCTGCCTCCCAATGGAGCCGGTGGAACCGAGAACAGCCACGCGCCTTACCGTCTCAACCATTGCCTTACTATCTTACAACAAACGGGTTCAGGAATGTAATCCTGAACCCGCAAAAGTAACGTTCGAAGGTAATCTTTATTTACCTTACAAACTCTAAAAAGCAGAAAACGCGATTCCTCTCTGCGACTATAAAGCCTCCTCTTTCTCTTCCTCCTCTTCGTCTTCCAGCATGTTTGGCAAATCAAAAACGCGGGGGTCTTTACCTTTGTAATTGGCATCCGACCAGGAATTGAGAAATTCCCTTTCCTCGCCACAGACCTTGCAGACACCCCGGCTTGTCGGTCCGTCAGCCGCCTCAATATTCCAGTAATGCCGGCAGGGCGTTGCCACGGCCGACTTTTTTTCTTTCACTTCACTTCTGTTCCTCATCGCACACCTCCTCTCCTTGTTATTTAGCTTATTTTAGTCCAGCTTATTGTTCTTGTATGTGACTTTTATCCTATATTTACAATAACGAAAAAACATATCAAAAGTTGGGCGAAATTGGGGAAGAAACCGGAATTCGTAATGGCTCGGGCAGTTCAGCAGAAGGTTGCTATTCTTCGGTGATTACCTCGAAGGGGCACTGTATTGCACCAACGGGACAGACCATTTCACACATGGTGCACCATTTACTGCACTGCTGGCATCCTATCCTCTCTTTAACCTCGACCACGTTATTAACCAGCACCAGAACGTGGCAGGAACATACCTCTACACAGAGTCCGCAACCGTCGCACTTATCTCGGTCGATTTCTGGCATTTTGGTCATTTATTCCATATTCTCCAAACAGAAATAGTCTAATATCTGCTCAGGCCGCCTGTCAGCGACTTTTGTCTCACATGCCAACACCGGCGATTTCCCTCAGAGCCTTTTTATCCGTAATCACAACACGATTGCGTTCCAGCCTGACCTTCCCTTCATCTTCCAGCAGCTTAAGCGACCGCCCAATCATCTCCCTAGCCGTACCGGCCATAGCTGCCATATCCTGCTGCGTCAACCGATGTCTCTGCCCATCTGTGTCCACCGCATTCTCAAGCAGTATCTTGGCCACTCTGCCCGTCACTCGCCGGAAGGACAGATCCTCAACCAGCAAAATCATCTGCTCAACTCGCTGCGACAGCAGCTTCAGTACATTCTCTGCCAGCTTCGGGTATTCACGAAGGCTTGCTTCCAGGACATCCTTTTCCACCCCATAAAGCACCACCTGCGTCATTGCCTCGGCGCTGGCCAAGTTCAACCCCCCCGCAAAGACAGGCACATCATTGAATGAGTCTCCGGGTCGAGCCAGATATATAATTTGCTCTTTGCCATCGGGAGAAGTTTTAAACACCTTTACCACCCCGGAGATAATAAAATACACAGCTCGTGCCGGCTCGTCTTCAAAGGCGATTATCTCCCCACGTGTCACCACTTTCTCAAATATATGCTCCTGGATTGAGGCAAGCTCCTCTGCACTCAATCCCGAGAAATAGGCGTTTGATTGTAAAGATTCCACCTTTACCGTCATATTGCTTAGGATTATACCAGCTTCCGGGTCATCCAGCAAAGCGCTTAAACACAGGGTTTTTACCCCGGATGTTTACCGAAGAGACTCACCATCAGGCCGTCTTCTGAAAATAGTAGCCGACTCCGGGTTCGGTGATGATATATTTGGGAAGAGATGGGTTCGGTAATATCCACCCAGTTCGCCAGATAATATTTGTGTTCTCCCTCTATTAAAACTACAGGTGCCAAATTTATCATTTCAATACCGTCCTTCATTAAACCCGCTTTTTGACTTCTGTTTTTATTATAGGTTCGCGTGGTTAATTCTCCATTAAAGAACTATTGAAACTCTGTTAAAATCTTTTACCCGGTGGCGTTGATTTTTGAGGCAACCAGCATTGTGCTATACTAATCCAGAGTCAACCGACAGATTGACTATTATACCAGCCCAAGGAGGCGGCGTGAGCAAACTGATTGATAAACTGGTCCAGACCTCGGAAACCGTTTCACTACCAATGGGATTCAGGACAATCCAACAAGCCCCGACAAAGGCGAAAATGACGCTTATCACCAGAATTGAGGCGGCGGTTGATATAACACAACTAGCTGATTATACTTCCAGCGCCGATGCTGTCGTCATCAGCCTGACCAGC
>Ga0209536_100015499_pt1 | contig 10880 bp, 15 predicted proteins | sample DeeMarSeWOR28_12_FD_187461 | JGI IMG/M metagenome (GOLD analysis project Ga0209536, IMG submission 187461) | Marine sediment microbial communities from White Oak River estuary, North Carolina - WOR-2-8_12 (SPAdes) (version 2) | ecosystem: Environmental > Aquatic > Marine > Intertidal zone >... | reverse complement strand
CAGACTTTTTCTCAAGCTTATCTATTGGCAATGTTGGATCACATCCTATATTTTCTTTTGTTCAGCTTAATCTACACATGAATTTACCATTTTATGACTAAGTTAAAGTTCAATTTGGTCTTTTGCCTTGATAACTGAGCTTGAACTTGGTGGTTCCCATTCCCACTATGGCAACTCTTCTCATATCCCCTCCCTGCGTCTTCTTCTTTGCGATTCAAAGAATTTGGTTAGATTTAAAATTAGATTTCAGGCAAACTGTCAAGCAAAAATGGCAATGTGATTAGTCAATTAAAGTGGGAGGGCTTGGATGTGGCTGCGATCCACCGACCGGGTATTGATTACGCTGAACCCGTGGCAATTATTATAAAACATGGATATTTTGTAGAGGTGACTGAGGTATCAGCGGCTTGGGCGAAGATGTGGTGCCGAAGGCGGGACTTGAACCCGCACGAGGTTTCCCCCACTACCCCCTCAAGATAGCGTGTCTACCAAATTCCACCACTTCGGCACGAAACAAACGCGTTGTTATTTTTCCTGGGCTCCGGTGGGAGCCGAACCCTGTGTCTCTTGGGCCGCTGGCACCTCCGTCTCGGAGACCCCTCTCATGATGGATGTGGTCGCCCCCCGTCCAAAAAGGAAGGCAAGGCCTAAAGAAGTCAACATAAAAATGATGGCAATGGCAGCTGTTACTTTATGCAGAAAGGTGGTGGCCCCACGGCTTCCAAATATGGCCTGGCTGGAACCGCCAAAGGCGGCTCCTATATCCGACCCCTTGCCCCTTTGAAGTAGGACGATCAGTATCAGGGCGACACACACAGAGATATGAACCAGGATGATAATAAGCTTCATTTATTGTTCCTCTGATTTTCCTAAGAAGAATTAAGGTCTTGTAGTATTACCAAAAAAAGTCCATTTTGCAATAGAAATTACTGTTCTCTGAACCTGATAAGGGGGATAAAGGATTCCGCCTTCAGACTCGCCCCGCCCACAAGAGCGCCGTCTATGTCCGGCATTGACATGAGATCTTTCACATTGTCCGGTTTGACGCTTCCCCCATAAAGGATCCTGAGAAGATCGGCCGTTTCTCTGCTGAAGGTCTCAGCTATCCATTCTCGAACAAAATGATGGACTTCTTGGGCCTGGGCGGGGGTAGCGGTACGACCTGTGCCGATGGCCCAGACAGGTTCGTAGGCCAGTATGGTGGAAGAGGGTAAGGTTTTGTTTTGCATGAAGGTCTCAAGGGAGCCCTCCAACTGTTTTCTGACCACCTCGTAGGTCTGATCAGCTTCCCTGTCTTGAAGTGTCTCTCCGATGCAGATGATGGGCGTCAACCCCGATTGCACCGCCGCGTTAGCCTTCATATCAATCATCCCATCGGTTTCCTGATAATGCATCCTTCTCTCTGAATGGCCCAAGATAACGTGGGTGCATCCAGCCTCCAGGAGCATGACCGATGATATCTCACCCGTGTAGGCACCGCTTTGCTCCCAATGCATGTTCTGCGCAGCCAAGAGTATCTTTGCGTTTCCGATGATCCCCTTGACCGTGGCAAGGGAGGTGAATGGGGGGGCCACCAGGACGTCCACCCCATCCAGGTCTTGAATGTGGTCCCTAATAGACTTTACTAGAGACGCGGATTCAAGCAGGGTCAGGTTCATCTTCCAGTTCCCAGCAATTAAGGGGTTGCGATCGGTCATCTTTTCTCTCCAGTCATGCCCCAGAATGTGGATAGTTGGGTTTTTTCGAAAACGAGATTGCTTCGCTCCCAAGACCCGCCACCCGCCTTCGCGGGTGCAAGCTTTGCGGGTGCGGCTTTCGGGGGCTCGCAACGACGCGCTTAAAGGGGAGCAAAAGTTGGTTTCAGTGCGCGGACTTAGCTGCCTGCCATGTAGAGGGCCAAATCGATCATACGGCACGAATAGCCAAATTCGTTGTCATACCAGGATAAGACCTTGAGCATATCCCCAATGACCATTGTGGAGAGCGCATCCACAGTGGAAGAGGCCGTAGAGCCATTAAAGTCAATGGATACCAGAGGTTCTTCACAATAGGCGAGAATGCCCTTCAAGTCCCCTTCAGCAGCCTCTTTCATGGCGCTGTTCACTTCATCTGCAGTGGCCGACTTGCTGAGTTGGACAACCAGATCCACCACGGAGACGTTGGGCGTGGGAACCCTGATGGCCATCCCATTCAATTTGCCAGCCAGCTGGGGGAGGACGAGGGAGACGGCCTTGGCAGCACCCGTTGTGGTGGGGATCATGGAGAGCGCAGCTGCCCGGGCCCTTCTAAGATCTTTGTGGGGGAAGTCGAGAAGGCGTTGGTCGCCCGTATAGGCATGCGTTGTGGTCATGAGCCCCTTTTCAATGCCAAAGTTATCCAGTAAAACCTTGCAGACCGGGGCAAGGCAATTCGTTGTACACGAGGCATTTGAGACAACGTGGTGTTCTTGGGGATCATATTCCTGCTGGTTTACACCCATCACAATGGTGGCGTCTGGATTCTTAGCGGGAGCTGAAATGATGACCTTCTTGGCCCCAGCATCCAGATGGGCAGAGGCCTTTTCCTTATCCCTGAAAAGACCCGTACATTCAAAGACAAATTCAGCGCCCACGTCATTCCAAGGAATCTTTGAAGGATCCTTTTCCTGGTAAATCTGCACTTCCTTGCCGTTCAGAATGAGAGAATGCTCCGTGACTGATACATCTGCCTCCAGCTTGCCTTGAGAGGAATCATATTTAAGGAGGTGCGCCAAGGTTGAAGGATCGGTGAGATCATTTATGGCGACAAAATCTATATCTTTGTGGGGAAGTCCTGCCCTCAATACCATCCTTCCAATTCGCCCAAAACCGTTTATTGCCGCTTTCAGTGCCATGTTCAACCTCCTTTCTGCTCATAAGTAGGAAGAAATTGGAATGGTAGAAATAAAATTCTTAATTTGAGATAGAAGGGTAAGGATCTTTTTCCCAGAGGTTCAGGCTCATCACAATAGCATCCTCATAGGTATCCGGATAATATCCTGGCCTTCGGTAGGCCTCTTTAAAGCCTAACCTCTCATATAGCCCCTTGGCGACCACATTGGATGGCCTGACCTCCAGCCAAATTTGTCGCATTCCTTTGGAGATACCCGCCTCAATCATTTCTTTCAGAAGATAGTGTCCGAGACCTTTGCCCCTGTCATGAGGGTGAACGGCCATACTCATAAGCTGGATTTCGCTGTCAAACATCCAAAAACAGATATAGCCGGAAGTCAGCTTCCCCATTATTGCCACCCATAAATGAGAAATGGGGTTGTCTATTTCAGACCTTAAGGCGTGGACGCTCCAAGGAGATTGAAAAGAGAGCTCTTCTATCTCAAGGATTTCTTGCAGGAAAGGTTGGAAATTTTCTTTTGTAATGGCTACAAGAGAGGTCATTCCGACTCCAGGAGTTTGCTCGCCAAAGAAATGCTCGTCTTACCCGCCTCTTGTGCCATTTCGGCCAGTCTGCTCAGGTCCATTTCTGCTCGAGCCTGAGCAATAGCTATAACCATGGGCAGATTCACCCCGGTCAAGACCTCGACCATCTCTTCCTTTAAGAATGAGAGGCTTATATTGGATGGAGTCCCCCCAAGCATATCCGTCAGGATAAGAACGCCTTCGCCCTTATCCAGGACGGAGACCTTTTCCTCGATCATTTTACGGATTTGTTCGCTATCTGCTGTTTGGGTAATGGAAACGGCTTCAGCCGCATCCAGACGGCCAACGATGAATTCAGCCGCATTCAAGAATTCCTTTCCCAAGTTACTGTGGGTAACAATAAGCAAACCTATCATAATACGTCTCGAAAAATGCGCAGTTCTTCTAAATCAAGTAAAGATGTGAGTCGGCCAGAGATTCAAAACTCCTCGTCGTTTTGTATGATTGTCTCATAAAGTACTTTCCTGGTAGGGGCTTGCATCAGCACATTTCGAAAGGAGCTATTCTTGAGGATTTTCGCGATCTTGGCCAGTGCTTTCAGGTGGATGCTGGCGGAGTTCTCGGGTGCCACCAATAGAAAGAATAGGAATGCAGGCTGTCCATCCATGGAATCGAAGTCGAGACCTTCCGGACTCCTACCAAATGATATGACCGGATGCTTAAGTCCCTGAAATTTTCCGTGGGGTATGGCGATGCCATCGCCGATCCCCGTGCTACCAAGCTTTTCTCTATCCAGGAGAACTTTGACCAATGAACCTTTGTCAAGTGATGGATCATGCCTGACAATGACATCCACCAGTTCTTCCAGTACCCCCTTTTTGTCTTTGGCCCTCAAATCAGGAATAATGTTGTCTGGATTAAGTATTTCTGAGAGTTTCATGACCGTCACATGTCAATTGAGCGAAAACGCTCAATTGGCTGTTACTTGTTATCTGTTATCCGTTATTCGATTGCTCCTACTCACAGCGTTTACGTCTCTGCCTGGGGTAAAATATCAATTCAGGTATCTGATTCTCAAATTGTATAACGATTAACGAATAACGTCTGATTTACTCAACTGATTAACCAGAAGGTTCGATAAGTCCCAAATTGCCGTCTTTGCGTTTGTAGATAACGTTGATCTCTTCGGACCGGGAGTTTCTGAAAACGATAAAGTCCTGTTGAGAAGTGGAGAGTTGCATGGCTGCCTCTTCTGGATCCATGGGTTTGGCAATCATCTTTTCCACCTCTATACTAGGCCCTTCCAGACCGAAGGCCACATCCTCTTCTGTCTCTTCCACACCAAGGGTCTCTTCGCCCTTCCTATTCTCTGTCCTCCTATTTCTTATTTTTGAAAGGTATTTTTTTACCTGTTTTTCAAGTTTATCCATGACCTGATCAATGGCTGAGTACATGTCCTCTGTCTCCTCTATGCCTTTAATCCAGGTCCCATTGACGCTAAGGGTGACATCTGCGATATGCCTAAATTTTTCCACTGACAGGACCACGTGGGCTTCAAGAGGAAAATCCAAGTATCTTTTGATTTTTGATACCTTTTCCTCTGCATAGGTTTTTAGACTTTCCGTGGGTTGCATGTGTCTGAATGTGACAGAAATGTCCATTCCTTCACCTCCTTAGGAAAAAAGGGTCAACACCAAAATAAATACAAAAAGTCAAAATTACAAGAAATCAATAGAACTCTTTGCGCTTTCGTGAAGGAAGAATGCCCATCGTCTCGCGGTACTTGGCCACCGTCCGGCGGGCTATGTTGATGTTAAGGTTTCTGAGTAGATCAGCGACTTCCTGGTCGCTGTAAGGTTTGGCTTTGTTTTCAGATTTTATAATATTCCTAATATGTTCCTTGACACTTTCTGAAGCTATGGACTCTCCATCCAGGCTATTGATGGCACTATTGAAGAAATACTTGAGTTCGAAGACGCCTTGAGGGGTATGGACATATTTGTTCGTGGTCACCCTGCTGATGGTGGACTCATGCATCTGTATGTCCTCGGCCACATCACGCAAAACGAGAGGCTTTAGGTGGGCTGTGCCCCTGTCAAAAAAGTCTCTTTGAAAACGCACGATACTTTCTGTCACTCGATATATGGTCCTTTGACGCTGGTGAATGCTCTTGATCAGCCAGGCTGCCGATTTGAGCTTTTCCTGTATGTATTGCCTATCCCTCTCAGACAGCGAATCACGTCTAGACAAAATCTGCCGATAATACTGACTGATTTTTAATTTGGGCAGCCCGTCTTCATTGAGGTCTATCACATAATCCTCTCCAACTCTAAATACATAGATATCAGGGCTAATGTAAATAGTCTCTTCATCATGATAGCTGCGGCCAGGCTTTGGTTCGAAACTGGTAATGACAGAAACAGCCGATTTGACCTCTTGGAGCGAGATTGATAGGGACTTTGCGATCTGATCGTATTTTTTATTCTCCAGCTTATCCATGTGCTCCAGAAGAATCTCTTCGATGACAGTGCCCTGTAGATTTCGAAAATGGGCCTGGATAAGCAGACATTCCCTTAAGTCCCTGGCCGCGACCCCGACGGGGTCAAACTTTTGCACGAAGCTCAGGGCCTCTAATACTTGCTCCTGGGTATGTCCTGTGGATTCACATAACTCTTCAACAGGGGCTTTCAGGTAACCGTTGCCATCCAAATTACCGATAATATGTCTGCCAATCTCTTTTTTCACATCATCGAGGTTGCTCACGTTGAGCTGCCATGTGAGATGTGTGTAGAGGTTGGTTTTGCTGGGCGTGAAACTTTCAAAAGGCGGGACTTCTTTTACCTCATGGGCTGACTCCCTCCAACCTGTGCTATAGTCGGAAAAGTAGGATTCCCAATCCACATCCTGCCTCAAGTCTTCCTTAACGGTCACTTCCGTGGCACGCTGCTCTGGCTTGCCTGTGGCCCCGTCAAATCCCTTATCCTCATCAAACTCCTCCTGGGGCTGTGCCTCCACCAGAACGGGATTTGTGTCCATTTCCTGCCTGATGGTTTCAAGCAGTTCCAGCCTGGACTGCTGGAGGAGTTTTATGGCCTGCTGCAACTGCGGTGTCATGATGAGCTGCTGATGAAGGCTAAGGGATTGTTTAAGTTGTATGGCCATAGTCCTATACGTTTCTGTTTTAGGATTTAGTAATCACAGAGTGAAATCCTCTCCAAGATAACAACTTCGAGCCACATCGCTGCATACAATCTCGTCCGGCGTCCCAGACTCAATGATTTTTCCTTGGTTAATACAATAAGCCGAATCACACACATCCAGCGTTTCTCTGACATTGTGATCCGATATAATAATGCCAATGCCTCTGTCTTTCAACTGTCTGATGATCTCTTTGATATCGTTCAAGGCGAGGGGATCAATCCCTGCGAAGGGCTCATCAAGCAACATGAACCGGGGTTCAGTCACAAGGGCTCTGCTGATTTCCAGCCTGCGCCTTTCACCACCAGACAAGGAGGATGCCTTTTGTTTGGCCAACTGGCTGATGTTGAGTTCAGAAAGCAGTTTCATGGCCCTTTTCTTGATATTGTTCGAGGGGATATCAATATTCTCCATGATGGCGAACAGGTTTTCCTCGACAGTGAGCTTCCTAAAGACAGAGGGTTCTTGAGCAAGGTAGTTAATCCCTTTCCTCGCCCTCAGATACATGGGGGCTTCCGTAATGTCCTCGCCATCCAGATATACCTTGCCCCCGTTGGGACGCGTAAAACCTATTATCATGTAAAAGGTGGTTGTTTTTCCCGCACCGTTGGGACCAAGGAGACCTACGATCTCCTTTCGCCTTAGTGTCATATCAATCTGGTCCACAACCCTCTTGCCGTTATAAATCTTGACCAGCCCTTTTGCCTCCAGCACATCGGTGTTGTCCACTGGCTTAGCTACCTTTTCTCGCTTCTTGGATGTAGGACAGCCCTTACTTTCTCTTTTTCAGAGCCTTCCACAATACTGCGTTCTTCTCTTAGGTATAGGGTAATCCTGGATCCCTCTACAAAGTCATTCCCCTGCCTGACAACGGGTCTACCGGTCAGGACCACCTTTTCCTCATTCTCGTAATAAACGGCCTTTTCTGACATGGCCAAAGCCCCATCGGGCCGGCTGATCTTCACCTTGCCCGTTGCCACGATCTTGTCAATTTTCACATCAGCTTTTCCCGATTCCTTTTCCTCAGATTGGTCAAGGTAATAGACGATCATTTTTTCGCAATTAATGGTCATTTCTTCTCTTTTGGCGTCCACCTGACCACTAAATACGACGGTTCTCTTTTGATTATCAAGTTCAAGGGATTGGGACTTGATGACGATGGCACCCGCATCAGCTTCCTGAGCGTTCTCCTGTAAGCTCACTTGGGTCTGCCCAACGGCGGGCAACAGCGGACCGAAAAAGAGCATCAGGAAGATTCCCGTATATGAAATGCCCCTCATAGGATCAATGATTCCTTGGCAATACGCGTCGTGACGTCAGAATGAATTCTTAAAGTTTCCTTTTCCGGATTGTAGTACAGGCCCCGACCAGCCACAGAGAAAAAGGGACCAAAAATCCTGACCGGCTCCTCTGTTTTCAGATACCCTTCCTTTTCTTTATAAAGGATATGCTCGGTGATGATTCGGTAACCATTATCCGTATAGGCCTGCAAATCTCCACGGAGGTTGATTTCCCCAGAGTTTCTATCGTAATCTCCCCTTTTACCCTTCAGTTCAACTGTGGGTCTATTTTGGGGCCTCAGTTTCAGTCGGAAATTCTTAAAAGATATAAAGGTCTTGTCTTTTGAGAATTTGACCTCTTTGGCATCCAGAGTCCATCTCATTCCTTGACTGGGGTCGTTTTGGGCATAAGAGACATTTTTGAGCTTGAGTCCCTCTTCTCCCACAATATCTGTAAGAAGAGACTCTTTTATAATCTCCTTTTGAGCTCCCATCATGTAAAGACCAACCACGAGCAGGAGGAAGGCTATCCCCAGCAGAGGCCAGTGTTTTTTGAAAAAGGGCGTCATGATGCAATAATTATACCAAATAGCAAATTGAGCGTAAAGCCTATTTTCCTATACTAAAAAGTCAAGGCGCTGTGCCCGGCCAATTTTGTTGCGCCTTTAGGATCCATTCACAGACCTCTCTTACCGCACCGTGGCCGCCCTTTTGATCTGTCACATGGCTGGCCGCACTGCGAACCTCCAGAGCGGCATCCGCCACGGCTATGGAGACCCCAGCCTGAGTAAACATGGGGAGATCTGGCAGATCATCTCCCATGCAGCATACCTGATCCTTTATTAAATTCTTGCGCGCAATGACTTCTCTGCAAAGGGATCCCTTTTCTTTTACACCCTGATAAATTTCTTGGATACCCAATTCTTTTGCCCGATATTCAACGGCCTTCGATTTTCGCCCCGTAATGATGACCACATCAATACCCGCATCCAATAAGCGCTTGATGCCGTATCCATCCCTCACATGAAAGCGCTTGATCTCTTCGCCACGCGCATTCAGGATGACGCGTCCATCTGTCATCACACCGTCCACATCCAGGATAAGAAGCTTAATTCTGGTTGCCCAGTCTTCTGTCACCATCGCTTCACAATACCATAGCCACGTTCAAAAGTGTTGATAGAAATTTGAGGGAGGCACTTTTAAAACTGCCGATTCAGCAAATCATCCCCAATAGGCTTATCTCAAAGCGGGGTCCTCTAGACCCGGATTCTCTATCTTTCTCCTTGTCCTCCACTTTCTGTCCTCACTCCGGTCGGGCTCATGCAGATCCTAAAGGCCTTTGGAAGGACATGAATTAATCCACGGAGCGCACCAGGCGGTGAATCTTTTGGAGCACAGCCAGAAGCGGTCTGACCTGGTCCAAGGGAAGGGAGTTGGGACCATCGCAAAGGGCGGAGTCGGGATTGGGATGAACTTCCATGAAGATACCATTAGCACCTGCAGCGACAGCAGCCCTGGAAAGATATTCTACAAATTCTCTCTGACCCCCAGAGCTTGTGCCACTGCCACCAGGTAATTGAACGCTGTGGGTTGCGTCAAAGACAACCGGAAAACCAAAGTCCTTCATGATGGGTATGGACCTCATATCAACCACCAGATTATTGTAACCAAATGAGGCGCCTCTTTCAGTAATAAGGAGTTTTCGATTCCCCGTTGATATGATTTTGTGTATGGCGGGTTCCATTTCCCAAGGAGAAAGAAACTGGCCCTTCTTCAAATTGACAGGGAGACCCGTTTGAGCCGCACTCAGAACGAGAGTTGTTTGGCGACACAGGAATGCGGGTATCTGAATAACATCCAGGACCTTTGCGGCTTTCTCGATTTCAGGTATCTCATGCACGTCTGACAGAACGGGCAGGCCGGTCTCCTCTTTCACCCTCTGGATAATTTCAAGTCCCTTATCCATTCCAAGACCCCTAAAGCTGTCCACCGATGTCCGGTTGGCCTTGTCATAGGAAGTTTTGAAGATAACAGGGAGCTCCATCGCCTCGCTGGTTTCTCTCAGAAATGTGGCAACCTTTAAAGTGGTTTCTTCATCTTCAATAACACAAGGGCCAGCAATCAAGAAAAGGGGGCCATTTTCTTCAATAGTCAGATTCCCGATCTGGATGGTATCCTTCATCAACCCTTCCACAGACAATGCGAGGGCTTCGCCCTCGGACAAATGGAGTACTGGAGTATCGGAGTATTAGAGTGATGGGCTAAAAGGAATGGAAAATCTTCCAGTTCTTATTGTCCAATACTCCATTACTCCACCACTCCATGTGGGTATTATGCATCCACTTCCGCCCAAGACCTGTGACTCTAACCTATGTCATGGGTCTCAATACCCTAAATCCTATCCCGTATGATTATCTGAAGGCCAGTGGAAAGTCAAGACAACAGAAGGGGGCCAAGATGAGGCAACTTTTCCTTGTCATCCGGTTTGATAGTCACTATTATACCTGTTTTTAAACCATGGCTGGAGGTCCGGATAGAAATGCCACAGAGAAAGTCATCTAAGAGCATCGAAGAGATCAATCGTAAAATCAAACAGGGCAAAGTGGTCGTTGTTACCGCCGACGAGATGACCGAGATCGTAAAACGAGAGGGCCCTAAAAAAGCGGCCAGACAGATCGATGTGGTCACCACGGGCACGTTTGCACCCATGTGCTCGTCCGGGGCCTTCATCAATTTTGGCCACACAAAACCGACCATCAAAGCGGCCAAAGTCTGGCTGAACGGCGTACCCGCCTATGCAGGACTGGCTGCTGTTGATGTCTATCTTGGGGTGACAGAACCTGCAGAGGATGACCCGCTCAACCGCGTTCACCCGGGTCAATTCAAGTACGGTGGGGGCCATGTGATCCAGGATCTCGTAGCGGGGAAGAAGGTGAGGTTGAAGGCGACCGCTTACGGAACCGACTGCTACCCGAACCGGGAGATCGATAAGAAGGTCACCCTCTCT
>Ga0209536_100015498_pt1 | contig 10881 bp, 9 predicted proteins | sample DeeMarSeWOR28_12_FD_187461 | JGI IMG/M metagenome (GOLD analysis project Ga0209536, IMG submission 187461) | Marine sediment microbial communities from White Oak River estuary, North Carolina - WOR-2-8_12 (SPAdes) (version 2) | ecosystem: Environmental > Aquatic > Marine > Intertidal zone >... | reverse complement strand
CGCGACAACGGTTGGCCAACGTGATGCTGACGGCGCGCATGCCCGCGAAGAAGATCGACGACCTTGATTTTCCGGATATGGAATTGAATATCGGCATCCGCGACGAGAAGATCGTGTCTCTGGCCAAGCGCGAGGAGCTCGTCTTCAGCTTGGACAAAAGCGGGCCACTGCGCCTTTCGCGCCGCGAGCCGGGGCTGCAGCTCCTGCAGCGCGTGCGCGACGAGGCTCACCGGTTCGGAATCGAGTACCACCGTCTTCGACGATCCCGGCGTACTCTCCGATCTGATTTGTTGGAGATCGAAGGCATCGGCCCGGCCCGACAAAAGGCTTTGATGCGCAAGTTTGGCAGCCTAAAGGCCATCAGCGAAGCCACACCGGAGGAATTGACCGAGGTGCCCGGGATCGGGCCCGAGCTGGCAGCCGAAATCGCCCGGTCTTTGAAGCGTGAAGCTGGCCCCAGGCCCTAGACGCCTGCTTGTTCGTTGACGAGACGACGCCTATCTTTCGCCGCGCTTGACCCGATCATCCATCTCAACGTTTTGGCATCGTGAAGACCGTCAGGACTCGTTTCGCACCCAGTCCAACCGGCGAACTGCATCTCGGTAACGCCCGCATAGCCGTGCTCAACTGGCTCTACGCCAGGCACTGCGACGGGCGCTTCGTGCTGCGCATCGAGGATACGGACGTCGACCGCAACCTCCCCGATTCCGAGGCCTCGATGATGGCGTCGCTGCACAGGCTGGGCATCACGTGGGACGAAGGACCGGACGTTGGAGGCACTTACGGCCCGTACCGACAGAGCGAGCGCCGGGCACTCTATGACGAGTTCGCTCAGCGGCTGATGAGCACGGGCGCGGCCTTCCGCTGCTACTGCTCGCCCGAGGACCTGGAGCGGATGAGGGAAGCGGCGTTCGCGAGTGGTTTGAACCCAGTGTACGATGGCACGTGCCGCAACCTCAGCCCGAGCGACGAGGAACGCCATCGCGAACAGGGCATTGCACCCTCGATTCGTTTTATAGTGAATCCAGGGCAGATCGTGGTCAACGATGTCGTGCGTGGCGCCGTGACATTCGATGCAAGCGAGTTTGGTGATTTCGTCATCATGAAGTCCGATGGCCTACCAACCTACAACTTCGCTGTCGTCGTCGATGATGCGACGATGAAAATCAGCCATGTCATCCGCGGGGCCGGACATCTGACGAACACGTCACGGCAGGTGATGCTGTATCAGGCCTTGGAGATCGACCCGCCGACCTTCGTACACGTTCCCCACGTCCTCGCGCCCGATGGAGCTGGGCTATCGAAGCGGCACGGCGCACGAAGCCTCGGAGAGTATCTCGATGCGGGGTTTCATCCCGAAGCGGTCTTGAACTACTTGTCCTTGCTCTCTTGGTCGAGTCCCAGCGGGGATGAAATCCTGCCGGTCGATACTCTCATTGACGAGATCGAGCTCGGGCGAATCGGTGCCAGCGATGTCAGGATGGACCCCGAAAAGCTGGAGTGGTTGTCAGGCGAGCACATCCGGCGAATGACCCCCGAAGATCTCGCTCAGCAGATAGTCGAGATCTTGGGTGCCGACACATTCCAGGATGTGAACGACGACCGGGTCCGTATCGCAGCGGCGATCCAAGAGCGCATCACCACTTTTTCGGCGACCGCGGCGTTCTTGCCGCAATTCTACCCACCCGATCCCATGGAGTGGGAGCCCGAAGCCCTGGAGAATTTGCAGAACCCCGACGTGCTGCATACCCTCGAGGTCGTGCTGAAGACGCTCGCGCGCGTCGAAGATTGGGATGGGGACACCGCCGTGGCAGCGGTGCGCGTCGCAGGCGAAGAGGCCGGTGCAAAAGGCCGCCAACTCTTCATGCCCGTGCGTGCCGCCGTCACCGGATCGACTCGCGGGCCCGACCTGGTCGCCATCTTCCAGGTTCAAGGCAAGGCGACCACGCTACGAGTCGTAGAACAAGCTTGCGAATACCTGAGAAGGAACTTAGAGGAACGATGAACGTCGACTTTGGACTCGTGTGTTCGAGTTGCGGAAAGCCAGTCAGCCCCGCTGGAACCCCGTCCGTTTGCGAAGACTGTGGCAAACCGCTTCTGGCAACGTACCCTCTCGAAGACATCTCCAAGAAAGTGAAGCCGGCCGACCTTGCGACCCGACCGTGGACGATGTGGCGCTACACGGAAATCATGCCCCTGGGCGAAGGAGAATCTCCAATAACCCTGGGAGAGGGCGGCACACCGCTGCTCGCCATCCCGAAGCTGGCAAAGAAGATGGGTGTGGGTGAACTCCTCGTGAAGGAAGAGGGACTCAATCCGACGGCTTCCTTCAAGGCCAGGGGGATGTCGGCGGCGGTGACCCGTGCGGTCGCCGGCGGTGCTCCGGGGTTCGTGGCACCCTCGGCGGGAAACGCCGCCGGTGCGCTCGCCGCCTACGGGGCCCGGGCCGGTGTCCCGGTTCGCGTTTATATGCCCAAGGACACGCCGCCGGCCATCGTGGCCGAGTGCCGTACTTTCGGTGCCGATGTGATTCTCATGGACGGTGTGATCACCGACTGCGGGGTCAAAGCCCGCGCCTTCTCCAAGGAGACGGGCTACTTCGACGTCTCCACTCTTCGTGAGCCCTATCGCATCGAAGGCAAGAAGACGATGGGCTACGAGATCGCAGAACAGCTGGGTTGGACTCTCCCCGACGCCATCATCTACCCGACGGGCGGGGGAACGGGCATCATCGGGATGTGGAAGGCCTTTGCCGAACTCGAGGCGTTGGGCTGGATACAGCCCGGAGCCAGGCCGCGCATGTTCGTCGTTCAATCCGCCGGATGCGCACCCATGGTCCGAGCTTGGGCCGCCGGCGCGGACTCCGCGGAGATGTGGCAGTCACCCGAGACCGTCGCCTCAGGCCTTCGCGTTCCAGCCGCGTTGGGCGACTTCCTAATCCTGAACAGCGTTCGCGAAAGCGGTGGCGCCGCCGTTGCGGTCAGCGATTCTGAACTGCTGAGAGCCGCCAGCGAGTTGAGACATCACGGCGTCGCAGCCTGTCCGGAAGGTGGCGCGACCTTGGCGGCGCTTTACGCGCTGGTCGACCAGCGTCATATAGGCCCCGAGGATCGCGTTGTTCTGTTCAACACCGGCGCCTGGCTAAAGTATCTCGACTAACCTGATGAAGTCGTCGCGTCTCGCCGTCCGGTTGCTTCTGATACTCGCACCCGGTCTGACCCTCCCCTCCTCGGCGCTCGGGCAGTGGGGAGTGACGGCCAAAGCCGCGCTTCCGAACATCCCGTATTGGTGGGCGGCCAGCGAGAAGCACGGCATCGATCTCATCCCTCTCCTCTGGGCCAACGAAGTCGATGGATCTGAGGGCAGCGGTTGCTGCGTAGTAGGTGCCGCGGGCCGCTTCCATCTCGGACCGTCGACGCTGTGGCTCGGTCTTGGCTTTGGCACGGACTCCAAAGCCGGGACACCGGCGGCCATAGAGGTCGCCGGTGCGATCGACGCTGGGGCATTCGCTTTCCGCTCGCTACACGGCAGGAGCGGTTTCGCGGCTTTTTACCCGGTCTTCAGAAGCGGCAGCGGCCTGCGCCAAGACCGAGTTTCGCTGGGCGTCTCATCGACCTGGCTTTTCGACGAACGCTACATACCGCCCGTGCCGTTCTTCGAGTGTTCGAGTTCGGCTCCATCGCTTCCATGCGAGCCTGTGGAAACGCCGTACCCTTGGAGCGGAGGTGAGGACGTAGCTCTGTTTGGCGAGATCGAATGGGGCAGGGGCGAATGGTCCGCTCCACGACTCGAGGGCAGTTTGGGTGTCGGGTTGAAGGTGGCAGGTGGCGACTACGGCTACTTACGCGCTGAGCTTTCCGCCGAAGTCAACGGCACGATCGGTCGGGGAGACTGGATCGTCCGAATGTCAGGGGGCTGGATATCGGGCGGTGCGTCCATGCAGAGGCGCTTCTTGATCTACGGTGCCGACCCCATCGCGAGATGGCTGAACCCGTACCTGGATGTGAAGGGGGCATTGTTCCAGGACGTGGCGTACTTCGTTCCCGGTGGCCCCAATCTGAGGGCGTATCAGACCACCCAGCCTCTGGCGGATGGCTACGTGAGCGCGCTCGGCCTACTGAGCCGGTCCTTCCAAGCTGAATCGGGATTCTGGGGACGAGCCGATGGGTTCCTCGAAACGGCCTGGATCCCAGGGATCCCCAGCCGATTGGGCCCTGAACAACTGAACGAGGACGGGTCCTTCCTGTTCGATTGGAGAGAGCTGCCTGAGGGGGAAGGTAAGGCTCAGGGTCAATTTCGCGCGCGCAGCCTTCAGGTTTCCAACTTCTGGGCCGATGCCGGTTTGGCCATCACGGGGGGATACCACAACGTGGCCTTGATGGTATCGTTCCCGGTATGGGCCAGCGAACCCGACTTCGCCAACGCACCCATCGGCGACGGCGAGAAGAAGCCGTTCGCCTTGAGGGGAACGTTGACGATCGTCTTCTTCCCCCTCGGCCGACCAGGTGTTTGACATGAACGAGCCGCAACGCATCCTGATCTTCGACCCCTTCTCAGGCGCCAGCGGGGACATGGTCCTCGGTGGCCTGATCGATATCGGTGTACCGCTGGAGTGGCTTCAGGAGATCGTTCAGGGCCTTGGCGTAGATGCGGGACTCGAGGCCGAGAACGTCACCCGGGGAGGATTGAGCGCCTGCCGCGCCCGGGTGCGCGCCCGTGAGGATCAGCCACTCCGGCACCTCGAGCAGGTTCTCGAAATCGTCGGGAAAGCCCCGATTGAGGACGCGGCACGCAAGATAGCAGAGGCTGCTTTCCGCCGCCTGGCCGAGGTCGAAGGGGAGGTCCACGATATGCCTCCCGAGAAGGTTCACTTCCACGAGGTTGGCGCCGCCGATGCCATCGTCGACATCGTCGGGGCGGCCGCCGGAATCGTCTACCTAAGTGTCGAGAGGTGCTTCACGCGGCCCGTCGCCGTGGGACGCGGGTGGGTTTCCGCCGCGCACGGCGATCTTCCGCTTCCCGCGCCTGCCACCCTGAAGCTTCTGGAAGGAATCCCTGTAGTCGACACCGAAAGGGATGCAGAGTTGACAACGCCAACGGGCGCCGTTCTCCTTTCGGTTCTCACAGAGGGCCGCTCGCCACCCGGAAGCTTCGTTCCCATGAGGTCGGGATTCGGGGCAGGGGGACGAGACCCCAGCACTCACCCCAATTCCCTTCGCCTGGTCCTCGCCGAATACGACGTGGTTGGCCGCCTCTGGGTCATCCAGGCAGACCTCGATGACATGTCTCCCGAGTATCTTCCTTCACTGCGAGAGGCTCTCGTCTCGGCCGGCGCCATCGACGTCTGGACCCACGCTGTCCAGATGAAGAAAGGACGTACCGGGTTTCGCGTCGAAGCCCTCGTAGCCCAAGAAATCCGCGAAAAAACCGCCCAAGCCCTGTTCGAAAACAGCACCACCCTGGGCCTGCGCTTCTGGCCCGTCGAGCGCCAGGTATTGCCTCGAACCGTAAACCGGATAGAATGGCGCGGGTTCTCCATACGCGTCAAAATCAGCGAATCAGCTCAAGGGCACGTTATCTGCAAACCGGAGTATGATGATATAACTCAGGCAGCGCGGGCCCTCGGCTTGCCGCCACAAAAAGTGCGGCAAGAGATAGAGAGTCTGCTGGATTCGCAACGGGAGAGTTAGCTAGCGTACAATTAGCCGGGACACAATGCCCCGGCGGAAGTCCCAGGGAGGATGTTCTCATGAGTCTACGTCGTTCCAGCATGATACTGGGAGGTGCCGCGGCGCTTGCCATGCTCGCTATTCCGAAGGCGGTGGTGGCTCAGGAATGTGTCGGCGAAAAGCCGAGGGGTGGCCGGTGGGTCACGAGTGCAGAGTTGTACATCAACATGGCACGCAGACAGGCCGACCCGCAGACGGCCAAAGAGAGGTGGCAGCAGGCTGCAGATGTCTTGGAAGAGGGCATGGTGGAACAGCCCGATAATCCGAAGAACTTCGCCCTTGCCGGTCAAGCGTACGCCGAACTTGGTCGCTATGAAGAAGCGAACGAGGCGTTCACGCACGCTGAAAGCATGTGGTCCTGCTACGATGCCACGATGGACACCTTGCGCTATTTCGCCTGGACGAAAGCCTGGAACCTCGGCGTGCGGTACATCCAAGCCGGTGAAGAGGACCAAGCGATCGACAACTTCAACAACGCCTGGCTGCTGTACGACAAGCTACCTCAGCCCATGCAGCAACTGGGGAACATCTACACCGACCGTTCACTGGCCGCGGAGACCGAGGAAGAGCAGATCCGCTACGAGGCACTGGCCGTCTATGCCTTCAGGAACGCGCTCGAATCGGCAGCGACCGCTCCGCGTATCAGCGATGACCAGCGACAACAGATCAGCCACGCTTCCGCCTTCAACCTGGCGCAGATCCTCGCATATCGTGAGCGGTTCGTGGAAGCGGCGCGTGCCTACGATCAGTACCTAGCGATGGAGCCCGGGAACGTCGACGCCATGTCCAACGCGGCCGTCGTTCTGGTGCGTGGATCAAATCAGGCCAGCGACCAGGCGGAAGAATTGGAAGATGGGCCGGAGAAAGTAGCCTTGCTGGCGTTATCGGATTCGCTGCGCGCCGTGGCCATGGAACATTATGACGAACTTCTTTCCCGAGACGATCTCACCGCCGACGAGTATCACAATATCGGGAACGGTCTCAACCGGATACAGTTGGGCGAGCAGGGAGTCATCGCCTTCAGAAAAGCGCTGGCTCTCGAACCGTATCGCATCAACTCGATGGAGCAGATCGCCCGCGCGTACATGAACGCCGAGGAATACGACTCCCTCGCCGTCGTTGCTGCTCTTCTGGTCGAGAGATACCCGCTCAGCATGGACAATCTCGCTCTTCTGGCCAATGCTCTGCGCGAACTCGAACGGTTGGACGAGACGCTCGCCGTCTTAGAGCGGCGTGAGGCGCTGGCTGCCGAGCTCACCGACCTCGAGCTCGACACCGAGGAGGGCGTGTACAGCATCAGCGGATACATTCACAACATGAAGGCCGAACCCGACAGTGAGGTCCTGGTCGAGTTCGACTTCGTCAACAACGCGGGCGAAGTGATCGCGACGGAGTCCGTCGCTATCGTCGCGCCGGCGCAAGACTCACAGGCTGAATTCAGTGTTTCCACCGAATCCGATGCGGAAATCACTGGATTCGTCTATCGCGCCGCCGGTGACGCCCAAGCTCAGACGGACGGCTGAGGTCTAGGGGCCACTCGAATTACGCTTGACCTGAGAGCGAGGGGCGCGGCACGCTCCTCGCTCTCGCACATCGGGGCCCGGAGCGCGGGGCCGGCTCTCCCGCTTGAAGCTTCCAGTAACGCTGAAGTTGACAAGGCATAAGTCACGCCTAGATTGGTGCTTATCCTTGTCCACTTGAACCTAACGTTAGCTGCGCAGCGGTAATGCACCCTGAGTCATCAACGGCGCTGCCGGGGTCAACCCAGAGTCGTGAGGCCTCCGGCAACGCGACGACAACCCCAGCCCCCTTGCCTACGATCGCCATCGTTGGTCGTCCCAACGTGGGGAAGTCGACGTTCTTCAACCGCATCGTGGGTGGACGTCCAGCCATAGTGGACAGCCAGCCGGGCGTGACCCGCGATGTGCATTTTGCGGAAGCCGACTGGGCCGGCCGACGATTCTACGTCGTCGACACTGGAGGAATCATCGAGGACGCCGTAGACGACGTCGATGGCGCCGTTCGGCAACAGGCGCTGGCTGCGATGGAGAACGCGGATCTTCTGGTGTTCATGGTCGACGGCCGTGATGGCGTTCACCCGTTGGACGAACATATCGCCGAGTTATTGAGGAAGAAGGACACCTCGGTGTTGCTGGTGGTGAACAAGGTCGACAACCTGCCGGATTCGACGGAGCATCTGGAGTTCTATTCCTTGGGACTCGGAGATCCGTTCCCCCTGTCCGCAGCCAGTGGAAAGGGAAGCGGCGACCTGCTGGATCGAGTCTTGAAGTTGCTGCCACCAGAGACCGCTGCCCCGGTGCCGGCAACCGGGTTGCGAACGGCGGTGATCGGGCGTCCGAACGTGGGAAAGTCCAGCTTCATCAACAAGGTGCTCGGATCCGAGAGGCTAGTGGTCGCAGAGACGGCAGGGACGACGCGCGATGCCATCGACTCGTACTACGAGCGCGATGGACGTCACTTCGTCTTTGTCGATACCGCAGGCCTCCGCAGAAGGAGTCGCGTGACCGAGGGGCTCGAGTACTACGCCATGGTGCGAACGCACCGGGCCATCGATCGGGCTGACGTCTGCGTACTGATCACCGACGCCGATCAGGGTTTGGGGAATCAGGACTTCCGAATCGCCAGGATGGCTTGGGATGCCGGCCGCGGCTTGGTCCTGGCTGTCAACAAGTGGGACCTGGTGGAGAAGGACACGCACACTGTCGCCCGGATGGAGAGGGAGATACGCGGGCGGGTGCCGTTTCTCAGCGCCGTTCCAATCGTCTTCATCTCGGCGCTGACCGGTCAGCGCGTGCAGCGAGTACTGGATATCGCGTGGCAAGTTGGGGAGGAGCGGAAGAAGCGCATCTCTACGCCCGAGCTCAACGCGCAACTTCAATCGTTGACCGAGGCCGTCCAGCCTCCGCAGCGTCGCGGAGTACCCCTGAAGTTCTTCTACGCGACCCAGGTCAAGGAGGCACCCCCGGCCTTCGCCGTATGGTGCAACTACCCCAAAGACGTGCCCGAGAACTACGTGCGCTACCTGATGAAGGGATTCAGGAAGGCGTGGGGCTTCACGGGCAGTCCCATCCGCCTCAAACTGAGGGCGCGAAGAAAGGAGCGCTCGTGACCGTCGCGGCACTCTTGGTTCTGGCTTATGTGGCCGGGTCGACTCCTACCAGCTTGATGCTGGCCCGGACGCGGGGCATCGACCTGCGCCAGTGGGGAAGTGGCAATCTGGGGGCATCGAACCTCTATCGCGCAACGGGGCTTGGACTCGCCGCACTCTGCACGGCGATCGACGTCGGGAAAGGATTCGTCCCGGCTCGTTTCTTTCCGCGCCTCGACGGAATGGATATGCCTCAGTTGGCCCTGGCCTACGGAGGCGCCGCCGTGCTCGGCCATATCTTCTCCATGTGGGTGAGGTTTCGCGGTGGGAAGGGTGTGGCCACGGGTGCCGGCGTCTACCTGGCCCTGGCTCCGGCCGCCGTTGGGCTAGCCTTTGTCGCTTGGGCGGTGATGATCTTTGCATTCCGGATCGCATCGCTGTCCTCCTTGACCGCCGCAAGCCTTTTCCCGGCGCTGGTATGGATTACCGGGCACCGCCTCGATTTCGTTTTTTGGTCGACCCTTCCTCTGGTGGCTCTCGTGTGGTGGACTCACCGCTCAAACCTGCGACGCTTGCTCGCAGGACAAGAACCGCGAATCGCCCGGGGCTCAGGCGCGCCGGCGGTAGATCCGAAGTCCAGTCAAGCTGCGAGCGAGGGCTGATCATGGGCCGCGTCACGGTGATTGGAGCGGGAAGTTGGGGTACGGCGCTGGCTAAGCTGCTGGGCGACAAGGGCCACAGTGTCCGAATGTGGAGCTACGAGCCAGCGGTAGCCGAGCAAATCGAGCACGGTCGAGAAAACCTCGACTATCTGCCGGGAGTAAGATTGCCGGAGACGGTCCGGGTCTTTCTTGACCATCAGCAAGCGCTCGAGGGCGCCGAGATCGTCACATGCGTTATGCCATCACACGTTTTTCGCGATGTGATGACTGCGGCGGCACCGTTCGTGCCCGGCGATGCAATCATGCTGTCGGCCACCAAAGGAATCGAGGTCGAGACTCTGGAGCGGCCCAGCGAGATCCTGGGCGAACTGTTCCCCGCATCTCCTCCTCCCGTGGCTTTGTCGGGGCCGACCTTCGCGAGAGAGGTTGGGGAAGGGGACCCTACAGCCATCGTCGCCGCCTGTGAAGACCACGACGTCGCCCAGAAAGTGCAAGATTTCTTCGTGACCGATCGCTTCCGGGTCTACACGAACGAGGACGTGCTCGGTGTGGAACTGGCGGCAGCGCTCAAGAACATCATCGCCTTGGCAGCCGGAATCGCGGCCGGCATCGGATACCGCACCAACAGTCGCGCGGCTCTGATTACCCGCGCTCTGGCCGAGATGACACGGCTCGGCATAGCGATGGGGGCACGCGCTTCGACGTTTGCCGGCCTGGCCGGACTTGGCGATTTGGTTCTAACGTGCTCTTCAGAGCTGAGCCGCAACCGAACGGTCGGAGTGAGGTTGGGACAGGGAGAATCGCTAGAAGACATACTCTCGAGCATGAAAATGGTGGCTGAAGGGGTTCGCACGACCAAGGCCGCCCGAAAGCTGGCGCAGCAGCAGCGGGTCGAGATGCCCATTGTCGAGGAAGTGCACCATATCCTCTTCGAGGGCAAACCGCCCAAGCAGGCCACGGCCGATCTGATGCTGCGAGAGCCCAAACCCGAGCTGTGGGGAGGCGCCGATGCGACGTGAACGCATCGCACGTCGGGAATACTACTCCATCGGAGAAGTCTGCGAGATGGCGGGTCTTAAACCGCACGTGCTTCGGTACTGGGAGACGCAGTTCAAGGAGCTCAGTCCGACAAAGAACCGCGCAGGCAATAGAGTGTACCGAGCGCGGGAGATCAAGCTCATCGAGCTGGTTAAGAATCTGCTGTACGAGGAGAAGTTCACCATCGATGGTGCTCGACGAAAGCTCGAGCAGTTGCGCGAAGAGGGAGAGTTGGAACAGGCCGCGGGCATGGCGCTCGATCGCACAGGGCTGGGGAAACTGCGCCAGGGCCTGGAGCGGCTGGTCGAGACGCTGGACGAGCCTCGCAAACGCTGAGTGGGTG
>Ga0209536_100015497_pt1 | contig 10881 bp, 12 predicted proteins | sample DeeMarSeWOR28_12_FD_187461 | JGI IMG/M metagenome (GOLD analysis project Ga0209536, IMG submission 187461) | Marine sediment microbial communities from White Oak River estuary, North Carolina - WOR-2-8_12 (SPAdes) (version 2) | ecosystem: Environmental > Aquatic > Marine > Intertidal zone >... | reverse complement strand
AAGGTTAAAGCGCGTTTTAAACTCCTCTTTCGCCTGTTCCAAATCAGTGCAGAAAGCGTGGCAGTCAGGCATGGTGAACGCGCGCAGACGCCTCAAGCCGCAGACTTCGCCGCTTTTCTCGCGCCTGAAACTGTAGCGTGTTAACTCGTAAAGTTTCAGAGGCATCTGCCTGTAAGAGAACTGGGCATCATGCACCATCAAGAACTGCCCAAAACACGCGGCAAACCTGAGGAAAAGGTCCTTGTCCTCCGTTTTCAACAGGTACTGCCTAGCGGGAAAACGGTTCAGGTAGTCCGCCAAGCTTGGATGATTAAAATCGTACATAATTGGAGTTTCAACTTCCATCGCTCCATAAGCAATCATTTCCGCGGTGACGAACTGTTCAAGCAGAGACTTGATTAAACGACCTTTCGGGTACCAACGAAGATTACCAGGGTCGCTTCCTTGCTCGTAGTCAGCTATCTCCAGCCGCTTCATCAAAGGCACATGAGGCGGCATTTGCTGACTGGCACGTACCTTCGAAATTTCGTATTTGGAGAATTTCTCAAGGTTTTCATGTCCTTTGAAGTCGAAGTCTGCAATTGGCTTCATCTCACATTTGTGCTGAAGAATATACCAACAGGATTTCAGTTTCTCCTCTGCTTTTATGGCCTCGGAAACAGCTTCTTCCTTCTTGGCTTTAGCTTCTTTCTCAGCAGGAGCATAAGATCTAGATTGCTCTGCCAACGGGTGACCTTTTATAGAGAGTGTGAATTGCTTGGTCCAACCAAAAGGAGCACGATGTGTTTCAATATCCTTTTGTTTGGCTGAGGCTTCCATTTCTTTTATCAACTTCAAAGCTTTGTAAGGTTTGGACAATTTGCTGCTCAAGTGAGCAAAAGGATAAATCAAGATGCGATTTATTTTCAATTTCTGCAAAAAGGCTTTTACATCTTCTATTGCTTTCTTAGCTGTCGAATCATTGTCGCCTTCTTCAATGGCTGTGAACAAAACTAAAACTTCTTCGATGCGAGTCTCTTCCTTCTCCGCTTCCTCAGCCATAATTATTTCCTTACTAACTGGTTTGAAAACGATGTAGTTAGAGTGTAATTGCATTATTCGCATTATAATCACTGCTTTCAGGCGCTGTAACGCCACTTGTCAATTGTTTTATCCTTTTTAGTCTTTTTTTTATAGTTTTTGTAGTGTTCTCTGCAAAGATAAGCACGTTTTTCACTGGTGCCAACATTTAATCCTGCAGATTTGGCTTTTTCGGTTGAGAGTGATCGGATAGCATCTTTGCTACAACCAGATACGCTACATTTTGCACCCTTTCCTATTCGTCCCAAGCGCAAACACCTTTGAAAGTTTTTACGCAGTACAATAGGTGTTATTGCTTAATTTCTTTTTCATACACAGAGCGGGCTCTTTCATAGATTTCGTCTTTTTTTCCAAAAAAAGTCGGTCCAATGCCTTCAACAACCAACGAAGCTGCAGCCGAACCCACGCATGCACACCAGAAGGCATCTTTACTACTAAGGTATTCTGTTAAAAAGCCTCCGATGAAAGCATCACCAGCGCCAGTGGGATCAACAATAACTCTTGGGCTGCAGGCAGGAATTTGACGCAATATTCCATGTTCAGAAAGTATAGAACCTTGGTCTCCCAAAGTGACAATGACTGTTTTAACTCCGAGATTGTGGACATAGTTTATTGCTGAAATAAGATCAGAATTTCTTGTGAGAATTTTGATCTCAGCTATCGAAGATTTGTAAATATCTATGAGACGGAACATGTTATTGTCAATCAAGGGACACAAAGTTGCTTTTCCCGTTCTATCAAAACGTCGGAGCAGCCCTTGGGGGTCAAGGGATAAGACTTGGGAGACTTTTTTCATTTTAGGTATCAGTGCAGCCGGAATTTCGCCAGCAATTGGCGCAAGGTGAACAATAGTCGCTGATAAAGAAGAAGGCAGATCACTTTCACTTATTATCGGGGATTTACTTTTCAAATACAATGTTCTATTAAAACTGTTGTCGTAAGAAAGCTGAAAATTAGTTGTTTTTTGTTTAGCAATTTTCTTAACATTGGAGAGGTTTACACCTTCCTCTTTTAGCCACCACATGTAGGCTTCAGGGAAATCCTCTCCCACATTAGAAATTATTGAAACAGTAGCATTCAAACGTTTTGCCACCAAAGAAACATAGGTCACGGATCCACCCAAAATAGCGACAGGTCTAGAGCGACCTGGTAAACTAATTCTGTCAATAGCAAAGTGACCAACTACAGCAATTTCTGATTGGGAAACAGCCATCTGAGCCACTAGAAACAGGTAGTGGAGTATCCCATATATAGAAATAACTGAGTCCACTGATGCCTTTTAAGCAAAGCATCGTGCCACAGTTTAGCTGAATTCATTTACTAGTATTTCTCGAAAATGCTAGCAGGTTCTTTTTCCTTTCTTCCTGTGAAATCGCATCCTCGCCTTGCCCACGCATTTTTCGAGTCAAAAATAGAGCCTGAATTTTCATTTCTTTTTGTATACTTGATTGTATTAGAGAAGCAATCATTGCAATAAACGGGTTTTTCTGCCTTGGGCTTGAAAGGAACTGTCGCGTTTTTTCCGCAGGCAGTGCATTTTACTTCAAACAGTCTTCTTTGGATCATATAGAATCACCTCTTTTTCCTGAGATTCAAATTGAAAAATGAAGTTTTCAATTATTGATGCCAAAATTGCGTGTTAACTAATTTAAAGGTTTGCCACATAAATAGTAAAAAATCAAGGTTGATTTTGAAAAAGGGTTGGTAAATGAGCTACTTTGAAAAACAAACTTCGTTGGGAAAGGAGAATTTAGCACTCATGGAGCTTCATGGAAGGGTATATTAACTCTGATGAGAATATATAATGAACCAGTGAGCAAGAATTCTGGATTGTTAGGCGAATTTGGTTCTGCCAAGTTCTATCGTCTACTAAATTAGTAAAAAAAGGAGGAATTAATGATAAGTATTCAAGATGAAGCCGAGTTATTTATGGCAATGCGTAATTATAGTTGTGAGGAGAGAGAAAAATGGGATGAAGGGATAGACATTACCGCTTTAGATACGGAATCGAACGAAAAGATCCTTCTAAGAATAGTAAAAACAAAATCGAAATCTGGATTTGTCGGAATAAACGCTGTTCGAAAGATGTTGGAAGATATGGAACGGGAAGAATATGACAAAGGTTTTCTTTTTGGCAAAAGATTTACGACAGCGGCAAAACAAGAGCTCATACAAAATAACATCCAACGTATCTCAGAGCAGTATATGCCGACTTTCAAACCAGAAAGACTCTATCTGCGGATTAACAATTATGTTAATGAATTATGTAAAGAGAAATGCGGCAAAATTCCTAAGAAGGAATCTGATTGCAAGGGCAACTGCAGGGTTAGAGTAATAAGTGATAACGCCTCATTTCATTTTGAGCTGGGGTGGATTAACTTAATGAAAAAAGATCTCAAGCAGCTCTTGTCTATAAATAGTCCCACAAAGACAATTTCCACAGCTTAAAGCCCACAGTATGAATTTTGGTCATCTTTGAAAAGAAGTGGAAAGGATCTGTGCCTTAAAAGAAGTTAAATCTTTTCCCTCAGAAACAACTATCTGAAGCAAAAGGATTAAGCGAGTTAGCCAATTCTAAATTTTGTTCTAAACGAAATGAGACACTTTTTGAATAAATGACCTGCTAAGCACATAGGTCTATGAATAGTATTACCTCGAAATAGACAAGTAAGAAAGATCTGCAAAAGACTAGCATTGTAACAGAAGACTTATGATTGAAGAAGAAGTATTGCTTTCGCCAAATCCCCGTCACATTCTTCCAAAGTTTTTCTAGCTTCTTCCATGCTTTTGCCAGTTTGATCTGCTACGAGTTTTACGTCTTCCTCGGAAACTTCAATCTTCGAAGCAACCGAGGCTGGTTTCATAGAGGCTCTTTCAGTAGTTTTTCCACCAATTACCTGGAAGATTTTTTGTCCCTGCATCTCAAGAATCGCCACTTCAGGCTGTTCAATTGTAATTTCCTTATTGCTTGTCTTTATGATTACTTGATTGACGCCAGGCAAGGCGTCCATATTCATACCCATACGTTGCATCATGCGTCGCGTTTCTCGGGGATTAATGCGTCTATGCATAAAGTTCGCTTCCACAAAATATTCTGCGTTGGATCCTCATATACTTAATTCTTTGTTAGAGCCATGTCTGACTTTTACAGCAACGCCAGTTTTGAAAGCCCGCATTTCTTGAGCGGATAACATGGCACGTCCAACTGCTAAAACAGAATTATTCTCATCAACAACCACTACTTCGTCTTTTGCGTGGATCGCGTCATTAGCAGCGATAATATGTGCGGCAAAAACATCATGCCCATCGGCAACAATGTTTGAAATATCCTGTCTAACTTTGACAAAACAGCATTGGCTAACCTTACTTTCAGTCAAAAGCCGAGCTGCAGTGATACTTAGTGACAGCAATCCATCAGTAGGGCGAAGTGTTGCAAGTCGAATATCATTCAAATGCACATAACGTATTCTTCCAGTTCTCTTTGAGTATGTGATTTTGACGCTTTTTGGAAAAAGTTTTAATCCTGCGCCTTTTCCGAATTGGTAGTCAGCGATGCTTCTAATTCGATTTAGTGAGCTTTCCACGAAGTTTCACCAGCGTATTTCGACAACTATAAACATTACGAAATAATAAAGTCAACCTAGGTGAAAAACAGTGCGATGTGAAGTCTGCGGGCGTAAGATCCATGGAAAATCATTAAGAGCCGAAATCGAAGGAGCCAAGCTAACTGTCTGCATTGAATGTTCAAAACATGGAAAAATAATAAGGACAGAAGAATTTGATTATCGACAGAAATCCCCAAAGAAGGGGTTGGTATCAATTCCTTTTATCCAGAAAAAGAAAAGAGTTCAAACTAGAGTGGATATCACTCAAGAGGTAGTGGAAGGTTACGACTCGAAAATTCGCGCGGCTAGAGAGAGACTTGGCCTTTCTCACGAGGAACTTGGAAAGAAAATTAGCGAGAAAGCTTCAGTTTTGAGCAAGCTTGAAACAGGAAAAATGACACCCAACAACATGCTGGTTACAAAACTTGAACATGCTTTGAAAATCAAATTGCTTGTTCCAATAATCGAAGATAAAATCTCACAAGAATTGCCTAAATCCTCAAATCCTGAACCAACGTTGGGCGACCTGATCCAGCTAAACAAGAAAGTGGCGGAGGAACCGACAGAACGAAAGCAATCATAGTGCAACGACGACTAAACTATGAAAAATCAGGTTTGGAAGAGCTTAAAAAACTTGCAGAAGCCGCAGGATACAAAATCGTCGCGGAATTAGAACAAATTAGAGTCGCAGATGCGCGTTATCAGATAGGCGCTGGAAAGGTAGAAGAACTAGCTAACCTTGTCAAGGAAACGAGCGCTGAAAAAATTCTTTTTGACAATAGCCTGAAATCGGTTCAATCTTACAATCTGGCAAAAGCCACTGGAATAGAAGCAATCGATCGCTTCAAGTTAATACTTGAAATATTTACAAAAAGGGCCAGCACTACTGAATCCAAACTGCAGATTCAACTGGCAACACTCAGATATGAACTCGCCCACGCTAAAGAAAGAGTAAGATTAGCAAAGTTGAAGGAACAACCGGGATTCATGGGGCTCGGAGCTTATGAAGCTGACGTTTACTACAACGCCGTAAAGAGACAGGTACATACTATCAAGCGGAAACTGCGGAAAATCCGAGAGAAACGGCTTTTGCATCGCGGAAGGAGAGCTGAGTTAGGATTCTTCACTGTTTCCTTAGCGGGATATACAAACGCTGGGAAAAGCACGTTATTTAATGCTTTGACCGAAGAAAAGACGCGGGTTAGTAGCGCTTTGTTTACAACGCTTTCAACTACAACCAGACTAATGGAAATTCTGCAGAGAAAATTCCTTCTAACAGATACTGTTGGCTTTATAGACCGCTTACCTTTGACTTTGATAGAAGCCTTCCAGTCCACCCTTGAAGAAACAATTTATTCTGATCTGATATTGCTGGTATTGGACATAAGTGACCCTTTGGAAGAAATTGAAAAGAAGAATAGCATCTGTATAGAAACAATAAACAATATTGGTGCATCGAGCATTACAATTATTACAGTGCTGAATAAAATTGACTTATTGGGTAAAGAAGAATTGGAGCTAAAGCTTGATTCTTTGGCAAACAAGATTAGGAATCCAATCGCAATATCGGCACTAGATCAAATCAATATTGAATTTTTAAAGAAAGAGATATTGGAAAATCTCGAGGATTATGTTAGAGCATCATTTTCAATGCCAATCAGTGATGAAACAATGTCTTTCATGTCTTGGATTCATGAAAAAAGCGATGTACAAAAGGTAGATTACTTTGAAAACTCCGTAAAAGTCGTTTTTGATTCAAATCCCATTTTCATTGAAAAAGTAAGAAAACAAGTTGAGAAGCTCCATGGAGAATTTGGTTAAAAAGTCTATGCTCGATTCAAAGAAGCATAAAGAACAGAAAATCGTTGTTTTGAGATGGGGACACAGATTTCAGCGAGACAAGAGACTTACAAGTCACGTTGCATTAACCGCTCGAGCCTTGGGCGCTTCAGGATTCCTTCTTTCCGATAAAGTTGATAAGAAAATAAAAGAAACAATTGAAAAGGTAACAACGAATTGGGGAGGAGAATTTTTTTTCAAAATGGGAACAGCTTGGAAGACTATCGTAAGAGAATGGAAGGGGAAAAGTGGAATAGTTGTTCATTTAACTGCCTATGGAGAAAACATAGAAACCAGCAATGTTCTGCAGAGAATTAAGAAATCTGAAAAGGATATTCTGCTAATAGTTGGAAGTCAGAAAGTCCCCAAAGAGTTTTTTTCAGGGAATGTGTCCGATTTCAACGTATCAATAGGAAATCAACCGCATTCAGAATGCGCAGCCCTTGCGGTATTTCTAGATCGATTCTTTGAAGGAAAAGAGTTGGCGAAGGAGTTCAAGAAAGCCAGAATAAAGATACTTCCCAAAGACAGAGGTAAGAAAACTCAATCTAAATGTTAATTTTGACCTACATCTCAAGAAGAGTTTTATTGAAGCGCTGCTCATAAATTATATACTGAAAGGAAAACAGACCATGTTGTCAACTATCGATGATGCAACATTGACTAAAGTTGCCACGGCAATGGGTGAAGAAGAAGCGGTACAGCTTGTTGAACATCTAAAGAATATAGGTGAAACAACTGATGATGAGATCGCTAATAAAACAGGTATTCGACTAAATTTAGTGCGAAAAATTCTCTACAAACTATACGATCATTCTCTAGTAAGTCTGCGAAGGACCCGAGACCCAAAAACTGGATGGTTTATATTCCATTGGAAACTCCAAGCCGATCAGCTCGAAGGTTTTATTCTCAGCCAGAAGCGCAGAGTCTTGGATAAATTGAATGTTCGATTGGAATATGAAAAGAATCATGATTTTTACTATTGTAATACACTGGGATGTGAGCGAGTTCCGTTTGAAGAAGCTGTAGAGCTGGTTTTCCAATGTTCAACTTGTGGAAAACCTTTGTCACACTGTGGAAATGAATATCTTGTTGAAAAATTGTCGGAGAAAGTTGACCAACTGAGGCAGGAACTGGGTGAATGAAAAGCTTCCATCCAGAGAACAAACATTAGAACTCCTTGAAAGTAGATGTTCTGGAAAAGTGGTTGATCACTGTAAGGCAGTTGCAGACCTTGCTTTGGAAACTGCAGAAATTCTTATGGAAAAGGGCTTGAAAATAGATTGTAACCTTGTGGAAATTGGCGCTCTACTGCATGATATCGGTCGTTCAAAAACTCACATGGTTCATCATGCATTGGTTGGCTCTGAAATAGCAAAGGCAGCAGGTTTACCAGATTCGGATGTGTCGATTATAAAAAGACATGTTGGAGGTGGCATAACCACGAACGAAGCTGAAAGGCTGGGATGGCCGAAAGATGTTTACATGCCTAATACTCTTGAAGAGAAAATTGTTTCGTACGCAGATAAGCTGATTGAGAACGCTAAATATACGTCAATAGAAACGACTGTTGAAAAACTTAAGGGAGAATTAAAACATGAGGCAGCGGCAAGAGTTCTAGCGCTCTACAAGGAAATTAGAGGCCTTATGGGCGACTACTAATGGTTAATCTAACTCTGTTAACTAAAGTTAAAAGTCATAGGCAATTGAGGCAAGTGGATGAGAGCTTGAAGCTGACCTTAAGAGGACTGGAAGTTGAGTCAAGAATTCTTGGCAAAGTTGCAGGTAGATGGCCGCAATTGGCTCTTAAGGGAGTCGATGAAGAAGTTGCAGCAAACTACATTCTGAACGAAGTAGGTGTTTGCCCAGCTACAATTGAGAACATAGGCAAGTCTTCGACTTTGAAAGGTTTTATAACAAATCTTGAAAACAGCACTAATGAATTGACAATTGATATAGGAGTTTTCGAACCCAAGGTTGTTAATGTAACGGTGCCACTGCGTCGTTTGCAAGTACAGCTTGTTGGAGGAAGAAAGGTTGGATTAGAAATTATAGCTAACATTTTCGGTTTTTGTGAAGACTTACCTATAAATTCTAAGATTGTTAGGTTAAAAAAACAAGAAAGTTATTTGGAAGCGGAATTGGCAGAAAAACAAATATCTGATTATTATGATTGGCAAGAGTCTTTGCTAGACCGACTTATTATTCTTGGACCGACACGACTCAGAATTCAGAAATTGCTTCAGAAGCAAAACCTTCACAGAGACGTTATTGAGTTGAATTCCTTCGGAATCTTTGTGCATGTTTTAACCTGTAAGTTTGGAACAGATGCAGCAGGACTAATTTCGAAGATTGGCAGAAGGCTAGAAAAAGCTAGATTTGCAGTATTTAGCCCCAAGAAAAATAATTTGCTGATTAATGAAAGTTGAAATAGTCTCTTATTTGAGTTGAAGTGTGAGCGAAAAGTTTAAGTCTTGTTTAAGACTTAATCTAAGTGAGGACTAATGTCCATAATGAGACAAATTCATTTTTCTAAATACGATATTGCCATATTCATTGATGAAAAAGGCAAAACAAGATGGAATCATCTCCTGAAAGAATTCGTTGAAAACGGATCAGAAAAGCACATATCAAGACAGAGATTATCCAACTATCTGAAAGAACTGGTGGATGAAGGACTGGTCAATAAAACTATTGATCCAAAAGCATTGATGTTCAGAATGTACTGGCGCGTTTACCCCATCTACACTATCCCAAAGGAGAGAAAGAAAAGGCTAAGGGAAATTAGAAACAAAAAAATTATCTTCGAATTTGTTGATTCTACAGATCCAGAAAAAGTAGAGAGATTAAAAAGAAAGATAGAGGAAATGTAATAATCGGAGTTTTTGCTCGAAAAAATCGAGTTGTATACAAAAGCATCAACAGAACAAAGTCAATGCGTTATTCATGATTGATAACTAGCGTTTCATTTAGTTGCTGGTTTCCCTGAAAGGATTTTGCTATTTATGTTTTCTTCTTCCAAACTTAGAGAAAGAAGAGTAAATATTACACCGATTTCACATTTAGATTCTGTTTTGATTGTGGGAAGTGCACAGCAAAAACAGCTTTGCGACAATATATATTGTCTACCCTCTTAGCAATACAATAGGTAACCTGATATGTCTGAAGTTTGTGTGGGGAAAACCTGTGCAGTCTGCAAGAAAAACATTCAAAGCGCGAACTATTTTTGTCCAAGATGTAAAGCTTGTGTCTGTTTCTATTGTGGAGCTGAAATGATTAAGGAGATCGATTCGAACATTCTTAGATGTCCTTGTTGCGGAATGGAATTGAAGTAGAATGTGTTAATTTTTTCAGTTCTCTATGTCGTCTTTTTATGATTTTGACAAAGTACACTAATAGGCTGAGTCCTAGAACAGAGGCCAATACTGAAATGGCAACGGTAATCACGAATGGCGTTAATGATTCCTGTTTTTCTGTTTCAGAAAAAATGATTGCTAGATCACCTAGCAGGGGTTCTGAATATTCAGAATACATTTGAATAAGCATAACTTGGGTTTGGTCCTCTTTTATTATTGTATAGTTTATAGGATTCCATTTCTCATCGGTTTCTGTTGTAAAAGCTTTCAGTTCTGCTATGTTTGCATCGAAGCGAATGTTGAAGTTAGCGGTCGAATTAGGACTTGAAGGAGAAAGATATGGACCTATATTAAGGTCATACAAGAAAATGTAGCTCCCGTTAACCCGTTCTAGAGGATGTTCATAGTGAATCTCGAGAACGAAATGCTCCGGGACGGGTGTAATTAGGCAGTATATCATGCTCCAATCACCAATTGCAGTGTGATGAGTGATTTGTGGATAATTACTCCATTTAAGATCTATTTCGTCTACTTTCAGATGTATGTTCGTCGTCCCAGGGGGAGTAGGGTAGACCATGGGAAGTTCAGAAGGCAGACAGGATTGGACTTCATTTTCTGCAGTTAGAACATCAATTGGATATTTTCCATCTATTTTCGCAAATAAGTTTCCGTTGATTTTAGTGATAGTATAGTTAATTTGTTCATGAGGCATTGCAAGTATCGTAGCAGTCTCAGGGTTTGCTGTTGTTTGGGTGATAAACGTTATTCCAGCTGCAGCTGAGAATAGTATTGGCAGAATAAGAGAAAATAGGGATATTCGGCACATAAAATTGCTTCTCCCATACTTACTCCTTAATCTTCTCTGAAAATTCTGGTGTGAGCTAATTCTTTTCTCGGAGTATTTTGGGTGTGTATGCGCATGCGGGGTCGCTTTCGAAGAGGTCTCCGGTGTAGTATTCGGCTCGTGTTCGGCAGCCTCCACATATCTCCCGGTACTCACA
>Ga0209536_100015496_pt1 | contig 10882 bp, 6 predicted proteins | sample DeeMarSeWOR28_12_FD_187461 | JGI IMG/M metagenome (GOLD analysis project Ga0209536, IMG submission 187461) | Marine sediment microbial communities from White Oak River estuary, North Carolina - WOR-2-8_12 (SPAdes) (version 2) | ecosystem: Environmental > Aquatic > Marine > Intertidal zone >... | reverse complement strand
AGGAGGTACAACACCGCCGCAACCAGGATTGTCAGGATCCACCAGGTCGGCGAAATTGGCCGGGGGAACCCCTAATGCTGTAGTAAAGGTATCGCAGTCCCAACCGGGAAAGAAGCCGGTACCGATCTCGCCGCCGTTGTCGACGGCATCACCATCCGAGAACAATCCCTCGACGGCCACAAGATCGTCAGTCGAAATACCAGTACCTGCAGTGTTTGCTTCAACTGCGGCCCCGTACGGGTTCCTCGTGCCCCCGCCACGGAAATCCAGATGGCACATGCCACAGGAATCCAGGTCCGTACCCGCTGTGCCGTATTGACCGTTGAATGTATCCATGTGCCCGGGTAATGCCTGGGCCTGGTGTGGCAATGCAAAAACCGCCCCGGCCAACACGCCGAGATACAGTCGCTTTGTATGCTTTGACAATAACATCAGATTCCCCCTCCGTTTATTTGTGTTTCTGATGTCGGGCTTGCAGCCCGTGATGGAATACAGGTAATGGGAAACGTCAAAATATCAGCGTCAGATACACCTCCAGAATGTGCTATGACGAACAGACGCGTTAACAACAGTGCCAAGTATGTCCATCAATCTGAATCCGTCAAGATGAACAAAACCGGATTTCTGTTGGACATCTGCTTCGCACCCCATCAGCAACCAGTCGGAAATATCGCTGCTACCCAGTGTCCATTTTCTGGCGCAGCCGTGTAGTCTGGTTTGTGACATAGCATAGGCAACATGCATGCCATTCGCGGGGGTATATCAAACTAAATTAAAGACAGTTGACAACCCAAATAGATACGAACAGAAGTGTGTTTAAAATCTCAGAGTCGCCTTGCTGTGAAGACTGGCAAGGTATGAATAAATTGTCAGGTTCATGACTTGTCTGTCATGACGAAAATGTCATCAGTGTTGTTGCATTGCCTGTCAATCACGCGCGGTTCGCTGCCTGAAGGCATCAGCAGTGCTGTTTTCCAGCAGGTTAATGGCTGTCCTTATCCTGGTATCTGCTGGCAGGCTGTCCCCGCTCGTGTTATCAAGTCTATCCTCAGCCCAGGCAACCCGAGGTAAATCGCAAGTGAACAAAAATCCAATCATCACCCTGGCCCCCGGATTCATGCTGCTGTTGAGTATCAGCCCTGTGCTGCTGGCTGAAACTACTGCTGCCGATGATGCTGTTGAGCTCCGGGATGCCGGTTCGCAACTCGGTTACAGCATCGGCTACCAGATCGGCAGCGACTTCAGGCGCCAGGGCGTTGAAATCAGCCCGGAAATGCTGACACGTGGGATCGGAGATGCCGCTTCCGGTACCGAGCCTCTGCTCAAGCCGGCCGAGATGCGCGCCACCCTGTCACGGCTGCAGCAGCGTGTGAGTGCACAGGATCAGCAACCGCAACCGACTGTTGTGGCAGCACAACCCGCCACGGCCGAAGCATTCCTGGCCGGGAATGCCGGGCGGGAAGGGGTCGTCACCCTGCCCAGCGGGCTGCAGTACAAGGTACTAGCCGAGGGGGAGGGGGCGACGCCCGGCGCCACCGACTCAGTCACAGTCCACTACCGCGGCACGCTCGTGGACGGTACCGAGTTCGACAGTTCCTACAGTAGGAACCGGCCGGCGACCTTCGCCGTCAACCGCGTGATCGCGGGGTGGACAGAAGCGCTGCAGCTGATGCAGGAAGGTGACAAGTGGCAACTGTTCATTCCGCCGGCGCTTGCCTATGGCGAACGGGGTGCCGGCAAGCGCATCCCGCCGAACAGCGCCCTGATATTCGAGGTCGAGTTGCTGTCGGTCAACTGAGCTGCCGGTGGCAAAAAAAACAGCCCCGGCAGACTGACGCCATGCCAGCCTGGCCGGGGCCGGTGTATCAAAGCCGGCTCCTGTTGCGATTACACCAGCTGGTCAAACGACATGTAGAGCCAGGCCAGGGCAACCGTGATGGCGATGCCGGTCAGTCCAAGCAGTATCGTGATCAGGTGGTTCCTGCACCAGCCGCGGAAAACCCAGTAGGTTTCCAGGCCGATGAAGCCCGCTGCGGTCCCCAGAACCAGGATCAGGTCCTTGTTCGCGATATCCATTGGCAAGAGAAAGATGAGGAAAAAGGCAAACGCGACCCCCAAGGGTGCCAGTGAGAATAGCCAGTCCTGTATCTCCTGCGGATCCCTGCTGCACTTCATCAGTTTGCTGATCTTGCTGGTAGCTTCCATTGCAAAACACTCCCCTTAACTTGATTAGCACGTTCCAATTTTACTGTTTACTGATCTGATGGCAATTGACACCGATCAATTGCCGATCCGGTTACGTTTGCTGTCAGCAAAATACGTGAGGGATTACTTCAGGTAAGGCTGCGGGCAGGAAAAGCCCACCGGGGATTCACAGTCGATAGCATGTGTTTCCAGTCGTTGAAGAGCACGGACAGGATCACAGTGCGGAATGCACAGGTGGACCGGAATTCTACGCCCGGAGGTATTCCGTCATAGCCCGCTGTTCCTCACAGCCAGGACTCATCTGATGAGCAGCCATCAGTGCGTCAATTATCAGTCACGCCTGTCTGCGGTTCGCTTTTCGCAGCGGATAGCCGGAACAGGCCCTGCAGGTGGGCGTCGCTGGTGAAATACAGCGCACCGTCGGGGCCAATGGCGACACCGACCGGGCGCAGCAGGCGCTCACCATCCGGACGCTGCAGGCCGGTTAGGACATCCATAACCTCGCCGGTGGCTTTAGCCTCGCTGAATTTCACCTGGACCAGCATCGGGGGGCGGCGGGTGGCCTTGCGCCCGAACATGCCGCCGGAGGGACGTGTGCCCCAGGAACCGCGCAGGGCGACGATGGCGTCGCCGGTGAACCGGTCATCGAGGGCGCCAGCCGGTACGAAACTGACCCCCATGGGCGCATTGCGCGCCGGGAAGGTGGCGACCGGCCTCTCGACGTCATCAATGGGCCGGGGCGGTTCGCGCCGGATACAGTCGTCACGCTCGATCCGCTCGCCGTCGTACTGGAACCATGGCATGCCGTGAAACGAGCCCGGCAGCAGGCGCGCGAAATACTCGGGCGGCTGCTCGAAGCCCAGGTGGTCCGGGCCGTTGTTCGAGGCATACAGCTCGCCGGTCGCGGGATGCCAGTCGAAGCCCACCGGGTTGCGCAGGCCGCTGGCAAACGGTACCAGCACCGGCCGATCGCCGGTTTCATCGAGTCGGTACACGCCGCCGCGACGGTCCTTGAAGGGGTAGTCGCTGTCGAGGTACTCATCGGAACAGTTGCCGCTGATGCCGAGTGACACATACACGTGCCCGTCAGGACCAACGCCGACACTGCGGCTGCTGTGCCCGCCGCCCGCGGGCAGTGCCGCGACGAGTTCCACGGCAGCCGGGTCGATGGCCGGCTGGCCCGGCGTGTAGGCGACCCGGTACAGGCCGCCGGTCCGGGCGATCAGCAGTTCGCCATCGCGCCATGCCACACTGTGCGGGTAGTCATCGAGTCTCAGCAGCACCCCGGGGTCCGTGTACGGCGGCGCCAGCCGGTAGATCCTGCCGGATTTGGAACCGATCAGCAGGTCGCCGTTCGGCAGGAAGGTCATCAGCCGCGGACCGTCGAGCCTGGTGGTGAGGATGTCGAGGCGCATCCCGGCGGGCAGTGTGATCTGCCAGTCGCTGCCTTCGACGCGCAGTGACTGCGTCTGCAATGCCGGTCCGGCATCTGCCGCCGGTGTGAACCATCCCGGCAGCAGGAAAAGCAGCCACAGCGCGAACACCACGGGCTTTCCAGTCTGGGCAATCCGGCTGTGTGTCCGACTTGTCATTATCGTCTCTCGAGGCTTGGGGCGCTGCGACTGCCATACATGGGCTGGCATGCACGCAACGCCTTGATTGTACGTCAGTACAATGGTGCAGGCATCACGGCCTGCGTATAAAAAAACTGTATTTCTGCAATTTGATGAATAACAACACCGGCTGCAGTGGAGGGCCGGCCAAGAAAAATAACGAACTGACCGGGATGCGCTGCAGGCAGTACCAGTATGTACGGCACCATCCCGTGCCTTTTTTCCAAGGGCGTCACCGGACAGTTCCTGACTACGTGGGCGGTGACTGGTATGCACAAAAATAATTTCTTCGCGGCAATTTCCCGGCATTTGATGGCGAGGCGAGGGCAGCCGGTTGTCTGGTTGCTGCTGGCAGCCGTTGGCCTGTCACCGCTGCAGTTACAGGCCTCGGAGGCCACGCAGTGTGCCAACACCAAGCGGGATGATAACCCCGATACCTGCGAAGAATGGATCAACGGCAACCTCGGTCAGTCCAAGGCGAGTTACGTCGAGGGCGAGAGCATTGCCTATCGCGCCGTGCTCGAACCGGTTATGGCTGGTCACGAATACGAACTCACCATCGGCTGGGACGCGGTGGTGAGCGACAAGAATGCGCTGGATTACCTGACCCGCTATGACTACACGGTTGCGAATGCCGATCCCTGTTCGGCCGGTGACCTGTGCAACCTGGCGTCCCCCGACGATACCGGGGCGATACCGCCTGACCTTGAGATGCAGAACGGCCGCGATGGAGTGAAGGGAGGCGGGGACGATGTCAGCCAGGTGCCCGGGGAGTTTGTCGTCTGGGGCGGCGAGATCGTTTCGATCGGTAACTATGTCTATCCCTCCGGCTTCGACTACTTCGGCTCGGAAGAGATCACCCTGACACTGCGTATCCGGGCCAACCAGGGCGCAAGCCGGGTGGTGTTCGCCTGGGGTGGCCACATCGCCAGCCGGCTCGACTGGGGCAATGCCAACGGCGTCGTCAATCTCAACGGGTCGCCCTATCACATGCGGCTCAGCGGCGATGAATACGATGCGCAGGGTAATTATATCGGCACCATCTCCGGCATCCAGGGTGACCTGAGCCTCGCCTCCGGCGCCGTCGTGTTTCCCTCCTACCTCAACATCACCAAGGAAGCTGATCGCTCGACGGGAGATGACTTCCTGTTCAGGACCAACGCCGCCGCGGATGAGATCACCGATGGCAGCTTCAGCCTGAAGCATAACGAGAGCCTGCAGCTGCGGGTAGAGGGCAACAGCCGCGCATTTGTCGAGGAAGACCTGTCGCAGCTGCTGGATATCTACGGCGAGCCGCTGTGGGTTCTCGACGAGGTCATTTGTGCCGACAACGAGAACGTCGCTGTACCGTATTCACGCACGGGCGATCGCATCGACATCACCCTGGGCGAGGCGCTGGAGGTGGACTGCTATTTCAAGAACATCTTCACCGGCCTCCCCAAGCTCGAACTCGCCAAGAAGGTCATAGCGGCGGACGCGAGCTGCGACTCGGTTGATTTCGATCTGGCCGACAACGAGAGCCTCGATATCGCGTCCGGCGACACGGTGCGCTACTGCTACCGTGTCCGTAATGCCGGCAATGACATCGCCTTTGACCTTGGACTGACTGATGATGCCGGCACGGCAGCGGACATGACCGATGACTTCGGCGTGGCGCTCGCCGGTGGCGACCTGGCCGAGCAGGGCAAGGATGGTGCAGTCGCCGACCTTGGCGTCGCCGGCAATACCTTCGGCGAGGCAACGGTGCAGATCGCCCTGCCAGTCGGCAGCAGTGTCACCAACACCGCTATGGCAAGCGGCATCGATGCGATAGACCAGCCGATTTCAGACGCCGACACCGCGACAGTGAACGTCACCGGTGCACAGAACTGTACCCTGAACGCGGGCGTCAGCACCACCGGCAGCTGTGATGATGCTGCGCCGGTCGCCAACGTAATCGAAGGGACTCCGCTGAAATGGTGTGCCGGCACCTGTCTGCAGGACGGCAACTCCGGTCTCAACAATGCCACTATCGCCCTGCAGAACGGCGAGACGATGTTGCAGGATGCCACCGGCCAGACGCTGGGAGCGGGTAGTTGCAACACCTGGGCGTTTGACGAGACCGCCGGCAGCAGCAGTCACGCACGCATGCTGACAGCCAACGGTGTCGACGACTACACGAATGCCATCAGTTGCGCAGACAACGCCAGTGCCAACGTGTTCGATCCGAATATTGCGGTCAGCAAACTGGTCAGCCTGGACAGCCGCTGTGGCAACGGCGATGACACGGACCAGCTCACCGTCTACTACGGCACACCGGTGTGGTACTGCCTGAGTGTGCAGAACCTTGGCGACGAGGGGCTGGTCAATGTCAATCTGTCCGATCCCTTACTGGGGCTGGATATCGACCTGCCGGACCTGGAGGCCAAGAGCAAGGCCTGGGAGTCGGGTGCGTACAGCTACGGTCTGGTGATTGGGGATATTCACAACACGGCCAGGGCAAGCGCCAATGGCGGCATGACAGGTTCCCGGGTCTCGCATGACGACAGCGCCGATGTGCACATGCTGTTCGCCGACATCCGGGTGGCGAAGACCGGCACGGCGAAGCTCAACGCGAAGTTGAACGAGACGGCTGTGAGCTACAGTGTCAGTGTCAGCAACATCGGCAATGTCACGGCCGTCGGCGTGGTCCTGACCGATACCCTGCCGGATCTCATCGATTACCTTTCCGATGACGCCGGCTGTGCCTACGACGCCATGCAGCACGCACTGACCTGCGAGCTTGGCGACATCGCTCCGGGCAGCGCCGGTGCGGTTACCATCAACATCACGGGGCAGCTGGTCGATCCCGCGCCGGTCTTCGGCCGCTTCGAGAACCTGGCCTGTGCCGAGGTGACGGGGGCAGCGACACCGGATATCGATACCGACAACAACTGTGACACGCACCGCACCCGCATCGTGCCTGGCGCCACCCGCACCATCGGCTTCTGGCAGAATCACCCGGATGTGCTCGCGCGCTGCCTGACCGAGCCTGAGGAGAACCGGGTCAGCGTGCTGCTTGCCGAGGATGCAGCCAGCTGCGAGGACCCGGTACGGATGCTCACCGAGGTAGACGGTATCGACCTGGGGTATGTGCAGATCGCTGACGAGGTTTGCGACGATGACCTCGATGCCACGGTCTCCACGGAGGTGACTGGCAACGGCAAGGGCAACTCGAAGTCCCTGGTCGATCCGGCAAGCCACCCCGATGCGGACGGCGATGCCGAGACCGCACTCGAGGCGGCCCTGGGTGTGCTGAAGGCGAGCCCGGCCCACTGGACCGACGGCACCAAGCGCAGCGACCTCGACCAGGCGCGCACCATCGCTGGCCGCCAGGTACTGGCCGCCATCTGCAACGTCACGCTGTTCGATGCGCTGCGTCCGGGCTTCCTGGATGACTATCTGGGGGTGCTGTCCGGCGGCGACATCGATGCCATCCTGGATCTGAGTGCCGGTGCCGACAGCTTCAACAACTCGGGTGACGATGAACCCATCGGCGAGCACGGCAGTGCCGATCCCGGTGCCAGCAGCGACGATCCGACTGACCCGTCCGACTGATTCCTCCCGGCTGGATGGCCTCCCAGCAGCCCGGCGATTGCCGGGCTGCGTCTTTGGGCACTGCCCTCTAGCAGATCGTCACATGGCCTGACAAGGCTTCAGACGGATCCGCGGTTTGTTACAGTAGACGGTCTGTCAAAGGAAACACCGCAGGGACTGCCATGAAATGCAGCGTGCAACGCCTGATCGAGGCGCTGGTTGCCTCCGAGGTCGCCAGGGAACGCAAGGCGGCCGAGGATCGCGCCGCCGCTGAACGCCGCGCCACCTACGTGGTGACGGTCTCGCGCGGCTACGGGGCGCTCGGCAAGGAGACCGCCCAGGCGCTGGCCGATACCCTCGGTGTGCGTTGCTGCGACCGCATGATCCTGCAGGAGGTTGCCAAGCGCGCCCATGTCGACACAGAACTGATCCGGCATATCGACGAGCGCGTCAGTCACATCGGCAGTGACTGGTGGAAGACCCTGTTCAAGGAAAAATCCTACCCGAAGGAGCGTTACCTGCAGCACCTGGTCAAGGTGATTCTCAATATCTCCACCAGGGGTGGTGTCATCGTCGGGCGCGGCGCGCACCTGATCCTTGGACCCGAGCGCTGTTTCCGGGTGCGCATCGTCGGCTCGCTGGAGAAGTGCGCCGAGCGCATCAGCGTGCGCGAGGGTATCGACATCGAGGCGGCGCGCCGGCGTGTCGAGGAGGTCGACCGCGAGCGGGCCGACTACCTCAACGAACTCTACGGGGTGCATGCCGGCGATGCCAGCAACTTCGACCTGGTTCTCAACACCGACCGCTTCACGGTCGACGAGGCACTGGCGCTCATCCTCGATGCCATGCAGGAGGTCGGCTATGAACTCACGCCGGAGATCCTGCGCGCGACCCACCACTGAAGTGGCCGTGCTGCCACGATCGGGTGTCTCAGCTGCCGGCCGGCCCGCTTCCCTGAATATCAACCCGCAGTTGCCGGTCGTCCCTTGTGTCAGCCACATGCACGGCACAGGCGATGCAGGGGTCGAAGGTGTGGATGGTGCGCAGCAGTTCGACGGGATGCTCCTTGTCGTGAACGTGATGATCCAGCAGTGACATTTCCATCGGTCCACCCTGGCCGTCGGCATCGCGCGGGCTGGCATTCCAGGTGGTCGGTACCACGGCCTGGTAGTTGCTGATTAACCGGTCCTCGATGACGATGTAATGGGCCAGCGCCCCCCGTGGTGCCTCGACCAGTCCCACGCCGCGGGCGCTGTCGGGCCAGACAGCCGGGTCCCAGAGGCTGTCGTTGAAGGTATCCAGGTCCCCCGACTGGATATTGCTGTTGAGCTCATCCAGCCAGGCCGGCAGGGCAGCGGCAACCAGTTGCGTCTCCAGGTTTCTGGCCAGGGTGCGTCCCAGGGTGGAGTAGAGCGCGCTGCGCCCGAGGCCCAGCCCGGCGAGGGCGTCGTCGACCAGGCTGATGGTCGGGGCGTGGCCCGTCGCCAGCAGCAGGTTAATCCGCGCCAGCGGGCCGGTCTCCATGGGTCTGCCGCCCCAGCGGGGTGACTTGATCCAGGAGTAATCGCCCTCCACATCGAACTGATCATCGCGGTAGGGCGGTTCGGGGCCGGTGTAATGCGGCAGCGTCTCTCCCTCGTAAGGATGCAGCGGCGTGTCCTTGTGATAACTGGAGTCATACCAGGAATGACTGACGGACTCCTGTATCTCCTCGCCGGCTTCCGGATCCACCGGGTAGACGCGGTCCAGGTCCCTGTCGAGCACCGCACCCTGCGGGATGCACAGGGGGGCGTCCGCCATGCCGGCGTTGGGAAACTCGGCAAAGGTCATGAAGTTGCCGACCCCTTCGCCGATCCGGGTCCAGTCATTGTCGTCACCGGTCTCCGGCCGGTAGTCCTTGTAGTGCTCCGCCAGCAGGAGGGTATCCGGCAGGAAGACCTGCTCGACCAGCGCCTGCATCTGCCCGATCGCAGCGGCAACGGTTGCCAGTCCCTCGGCATCGACCGCGGTCACTCCGGTAAACGGCGGTGGCCTGTTGCCGCTGGCCTGCGGTGGCATAACCCGTCCGCCCCTGCCACGTGCAACGCTGATGGCGCAGGGCATGCCGCCGATCACGATGTTCGGGTGCGGATTCTTGCCGCCGAACACCGCGTGCACCTTAATGACTTCCCGCTGCCAGCCAAGGACCTCGAGATAATGGGCAAAGGCCAGCAGGTTGGCATGCGGCGGCAGGCGGTATGCGGGGTGTCCCCAGGCCTCACTGGCGAAGATGCCCAGCTGGCCCGAGCTGACGAAGTGCTGCAGCCGCTGCAGCACCCCGGTGAAATACTCCGTGCTGTTCAGGTGCCAGTCACTCAGTGACTGCTGCAGCCGGGCCGTCTCGGCCGGATCGGCATCCAGGGCCGAGACCAGGTCGACCCAGTCGAAAGCGTGCAGGTGGTAGAAGTGCATAACGTGGTCATGCACGTACTGCGAACCCAGCATGAGGTTGCGTATCAGCTGTGCATTGGCTGGGACGGGGTAGGCGAGCGCGGCTTCCACGGCCCGCACGGCTGCCAGGGCATGCACCAGGGTACAGACGCCGCAGAAACGCTGGGTGAAGGCCCAGGCCTCTCGCGGGTCGCGCCCCCGGAGTATGTTCTCGATGGCGCGGATCATGGTGCCGGCGCTGGAAGCGCGGCTGACCCGGCCGTAACCGCTCTTGCCGGCGGGCAGCGGATCGGTCTCCGCCTCGATACGCAGGTGCCCCTCGATGCGTGTCACCGGATCAATGACGATCTTCTCTGGCATGGTCACGTCCCTGCAGGAATCGCCGGATTAGCTGCGCCGCGACGCCCTTCATCCCTGCCTGTAGCCTGTCGCGGCGAGCGGTTCGACTGCTTCCCCTTGTTTACATCCAGTATGGCGTAGACACCGCCGGCGGGTTCCCAGCGGTCCCAGAAATCCGGCTCCGAGCAGCCCAGGCAACCATGGCCGGAATGCATGGGCATGCTGGTGCCGCCGTTCCAGCCCAGTGCCGAGCAGGCGTTGCGGGTGACCGGCCCCTTGCAGCCCAGATGCAGCAGGCACCAGCCGCGGCGCGCACCCTCGTCATCGAAGCTCTCGGCGAACTTGCCGGCGTTGTAACTGCCCTTGCGCGGACAGCGCTGGTGCACCGTGTGCGCATAGTAGGCGAAGGGGCGCGACAGCTCGTCCAGCTCCGGCGCGCTCCCGTAGGTGATGTAGTGAACCAGGGTGCCGGTGATCACCTCGGGCACCGGCGGACACCCCGGCAGGTTGACCAGGGGCCTCGCGGCTATTTCGCCGGCAGCCATGAGTTCCCCGACGCTGACGGCGTCGCTCGGGTTGGGTGCCGCCTTCGGCAGGCCGCCATAGGCCGCGCAACTGCCAACGGCGATGATCAGGGCCGCTTTCCTGGCCAGGCATTTGAGATCGTGGTTACTGTCTTCACCGGCGATGGTGCACCAGCCCGGCCGGCGCGACAGTGAACCCTCGACGACCAGGATGTA
>Ga0209536_100015495_pt1 | contig 10882 bp, 10 predicted proteins | sample DeeMarSeWOR28_12_FD_187461 | JGI IMG/M metagenome (GOLD analysis project Ga0209536, IMG submission 187461) | Marine sediment microbial communities from White Oak River estuary, North Carolina - WOR-2-8_12 (SPAdes) (version 2) | ecosystem: Environmental > Aquatic > Marine > Intertidal zone >... | reverse complement strand
TGCGGGGGGTGGATCGAAATGAGATCGCGTGGACTCTAAATTCACGTAGCTCGGTGCAACTCCGGGACCTCCCGCCAGCTTCCTTTAAATTAGATAAACAAAGGAATGGATTCGATCTTTAAAAAAATATTTTTGGCAGGATCAACTCATTAAAATACAAATTAAAGGTAATACTATTTTGAGTATTTCATGGTCGGAAACCCAGCACAGGCGTTTGAATGAATTAGAAGCCGCTGAGCGGGATCTGAAGCGGAAATTCGACACCGAGCAGGATCGTGACAGGGCCTTTCAGCTGTTGGAGCAAGACCTTGTGCGCTCGGCGCGTCAGAAATTGGATGAACTTCGCAGCGGTTCCCGGCGCCCCCGGCTGTGCCGTTTGGAAAGCCGGTTGGCAAATGTCCTGACAGACAACGGTTTCGTGCAGGTGACGACGCCGACCATTATGTCCAAAGGATTGCTGGCCAAAATGTCGATAGACGACCACCACCAGCTGGCATCTCAGATATTCTGGCTGGGTAAGGATCGTTGCCTGCGCCCGATGCTGGCACCGCACCTGTATTATGTTTTGAAAGATCTTGTGCGGCTTTGGGAGAAACCGGTGCGCATATTTGAAATCGGCTCCTGCTTTCGTAGAGAGTCTCAGGGGGCCCAGCATGCCAATGAATTTACCATGCTCAATCTGGTGGAAATGGGTTTGGCTGCCGACCTGCGCCGCCAAAGACTCGACGAACTGGCCACTTTGATAACTGCCACCGCCGGCATAGACCATTACACGTTTGAATCGATCGATTCCACCGTTTATGGAGAGACCCTCGATATTGTCGCCGGTGAAAACGGGCTGGAAATCGGTTCCTCGGCCATGGGCCCCCATGCCCTCGACCGCGCCTGGCAAATTACCGATGCCTGGGTGGGTATCGGCTTTGGGCTCGAACGCTTGCTGATGGTGGCCGAAAATATTAACAGCCTGGGCAGAGCGGGAAGGAGCCTGGGCTATCTGGATGGCATCAGATTAAATGTTTAAAAATTTAGCCACGAATTGACCCGAATAATCACGAATTATTGAAGATTTCAGAGAAGAAAGATTATAACGCAACCTATGAATTCGTGAAAATTCGTGCGCATTCGTGGCTAATTACCCATACCTACGGTTTCCAATCGGATAATTATCAAAATGAATGATATTGATCACAAATTGTCCAAAATCCTTTCCAAAGCTGTTGACGAGCAACGCCTTGCGCGGGAAGACATTGGATTTCTCCTGGGACTCAGGGAAAAAAGCCGGATCGAGGCTGTTATTGAAGCCGCCGGGGAATTAAGATGGCGTCATTTTGGCAACCGGGTTTTCCTGTACGGCTTTTTATATGTCAGCACGTATTGCCGCAATCGCTGCAGTTTTTGTTATTATCGCAAAGACAATGAACGGCCGGTACGCTATCGGCGGACGGTGTCAGATATCATGGGCGCCGCGCAAAGCCTGGTTGAATCCGGTGTCCATTTGATTGATTTGACCCTGGGAGAGGACCCTTTATATTTCAACCATCAGGGTTTTGAGCCCTTTGTTCAGCTGGTCAAAGCGGTTCGGGAGACAACCGACCTGCCGCTTATGGTATCCCCGGGTGTCGTCCCGCCGGAGGTCTTATCCGATCTTTACCTGGCCAGTGCCAGCTGGTACGCCTGCTACCAGGAAACCCACAACCGGCAGCTGTTCAGGCGCCTGAGACCCGGGCAGAGCTATGCTGCACGCATGCAAAGCAAGCATGTGGCCGGTGAGCTGGGGCTGCTGATAGAGGAAGGCGTGCTGTGCGGCGTCGGAGAATCCGCCCAAGATATTACCGACTCCATCGAGGCCATGCGCATGTCAAAAGCCTCGCAGGTGCGGGCCATGACATTCGTGCCCCAGAAGGGAACCCCCATGGGTTCGTGGCCAGGGCCGGAACCCCAGCAGGAAATGCTGACGATTGCTGTCCTGCGCCTGGTATTCCCGGACCGCTTGATCCCGGCAACCCTGGACGTCGCCGGTTTAACGGGCTTGCAGTCCAGGTTGGCGGCCGGTGCCAATGTGGTGACGTCCCTGGTTCCCCCTGGTTTCGGTTTGGCGGGAGTGGCCCAGACGTCCTTAGACATTGCGGATGCCAGGCGCACCACCGCCGGCATTTTACCGGAATTGGAAAAGATCGGCATGCAAACGGCCACATCGCAGGACTATGCTCACTGGGTGGACAACCGCCGCCGGCAAATCAGAGATGGACTGACAAAGGAGAAAGTCGCGTGATAGTGGGTATCGTCGGTGGAAAATTGCAGGGCGTCGAAGCCGCCTATCTTGCGCGCAAGGCGGGTTGGGAAGTCAAGATCGTCGACCGATTGCCGGGTGTGCCGGCCGCCGATCTGGGCGATTCATTTGCCCAGCATGATGTCGTCCTTGAAAAGGATCTTGCCGGCGTGCTGGGCGATGTCGATTTCATAATTCCGGCCCTTGAAGATGACAGCGCGCTGCAGAGCTTAGCACGGTGGAGCCGAAAAACCGGCACGCCGCTGGCTTTTGATCCCCAGGCCTACCGCCTATCTTCATCCAAGTTGAAATCCGCACAAATTTTCAAAATAATCGGGCTGGCGATTCCGGTCGCCTGGCCCCAGTGCAGTTGCCCGGTGCTTGCCAAACCCGTTCGGGGCAGCGGGAGCAAAGGGGTGCATCTTTTCCATGATATGGATGCATTGAAGAAATGGTTGGCCCCCGGTTTTTCTTCCGCGGACTGGGTCCTGGAAGAATTCATCGACGGCAGCCAGCACTCACTGGAGGTGGTCGGGAAGCCGGGCAATTACCGGGCATTGCAGGTGACCGATCTAGAGGTGGATGAGAAGTTCGATTGTAAGCGGGTCAGGGCACCATCTCGTCTATCGCTAAACCGGATTGCTGAATTTGAACAAATAGCACTGAAGATCGCCGCGGCGATCGACCTCCACGGGATTATGGATGTGGAGGCCATTTATTCCCGGGAGGAATTTAAAATTTTAGAGATTGATGCGCGGCTTCCCAGCCAGACACCGACCGCGGTTTACTGGTCGACCAATCAAAATATGATCGAACTTTTAGGAAATCTCTACGTTCCCTCGCCAATTGATCGTCCTCCAGCAGGGGGTGCCGTTCGGGGGGTTGTCTATGAGCATGTTCAGGTCTGCGGCCATAGCCTTAGATTTTACGGCGAGCGCATCATGTCGGAAGGCGGGCCATTGAGGCTGCAACAAAGTTTTTTCGGGGCCGACGAGGCGCTCACCAATTTTGTGTCCGGCAGCGACAATTGGGTGGCTACCCTGGTTTTTTGCGGGCGGAACAGCCAGCGGGCCTGGGAAAAACGCAACCGCAGCATCACCCGCATCACCCAACACCTGGGAATCAAAGACGTGGTTGATTCCCAACCCAACGTGCCATCAGGTAGATCAGGATCCCGTTCCTGATGGATGATTGAATTTAAAAAGGTCGCCGGTTTGGTTACTATATATAAATTTCAAGCGCCAAAACTCAAAATTTTACCCTGTTAAATAATGCGGCGCTTTAAATCCACGATTTATTTAGCAGGGCAGGCTAATCCCAATGACCCCAATTCGAAATTCCAAACTTGATCAAACAGAGACTGTCCCAATTTATACTATCACCGCCGGACAATGTTTAGGATGAAGATAAACAGCGAATGGCGTGTTTTGGTCATTGGTTATTGAGTTTTGAGATTTATTTGATATTTGGTGCTTGAGATTTGAAATTTTCATCATCTATAGAACCTTTCGGTTCGTTTGATATAGACGATGATTTGGGTTGTTTCGTGGGGCTTAAGGACATGACCCGTCTGCAGTCAGGTGACATTTTAGATATTGCCTCTCAGCTCAAGGCTTATGATGGAGAGTTGGTTTCGAAAACGGGTCATACCCTGCGCCAGATTGCCTGCCATGCCGTGGGGCTGGAGGAAGAAGATGTCGGCGGGATTACGGCTTCGCTGACGGTGGGCGTTGTGCCGATTCAGTGGGGGCAGGGTGTCATAGAAGGGTTTTGCGATGCAACGGCGGGGATTCTAAGGTATCTCGGGTTCAGGGCTTTTGTAACCGGACAATCGGATGTTTTAGGTATAGCCGAAGCCTGTGCGGCCAGGGCCGATGTTGTCTTTCTCTCCGATGACGATGATTTCGTTGCCATACCCATCCAGACCCGTCAATATGTTCACAATGCGGAAGCGACCGGGAGAGGATTTGCCGCCGGTCTGGATTTAATGGCAGGTGGATTGGGTGACCGCAGGGTTGTGGTCCTTGGATGCGGCCCTGTGGGGCGCAGTGCGGTTTCAACCCTGCTCAACTATGGCGCAATCGTATCCATTTATGACACCAACGCCGATAGTTGCAGGGAATTTATCAATACCCTATCCGCACGAGATTCCAACAGAATAAAAATCGCCGCGGATATTAAGACCGCCGTGGCAGGGCATGCCCTGGTGGTCGATGCGACCCCTGCCGCCGGGATTATCGGCGCCAGAGCTATCTCACCCCAGACCTATATCGCCGCACCGGGTATGCCGCTGGGTCTGAGTCGGCGCGCATTGGAAAAAGTGTCGGATCGGATTTTGCACGATCCCCTGCAGCTGGGCGTGGCCACCATGGCGATGACGGTGGTGAAGCAGTTGATGCCGCCAGGATAACGATTAAATAAAAAGATAATCCCCCAGGGGCGGATAAATATTGAATATCGAATTTCGAAGGATTGCATGCTGTCTATTTTTATCCCATAAAGATTGAGAGCAGCCCGACACTCCTTCGGGATTCTGCATGCGGCGATTTTGCGGTTCGCGGTTTGTGGTATCAGCGAACCTATGAGTCTGTCACTGTGAGGGGTTTTAAGAAGGGCGGGCCACCGTACCCGCCAGAATCATTTGCGCGTATATCGCGGCTAGCGCGCGGCACGGAGGCTGATCCTGCTTTATTTCACAATGATAGTGATACGGCACTTCGCAAAGCTTCTTACATGGATAAGAAGAGCGTTCTCTTAAAGCTGGAAATTATCAAGGGAAATTCAGGTCGTGGTAAATAGACCCAAAGAAAAAAAGCCGGCCAAGCGCTACTATCGAAAGCGGGTTGAGCTTCTCAGGTTAATTGATAAAATTAAGCTCTGGCCTTCCCGTCGCGGGCTGTTGCATGGCATCAAGACGGTTGAAGTTGTCGGCGCTCAGGCGAAAATCACCACCCACTGCAACAAGACATTCTGGGTCACCGATTCCAGAAACAGCCGGGCGGCGCGCTGGCTCAGAAATAAGTGGTTCAAGGGGACCTGTGGTGACTGCCGTATTCCCGATTGGAAATTAGCCAAGTATTCGTCCACCCAATTCAAACGCCATTATGGCGCAACATTGCAAAAGCGTTCAGAGCCCTAATGTTCAGAGGTTCAAGGGATGGGTTCAAAGGCTCCGGGTTAAGCGTTCAAAGGTTTGAAGTCCAAAAGCTCTGAAAAGCGTTTCTAACCCTGAACCCTGAACCTTTCTTGTAAATGATCAATTGACAGCAGGTCTATCACCGATTAGATTTAGCAGGATATTCAATTCTTTTAGACGTGGAGGAAAAGATGCCCTACGACCCCGAAATGGATAAGATGCTTAAAAAGTGGAAATGTGAAGAAACGGGCCTGGTGGTTTCGATCAATCAATACGGTAATGGAGAACCGAAAGTACAAATCGGTCCCCGTATTCTGCTGAAAAAAGACGGCACGGAAAGGGCACCTGCCAAAGCCGGCCGTTTAACCATCGAAGATATCATGTGGCTTTATGATATGATCGATGAAATCAAGGATGAAATGACAAAATTAGCCAAACCGGAATAGGCAGCGGGCAGCTCACCAATAGACTCTAATTTATCTAAACGCACGTGACATACACGAGGATGGGCGTTTGGTTGCCCTACACCCGCTTCGCTCCAGACCCAGAGGACACAGGGGAATAATTTTTTCCGGGCGGGAGACGTCGTCCGGGGGAGGCCCTCCGCCGCTTCGCGGCAGGATCAGGTATCGCTTAAAAAAACTTGTTTTTCCTCAACAATGATGATGGCCCGAAGGGGCAGCGGTTTATTGTCCGCTGCCGTCTCTTGGCGGACAAAAGAAACTTTTCTCTGTGCTCTCAGTGTCTCTGTGGTGAATCTAATATTAAAATTGATCGAGGTTATCTGCCATTGTGACTACCTACGATGCCATCGTAAATCCGGTTAAATCGAAAAACACACCCGCTATCGGGCCGGTGGCCGTGATTGCGGCAACCGAAACGGATCTTTTTTTTCTGTGTGATCTTTTCGATCTCAACAAAGATGATTACCGCCGGCTGTTTACCAGCCGATTGTATACCCCGAACTCCTCACCCGACGGTATCTGTTTGGCCGGTCCCGGCATCGGAGCGCCCTATGCCGCTATGATACTGGAAACGCTTATCTGCTGGGGGGCTCGCCGGGTTATATTTTTAGGGTGGTGTGGGGCTGTCTCCGAACATGTGAAAATCGGGGAGCTTATCCTGCCGACCGCCGCCCTGGTGGATGAGGGTACCACTCGAAATTATGTCGAACCAGCCAGCGGACAATCAAAACCGGCCTTATCAATGCTATCTGTGGTTGAACAGGTGCTGCAGGATAACCGGATTGATTTTCATCTGGGAAAAATCTGGACCACGGATGCCGTTTACCGTGAAACGCCGGAGAAGGTCGGCAACTTTCAACAGCAGGGCATTTTAGCCGTTGAGATGGAAGTTTCAGCCCTTTTTTCAGTGGCACGGTTTCGGCAGGTGGAGCTTGGCGCCATGCTGGTTGTATCGGACGAACTCTCCGCTTTGAAATGGCGGCCCGGCTTCAAGGACAAACGTTTCGTTGCGGGTCGGAAAATCGCCTGCAGAATGGTAAAAGAGGTATGCCAGCAGCTATTGATCCTGAAATAATTGACAGAATTCGATCCCTCAGAAAAACCCTTCACCAGCATAATCACCGCTATTATGTCCTGGATGATCCGGAGATCTCTGATGCTGAGTACGACCGCCTGATGCGCGAGTTGATCCAGATCGAAACGGATTATCCGGCTCTGGCCAGCCCGGATTCCCCCAGCAGCCGGGTGGGTGCCCCGCCGCTGGCAAAATTTGATACGATTGCCCACACGATCCCCATGCTGAGCCTGGATAACGGGTTTGCCGATGATGATATCCTATCCTTTGACAAGCGGGTTAAGCGTCATCTCAATCTCGAGTCCGAAATCGTTTATACCGCCGAACCTAAAATGGACGGCGTTGCCGTTGAACTTGTGTATGAGAACGGCCGACTGTTCACAGCCTCCACCCGAGGCGACGGGTTTCGCGGTGAAGTCATCACCGCCAACGCAAAGACCATCCGCGCCGTTCCCATTGTGATGCGATCGGTTGATCAATCCGTGATGCCGTCACGCCTTGAGGTCAGGGGGGAGGTCTTTATCGGGATCGAGCCCTTTAAAAACTGGAACTCGGAGCGAATTGACCAGGGCCTGCCGCCTTATGCCAATCCGAGAAATGCTGCCGCCGGCTCCTTGCGACAGCTGGATTCCAAGATCACGGCCTCCAGACCTTTGGAAATTTTCTTCTACGGCGTCGGGCTGGTGGAAGGCTATGAGGCTGAATCACACTGGGAACTTTTACAAGCGCTCCAGAACTGGGGATTTCGGATCAATCCTCTCATTCGCCCCCGGATTACCATTGATAGCGTTTTGCAATACCACCGGGAACTCAGCGAGCAACGCCACCAGCTGCCCTATGACATAGACGGCATGGTAGTGAAGGTGGACAGCCTGTCACGGCAGCGGCAGCTGGGGGCAACCAGCCGCAGCCCCCGTTGGGCAATCGCCTATAAATTTGAGGCGATTCAGGAAACAACTGTGCTTGAAAATATCGAAATCCAGGTAGGACGAACCGGCGTCCTCACCCCGGTAGCCCATCTTAAGCCGGTTAAAGTTGCCGGTGTCACCGTCAGCCGGGCGACCCTGCATAACGAGGACGAAATCGAAAAAAAAGACGTCCGCATCGGCGATACCGTGCTGGTGCAAAGGGCCGGCGATGTTATTCCTGAAGTGGTTAAAGTGATACGATCCAAACGCACCGGCGCAGAGACCCACTTTACGATGCCCGACCATTGCCCCGTTTGCGGTTCAGATGTCGTTCGCATCGAAGGCGAGGCTGCCACGCGCTGCATTAATTCAAGCTGTTCGGCCCAGGTCAAGGAGCGTATCAAACATTTTGCATCCAAAGGCGCGCTGGATATTGATGGGCTGGGGGATAAACTGGTTGATCAACTTGTTGACAAAGGCCTGATGACATCCTTTGCCGATTTGTTCAAATTGAAGCGGGAGACGCTGGCAGGTCTCGAGCGCATGGGAGAAAAATCAGCCGAAAATCTGGTCAACGCCATAGAAGCCAGCAAACGTGTCCACTTTGCCAGATTTTTATATGCTCTGGGCATCCGGCATGCGGGTGAACACGTGGCCCTGCTGCTTGCGGAAAACTTTGGCAGTCTTGAGGAATTGGTCGGCTGCTCCCAAGAAGATCTGGAAAAGATTGAAGGTATCGGTCCGGTGGTCGCAGACAGCATTGGCGGATTTTTCAAGCAGGCAACCAACCTGAGCAACATCCGGTCCCTGCTGGACAACGGGGTGCAGATCGTTTTTGAAGCCGGGAAAAAAACCGGGCCCTGCGAAGGCAAGACATTTGTGCTGACCGGCACTTTGAAGGATATGACCAGGCGGCAGGCCAAGGAGATGATTACGGCGGCCGGCGGTAAGGTCAGCGGATCGGTGAGCCGCAATACGGATTTTGTGGTTGCCGGCGAATCGCCGGGATCCAAACTTCAACGGGCCAATGATCTGGGGGTGCCTGTGATAGACGAGGCAGAATTCAAAGAGCTAATTAGCTCATAAACTGCCGAGTTCGTAAGTTCTTGAGTTCGTAAGTTCATAAGTTGTCAGAACGTATGCTTATCAACTCACGAGCTTATCAGCTTAACAACTAATTGCGAGGTTATCATGGAAAACAAGGCCAGGGCCCATGCCATCATTAGCGGTCGAGTGCAGGGGGTATTTTTCAGGATGGAAACCAAACGCGCTGCCGATGGATTCGGCGTGTTTGGCTGGGTGAAAAATCGCTTGGATGGCACGGTTGAAGCAGTGTTTGAGGGTGACCGCGACCGGGTGGACGCCATTTTGGATTGGTGTCGGCAAGGTCCCCCGGCTGCCAATGTAACGGGTGTAAAAATAAGCTGGGAAGATTATACCGGTGGATTCAACGGATTCAATATTGATTTCGCAAAGTGGTCCTAAAGCTGCAAAAAAATCGGAGCGGCCTTTGCAGTCGCTTTCCTGCCAGTAAACCGCCCCGAAGTGATTTTTCTAGATGGCGTCCTTGAGTTTCTTACCGGGACGAAATTTAACGACGTTGCGAGCCTTGATCTTGATGGGCGCACCGGTTTGCGGATTGCGACCCTTGCGGGCTTTGCGGCGAACTTTTGAAAATGTTCCAAAACCGACCAGGGTGACTTTACCATCTTTTTTCTTCAATGCTTTGGTGACGCTGCCGATAAAAGAGTTCAGCGCCGCCGCCGCCGCTACCTTGGAGACCTTGGCATCCTTTGCCGCTTGTTCTACCAGTTCTGCCTTTGTCATAGTACCATACCCCCTTTTGGTAAATAGTTAATAGTACTGAGCCGGGCCCAATAGCCTATTTTCCTGTGTGCATATAGGAACTAAATTTTCATGTCAACAGAAATCGTTAATTCTCAATACTTTTTTTACAATATTAGTCGCGAAAGCATGTAGAGATGGCATTTGCGAGTCTGTATTCGCTGAAATCCAGTGATAATCCTTATGGGGATATACGGGAAATCGTATAGTTTGCCACAGGTGCAGAATAAAGAGCAATTAAGATTCTAAAACAAAGCATCAATAAATTGCTCAGCGTCAAAGGGCCGGAGGTCTTCGATTTGTTCGCCGACACCGACATATTGAAGGGGAATATTCAGCGAGCTGCATATGCTGATAACAATTCCACCTTTAGCGGTGCCGTCGAGTTTGGTCAGGGCCAATCCGGTAAGCCCCAGAGCCTCATCAAACAGTTTTGCCTGGGATAACGCATTTTGGCCGGTGGTGGCATCCAGGACCAACAATATTTCATGGGGCGCACCGTCAAGTTGTTTTGCTACCGTGCGCTTGATCTTTTTTAATTCTTCCATCAGATTGACTTTGGTATGCAGCCGGCCGGCTGTATCGAGCAGGACGATATCGCATCCGCGGGCCTGCGCTGCCGACACTGCATCAAAGGCTACGGCGGCCGGATCTGCATTGGCCCGGTGCCTGACAAATTCTGCCTCCGCCCTTTCAGCCCATATGGCCAGCTGTTCAATCGCCGCTGCCCGAAACGTATCGGCGGCGCCAATCAGAACTTTTTTCCCGGAAGCTTTGGCCGCGGCGGCCATCTTTCCGATGGTCGTGGTTTTCCCGACACCATTGACGCCCACCACCAGCACAACATGGGGTTTGGCGTGGACCTCTTCCGCTACAGACGGTTGTGAGCCAAGAATCGACAGGATCTCATCTCGTAGGATCTGTTTTACCTCACTGACATCGGCAACTTTGGCTTTTGAGAGGCGCTCGATGAGCTCCATGGTGGTCTGGACGCCAATATCCGATGTTATTAAAAGCTCTTCCAATTCCTCCAGCACGTCATCGTCGATTTTCTTTTTGCCGGCAAGGGCCCTGTCGAACCCACTCGATAAAGATTGACGCGTCTTGGCTAAGCGCTGTCGCAGGCGCTTGAAATATCCGGTTTTCTCCTGCTCAATTTCGGATAGTGACTGGACCTGGATTTGC
>Ga0209536_100015494_pt1 | contig 10883 bp, 9 predicted proteins | sample DeeMarSeWOR28_12_FD_187461 | JGI IMG/M metagenome (GOLD analysis project Ga0209536, IMG submission 187461) | Marine sediment microbial communities from White Oak River estuary, North Carolina - WOR-2-8_12 (SPAdes) (version 2) | ecosystem: Environmental > Aquatic > Marine > Intertidal zone >... | reverse complement strand
TTATCACTAAAACGCCGTTGTGTTTTAAAATAATCACGCAGACTTCTAAGAATACTTCTAGCAATAGACAGAATTAAAATTATGCCTGTAATATTTCCAACTTTCAGTGCTATTATGCTTAAATATGAAAAGTCTATGAAAACAAAGGGAACGAGCTTAATAGCCAAAAGTAAAGGGAGGATATGCGCCAAAAGTCGTGGCAACTTGTTTGTTATAGCAATGTCGTCCAAGTTGGTTTTTGTCCTTCTGGCAAAAAGGAGAGAGAACCTGCGTATGACCTTTTTAATTACAAAATCAAGGATGCCAACTAAAATTAACATGCTCAGCAACAATCCAATTAAATTCAGATACCTTGCAATAGATTCAGACATCCCTGCTTCAATTAAATAGTCATATAAAAAATGGGCAATAGTATTGTTCATGTCACTTCGCTGTTTGTACAAAATTACAGCCAAATTTTTATTTATTATGCGGAATAAACCTTCTTTACTCCGGTATTCCCGAAATACCCTTATCCGGAACGTTTAAAAAGGGAAACATGGATCAATAGGGCAATTGTAAAAAGAATAGATATAATAGTAGGAGGCTCAAAAGATAAGGGGTCAAGTATCATTGAAAAATTGGAAATCTATAAGATTCTCAATACTTTCACCCCTAAATCGCAAGTATATAAATGAATCTGCACGGGCAAAATATTTTGGTGACAGGAGCTTCCAGGGGTATCGGAAAGTCAATTGCCATGCACGCACTAAAGGCAAATGCCAATGTTGGCATACATTATAACAAAGGGGCTGCTGAAGCAAATGATCTAAAAGTTAAATATCCGCTTTCTCAAACTTTTCAGGCAGATCTTTCTAATATGGACGAGGTAGAATTGCTTTTTGAAAATGCGATTGAATATTTCGGATCTTTAGATACTATTGTTTTGAATGCAGGTGTTTTCCTCCCTCATTCAACAGAGGACAAGACAGCAAAGTGGCTTGATGTCTGGCGGCGAACAATGGCCATTAATCTTGAAGCAGCAGGGCTTTTAACCAAAATGGGAATAGAACATTTTAAAGAACGGGGAGGAGGACGATTTGTATTTATAGGTAGCAGGGCTGCCTTCCGTGGTGAAACGGAGGAATATCTGGCATATGCGGCCTCTAAAGGTGGACTAACCTCGCTTTCTCGAACTGTAGCCAGATCTTTTGGCAGATACAACATCAAATCATTTGTCGTTGCTCCGGGATTCACACGAACAGAAATGGCAGAAGATGCAATTCGCAAATATGGCGAAGGAAATATACTTAGTGAATTGGCCTTAAATGAAATAACCACTCCCGAAGATATAGCTCCGGTTGTAGTACTTATGTGCAGCGGCCAGATGGATCATGCCACAGGTTCTACTATAGATATCAATGCCGGGAGTTATATTAGGTGAAAACCATTAATTACAGTAAATACTGTGTTTGTTTTGGTATAATGCGTAGAATTTCTTCTCTTCTAAGGTATATTACAGGCCTCTTTCATAAAGAAAATCATCCGATTCTTTGAATTACAATCATGATGGGTTGAGCTACTTAATTCAGTAACTATCAATGAACAAATTAATCTGTAAAATTTTCATGGGATAGTTGCATTGCAATGATTCAAATCATTGTCAAAAAACTAATGATGTTTTTCCTTTGCATAAAAATAAAACGATGCTCTGGGTTGTATTAAGCATACTCCTGCTTTTGTTTATCCTTTATCTTTTATTTGTTCCCCTGGATATTGTAATAAACATTGCCAAAAAGCAATACTTCGTTCGAATTTTGGGACTGGTTAAAGTCGCTATAGAAGGACACGAAACAGAATTTTTACGGATAAGGCTAAACGCATTATTTACCAGGTTTTATTTCTATCCACTTAGAAAAAAGGAAAAGGAGAAAAGGAAAAAAGTTGAAAAAAAATCCAGCAGGAGGAAAAATATCAAATCAAATTTAAAAGGAGGGCTACAAGTACTAAAATCATTTAAAGTGAAAAAATTACTGGTAGATATTGATACAGGAGATTGCATTGAAAACGCAAAACTTTATCCTGCATTTGCTTTTTTGAATCACCATGTCGGCACTTTTCAAGTGAATTTTGATGGAAGAGTGAACATGGTTTTACACCTGCAAAGCCGACCAATTAGCATTATAAGATCATTTATTAACTTTTAAAAAATTTATCATGGAATTACATTTTGAAGAATTTTTGGGTAAAATCACAGATTTTATCAAAACTGAAGCAAAAACTGAAACTGTTATTGGCGAACAATTTCAATTAGGTGAATTTAAATGCATACCTGTTATTAAGGTAGGTATGGGATTTGGATCCGGCGGAGGAGAAGGCATGGAAGCCAAAGCCAAAAAAGGTCAGGGCATGGGTGCCGGAGCAGGAATGGGTATTGAACCAATTGGGTTTTTAGTAACTAAAGATGACGAGATATCATTTATAGAAGCAGGTAAATCCCATGGTTTAGCTGCCGCTTTTGAAAAAGTTCCGGATTTAATTAACAAGTATGTGGAAACCATAAATAAGAAAGAAGAAGAAATGGTTTAAAATAGCCCACATGATGATCAGCCAAAACATCTGCTAAGTCTGACTTAGTAATTAACTGAGTAGGTTTCTAATGTTAAAAAAGGACCCTACTCAGTTTTATTAGATACTGAACCAATCTGCTGTAATGGTTTTTTCTATGGGTTCCTTGCCCCTAAATACAAATTCATTCTTTATGCTATTATATTCATAATCTTTACCCCATTCTTCATGGTGCAAAGCCACTTGTTTAATAGCTTCACAGATAAAATCTATTTCCCGATCCGTCATAATCGGATGTACGGACATACGCACCCAACCTGGCCGTTCAATAAGGCAGCCTTCAAGGATTTTTTGTTCAATTGCTTTGGATGTCGATAAATCGACATTTAATAAATAATGACCGTAGGTTCCTGCACAGGAACAGCCACCTCGGGTCTGTATACCATACCTGTCATTGAGTATTTTTACAACCAAATTATAGTGTGCATCATCTATAAAAAAGGAAATAACCCCTAATCGATCCTTATGTCTTTTGGCCAGTATATGTATATTCTCGATATGGGATAATTCTTTAAATATTTTGTCAACGATCTCATGTTCCCTTGCCAAAATGTTTTTAGTGCCCATTTGTTCTTTAAGGCGTATGGCCAAAGCAGCCTTTATGGTCTGTAGAAAACCCGGGGTTCCGCCGTCTTCTCTGGTTTCTATATCATCTATATAATCATGATCTCCCCAAGGGTTTGTGTAGGCTACGGTTCCACCCCCCGGATTGTCCGGAATTAAATTTTTATACAATTTTTTATTAAAAATCAGAATCCCCGAAGCTCCGGGCCCTCCCAGAAACTTATGAGGGGAAAAGAAAATGGCGTCCAGATAGGCGTCTTTGTCTTTTGGGTGCATATCTATAGGTACATAGGGCGCAGAGCAGGCGAAGTCCACAAAACACAATCCGTTATAACGATGAATCAGTTTAGCAACTTCATAGTATTCTGTAATAATCCCTGTTACATTGGAGCAGGCCGTCACAGATGCAATTTTTATAGGATGCTCTTCATATTTAAGAAGTAGTTTGTTAAAACTATCCAGGCAAATCAGCCCCTCAGAATTACAAGGTATTACTACCACCTGTGCAATAGTTTCTAACCATGAGGTTTGATTGGAATGATGCTCCATGTGAGATATAAAAACTATAGGTCTTATAGCATCAGGGACCTTTGTATGCTCTTTCAGGTTTTCAGAAACTTTTAACCCTAAAATTCTTTGAAATTTATTTATTGCACCTGTCATTCCCGTACCAACAGTTATCAAAACATCTTCCTCAGAAGCGTTTACGTGATTTTTAATAATATTCCTGGAATCTTTATAGGCCATTGTCATGGCCGAGCCGGTTACGGAGGTTTCGGTATGGGTATTAGCCACATACGGGCCAATCTGATGTAGCAATTTTTCTTCAATAGGACGGTATAGCCTTCCGCTGGCAATCCAGTCCGCATAAATGATTTTTTTCTTACCAAAAGGCGATTCAAAACTTTGATCTATCCCAACAACCTCATTTCTAAAAGGTTGAAAATAAGTTTCTAATGTATCTGGTGCTTTTAAAGTGGCTTTCATTTTTGAATAGCTATTAAACCCTTCGTGTTTTATCTGTAAATTATAAACATCATAAATACTGAGAATTAAAGATATTAAAACATTAGCACATCAATGAGAATCATTCCAATTTTTAGTAGTAAAGTTGGTTAAACCAAGCAATAAACTAATCGACTGGCATAACGGGAACAATTTTAGATTATTTATCCAAAAATAACAGCAACCATCAGCCACCAACTTCAAAAAAATTTATGCAAGTATGCTTTCATGTCCGGAATCCTTAACAAACAGACAGGAACTGTTTGTGCTCAGGGTCATTTCCTGTACAAATTCAAATCTTAAATTTTCCTGCATTCCAAAAATATTAAGATCTGCCGAAGGTGCATTCGCCACTATGTCCTTAAAATTTCCTACGCGAACTTCGGTAAGTGTTTCCGGCAAGCGGGCCAGATTAATCAATAAATTCAGGAAATTCTGAGCATTCTCTCTTTCTTTTTCATCTTTTATAACAATAATCAACCGAATCCTCGCATCCCAATTTTTCTTAAGTTTATAGGCAATTAATATAGATAGGTCTAAATTACCAATATCCCATCCAATATCCCAATTGTCAGTTCTGTCACTTACCCATACATTAATCATATTTCTTCTCCCTAATAATGCGGTGGGATGGGAAGAATACAATAAAACTCCAATTTCCAGACGGATAGATTCTTTTATTACAGGCCTTATCTCCGTTTCGTAATCATCGTGCTGCTGTAGGTTCAAAAAAACTATATTAGGCCTGAAGAAAGCTCCTTTTAAAGCCTGATTGCCGTAATTTACACCTTTGGCAAAATCATCCGTATTAATTACCGTCCAGGAGGAGAATACATCTTTAATTCTAAAAGCTTCTGAAAGCGAAGAAAGTTCCTCAGCCAGGTTCGAATTCGCTCCATTGGGTTCAATACCTACCAGTTTTATTGATCCTTTTGGTTTGGCAATGTTGCGTAGAAACTGAAAATTACCCCTGGCACCCGTAACATCCCTAACCGGGACCATTAAATTTGGTTTCCATGCTCGTTGCTGCATTGTTTTCATGCCCCAGGTATGTTTTGCAGCCCACTCTGCAAACGAAACAAAAAGACCGGACCTAACGTCCTCAAAAGGTGTCTCAATGTGCTGGCGGGACAGGAACCAATAAACTACAAAAACAATACTTATTGAAATTAGACTTATCGTTGGATTAATAATAAACATAGCTAATACCGAGGACGTCAACCCAATGTAGGGCACCCATTTGTTAATCTTGAACAAAGGTCGATAACTTATCAAACCAAGGTTTTGCTCTATTATTACTACAATATTGATCATAGCATAAGTGATAAGGAAGAATAGGGTAACCAAGGGCGCAACTGCGTTTAAGTCGCGCAATAGCATTGTAATAAAAATCATAATCCCCGTAACGATCATTGCATTTCTGGGCTGACCATTGGCACTTTGCCCTGCCAGAAATTTTCCATATGGCAATACGCGATGTTCCCCCATCGCAAAAAGGATACGGGAGGAACCCACAAGAGATGCGAGGGCCGAAGAGAAGGTAGCGCCAAGGATTCCGGCAATCACAAATGGTCCAAAGTAGGACTTGTTTATTATGATATTATAGTTGGAGATTAGTTCCTGTTCAGAGGCAGAACGCGCCAACCAGAAGGCGAGTGCCATATAGATAATGAAGCTTACCCCAATTGCCCATAATGTACCCAATGGAATACTTTTATTAGGATTCTTCAGTTCCCCGGACATGTTGGCACCCGCCATTATTCCGGTTGAAGCCGGAAAAAATACAGCAAATACAATCCAGAATGTACTGCCGCTAAAATCATTTTCAGGTGAGCCTTTGAAATTACCCCATCGTATGGCCTCTTCTGTTGGCATAGCCATCGACCCATAATATGCAGCCATCACTATCGATACAAGTGAGAGAATAATAATACCCATTATAAAGAACTGGGTTTTAATGGCAAGATCTGCACTTATGTAGGCAATGGTTAACAAAACCCCAAACACAATTATATCCACTAAAAATGGGCTATGGTCCGGGAAAATACCCAGCCAGCCTTCTCTAAATCCAAAAATATACATGGTAACTGCAAGGCCTTGTGAAACATATCGGGGAATACCAAGGCTGCCGCCTACTTCAAGTCCAAGTGCCTGAGAAATTATGGCATAAGCACCTCCGGCACCTATTCGTATATTGGTTGTTATTGCTGACATGGATAGAGCCGTGGTTAAAGTAATCAGGAATGAAATAATAATTATTAACCAGGCGCCTAAAAGACCGGCATTACCCACAACCCAACCCATTCTCAAATACATTATTACACCGAGAATAGTTAAAAGAGTAGGTGTAAATACGCCTGCGAAAGTTCCGAATTTCTTACTACCGGCCGGCTTAGCTTCCATAGTACGATTTGTAATACTGAATTTGTGCAGAAGATAACAATTATGTGTCAATAATGGATAAATTCTGTCTTGATGAATTTCAGAATAATTTTATTGTCCACTCTTAATTTGGTCTTTCGATCAGTAAACTGATAGTTTGGGACATAAAATACAGGTGTTCGTCCTTTTAGGCTTGGCAGATCTTAGCAGATTATATTTTTTTGCAGCCATAACCATTAAAATTTCTAAAATGAAAAATGTATTTTTTACTGCCCTAATGCTTTTTGTTGCTTTTGGATATTCTCAAAAGAACAATGGCAAAGTCTATAATGAACATCCTGCAATAGATGTTGTAAATGGAATGCTTGATGCTTTTTTTGCCGGAGATACCGAAAAGCTGGGTTCATACCTGGCTGATGATTTTAAATCCTATAATGGCACCAGTACCAATAAGGATGCCAAAGGGAACACCAAAGAAGAACTTATAAGCCAATCTAAATTTTGGAAAGAAAACCTGTCCTATGTTTCATTCAAACCTACCCAGGGTGCTTATCCTGATGCCATAGAATACAAGGAAAGCGGCGTATGGGTGCAGACCTGGAATCACTTAAAAGCAATGCACAATGAGACCGGCGTAAAAATTGATATGCCAACACACAGGCTATTTAAGTTGAATGATGATAACAAAATAGAAACCATGATCAATTATTATAATGAACGTGTTTTCTGGGAAATTGGACAAAGTTTTGAAGATAGAAAAAATGGCATTATTTACAACCATCATGACAATATCAATACCGTTCGCAAGATGATGAACGCCTTTGAGAATATGGACCTTGAAACGGCCTATAGTTTTTTTAAGGAAGATGCTCGTTTTAATTCTTTGGAGTTGCCAGATGGCGAGACCTTGAGTCTTGAGGAAGTAAAAGAACGAAATAAGGAAATTATGGATACCTTCGAAATAACAAGTATTGATGTTGTGGGCTATCCGGACTATCTGGAATATGATTTGCGTGATGGCAGATCTGTACAATCCTGGTGGAAGTTTAGAATGACCAGAAAAGCTGATGGCAAAAAAATAATTCTACCGGCTTTATATATACACGACTTTGATGAAGAAGGGAAAATTATAAGGTCTAACTCCTATATAAGCACCAAAGTTTTGGACGCAAAATAAGTTAAACAACCTAAAAAATAATAAAAGAGCGCTTTTAGCGCTCTTTTTGGTTTTAAGTAAGCCAGGAAAGATAATAGACTTATAGTTTTATTCTTCTTTATATCTATAAGACTGAAAAACAAACTTATAACACCATAAGTAACCATTTAAAAAAAATCTTATTCTTAGTAAAGCTGAGATGTATTTTATCGAAAAAATGAAGAAATAAGTAATTCTTACATTAAAAATCGGGAAATTAGCACTTTAAAATTGAATTTTTAATTTCAATAATTAATAGAATTATTCTATTAGATAAATCTAATCCCCCATGAAAATTAAACTTTTATCTCCACTTATCATTCTGGCATTATTGATTTTTTCATCATGTTCTGAAGACCTGAACAAGGAGTCAGATACGGGCAGGCTTACGGTACAATTAACGGATGCTCCATTTCCCTATGATCTTATTTCGGAAGCAAATATTACCATTTTTAAAATAGAAGCACGTTTACAGGAAGGTTCAATGGAGGAAGAAGATCCCGAAGAACAGGAAGGTCAAAATTCTTTTATCGTTCTATCGGAAGAAGAAAGAGACGTTAATCTAATAGAACTTGTAAATGGTCTTACTGAAACAATTGTGGATATCGATGTGCCTGTAGGTTCCTATGATCTTATCCGAATTTATATCAAAGGGGTAAACGTTGTTCTTACCGATGGGACTAAATTTGATTTAAAAGTGCCAAGTGGAGAACAAACCGGCATTAAAGTGTTTATTGATCCGTCTATATTGGTTAGTGGCGAAGTAAGTGCCGATTTACTTTTAGACTTTGACGTAAGCAGGTCTTTTATTCCTAAAGGAAGCAGTAAAGATGTTTCGGGAATTATTGGGTTTAATTTTAAACCTGTAATTAAGGCCAGTAATCTGACTACGGCCGGTACGCTATCTGGATTGGTTTCAACCATTGAGGATGAGGAATCCATAGGTTTGGAAGGGGCAACGGTAACTGTATTTGAAACGGGAACTTTAAATCCGATTATGACGGCTCCTACAGACGACAATGGCAATTATACAATAATGGGTCTTATTGCCGGTTCATATGATGTAATGGTAGAGTTGGAGGGCTATGAGACACAAACTGCAGAAGAAATAACTATTGTGGCTGGGAATAAAATAATTCAAGACTTTGATTTGGTTCCTGTGCCATAAGGAACAGTGGTTAAGTCCAAAAGGCGGAATAGTATTATTCCGCCTTTTTTATTGGAAACAAATTGCGCAAAGATTATTTCAACACAAGCATTTCCTACTATTTAATTATTAAAATTCATTATTTTAGGGTACAAAAGGCAGTGATATCATGAGTTAAAGATTCATGATTTTACTATATTTTCATTTTCAACTATGAAAGCAGCTTTATATAATGAATTTCAAGGGCAAATTTCTGTTGCCAGCGTTAATGATCCCAGTCCCTCAGACTTAGGTGTGGTTATTAAAGTTGAAGCCAGTGGCTTATGTCTGAGTGACTGGCATGGCTGGATGGGGCATGATCGGGATATTGTCTTGCCTCATATCCCCGGGCATGAGCTGGCAGGAACCGTAATGGCTGTAGGGAAGGAGGTTGCTAATTGGAGTGAAGGGCAACGGGTCACCGTCCCTTTTGTAGGAGGCTGCGGATCCTGTACCTATTGCCTGGAAGGTAATCAGCAGGTATGTGACTATCAGTTCCAACCGGGTTTTACAGCCTGGGGTTCTTTTGCTGAATATGTGGCAATAGATTATGCCGATGAAAACCTGGTAGAGCTGCCTGATGATATTAATTTCCTTGAAGCTGCTGGCCTGGGTTGCCGGTTTATAACAGCGTACCGTGGAATTAGAGAACAGGGTAAATTAACCTCAGATCAAACTATTGCAATTCATGGATGCGGTGGAGTAGGGCTTTCCGCAATTCAAATTGCCAAAGGGATTGGGGCCAAAGTGTTAGCTATAGATATAAGTGATGAGAAATGTAAGAAGGCCAGTGACCTGGGTGCAGACTTTACTATTAATGCCAGCAAGAATAATGTTGTGCAGGCCATTAAAGAACTTAGCGATGGTGGTGTGCATATATCTATAGACGCCCTGGGGCATACTACTACCTGTTTGAATTCCATAATGGGACTCAGAAAGCGAGGTAAGCATATTCAGATTGGACTTATGACAGCATCGCATGCTACACCGCCAATACCAATGCCGCTGGTTGTGGCCAATGAATTGGAAATCCTGGGAAGTCATGGAATGCAATCCCATAAATACGGGGAAATGTTTGCTTTTATTAATGCGGCTAGAATTGATTTAGGGAAAATGATAACCCATACTATTACCCTCGAAGAAGTACCAATGCACTTGCCACAAATGCATCAATTTAATTCTGCAGGAATTACGGTTATTAATTCCTTTTAGAATATTTTTTCAGATATATTATTCACTATGGAAAATTATATGGATGAAAAATGCATTAAAATAAATCCTGATAATATAAATTCTATCTTTGTGAAAGCTGGCAATTCGGCACCTGAACAATTAAGAGCCAAAATATATGAAATCATTTACAATACAAGAAATTAATGAAATTCTGGGAGGAGAACTCGTAGGTAATACAAACCAGAAAATATTGGGGTTGGAAGAAATTGAAAAAGCGGATAACACCCAAATTACTTTTATAGGGAGTCGAAAATATGCACAAAAATGGGAAGACTCCGGGGCAGCAGCAGCCATTATTAATGAAGGGCTAAAAGCTGAACCCGGGGACAACAGGGCTTTGATTAAGGTAAAAAATGCTGATTTAGCCATGGCAAAGCTGTTAGAAGTTTATATTAAGGATACCCCTCAATTTGACTTCGACATACATCCTACAGCCGTAATACATGAATCGGCAACAATAGGTGAAGGCAGTAAAATAGGGGCGGGATGTTATATTGGAAAAGACGTTGTTCTGGGTGCAGCTGTTATTGTATATCCTAATGTTACTATTCTTGATGAAACGAAAATCGGTGCACATACTGTTATTTGGTCAGGAACGGTCATTCGAGAGCGAACAGAGATAGGGGCTTACTGTATTTTTCAAAATAACGTCAGCATTGGTGGTGATGGTTTTGGATATCGTCCAAGAGAAGATGGAAGGGGTTTGGTAAA
>Ga0209536_100015493_pt1 | contig 10884 bp, 14 predicted proteins | sample DeeMarSeWOR28_12_FD_187461 | JGI IMG/M metagenome (GOLD analysis project Ga0209536, IMG submission 187461) | Marine sediment microbial communities from White Oak River estuary, North Carolina - WOR-2-8_12 (SPAdes) (version 2) | ecosystem: Environmental > Aquatic > Marine > Intertidal zone >... | reverse complement strand
ATTTTCTGGCCCTGGTTGGTGGCTGGCCAGGCGCACTAAACGCGCAAAGCAGTCTGCGGCACAAAACAAGGAACCAACCATTCCGGGCAATATTCTGGGCAACCATGATGCTGAACTGTGCGGCGTTTGCCTGGTTGTTCACTGCAGATGGCACTAATGCATGGTGACCATTAGCTGCTGCTGTTGCGTGAGGATTGGCAATGCGCTGCATGTTCATATTCCTGTTCTCGTTGCTGACGTTTACGGCAGTTGCGGATGATCTGCTGTGGGGCAGGTTGCAGCGAGATCCGAACATGGTTGTTTTGATGCGCAATGCGGAGTCGAGTGGTAATAAAGGCGGTGCCAACATGCTTGTGTGGGATGCCTCCGGCAGCTGCGCAGGCGAAAGCACCTTGACAGGAGAAGGCAAAGAGCAGGCGAAAAGGATTGGCGACGCTTTTGCGAAGCATGGCATCAGGCCGGTGGTAATCAGTTCGCCCATGTGCCGATGCAGTGAGACATCCCGGATCGCATTTGGAGAATACCTGACTGATCCGGATTTGCGGCAAGCCGCAAGCGGCGATATCCAGGGCCAGGAACAATTCCAGACCACAGCACTTGCACTGCTCGGCAAATATCGTGGCAAGACACCGGTTGTTTTCGTCAATCACCGCCCGAACATCGACACATTGACGATGGAGTTGATCGATATTGGAGACCTGCTGGTTGGAAGCGTTTCCGATACAGGTGAAATCGAGGTGCTGGGCACGATTCGTGTTGAAATGACGGGTGCAAACGGTACTGATACAGGCAAGGCGAAATGACGGGTATCGTGGTTATGGCCATCACCGGTGCCGGCTTGATAACGGGCCTGTTGTTCGCATTCTCCAACTGCGTCATGCGGGCGCTCGCGGATTTGCCCAATGACAAGGGCATGTTCGCGATGCAGCGCGTGAATGAAAAAATACTTAACCCCCTGTTCCTTGTCCTGTTTCTTGGAACCCCGGTGCTCTGTGCCCTGGTCGCGTTCACATCGGCCCGGCAACTCGGTACGCCTGGCAGCCTGTTGCTGTTTAGCGGTGCGTTGTCATACCTGGTCGGCCCGTTCGGGATCACGGTGTTGTTCAACGTGCCATTAAACAACAGGCTGGCCGCAACAGATCGGTCAGATGCTGATGAAGCCTGGCCCGCCTACCAAAAGCAATGGCAGCGCTGGAATCACGCCAGGACATACATAGGGGTGCTGGCGATTATTCTGCTCGCGGCCGGGCTTGGTACCGGGGATGCCTGATGGCGCCTGTCGGGGAGGCGGTGTCCGAAAAACACCGGTGCCGGTGCGGGAGCGTGTCGTGGTGGTTCGCGGTGATGCTCATGGCTTCGCCGCCGGGCACAGGCGTTAGCAGCCTGTGAAAATAAGAGAGGCAACCATAGATGATGCAGAAGGCATCAAGGATGTGCACCTCAAGGCCTTCGACAATCCAGAGGCACTGCTGGTGGCAGATGTTGCGGTTAAACTGCTTAACGAGAAGCATCCTGTCAAAATAATTTCTCTGGTTGCCATCGAGAACAGTGAAATAGCAGGTCACGCTGCCTTCAGCCCGGTCTTTTATGCAGGCACTGATGAGCACTTCGGATATATCCTGGCGCCGTTGGCCGTAGCTCCGGAATTTCAGCAAAACAAAAGCGGTTCATCGCTGGTCCAGTTTGGCCTGGATGCCATTTCCACTGCGGGTTCATTTGTTGTTTTCGTATATGGTGACCCGCAATATTATTCCCGATTTGGTTTTGAAACAGACCTGGCCAGGAAATTTATACCCCCGTATGAGCTGCAGTACCCGGAAGGCTGGCATGCCTTGAATCTAAACGCTGCTGTTATTTCCGCGGGTGGCCCGATTACATGCGTCGATGCTCTCAATGATCCAGAACTATGGTAGGCGCTGCTCAATAAAGGGGTCAGTATGTCCCTCGATACAGTAGTCAGTGTAATGAATTCGCGTTGGTTCCTTTGGGCCGCCATGCTGTCGCTGATTGCATTCACCAGTCAGTCGAGGTCTCAGGATAGCGCCGCTGTGACTTCTGCCGATGTCGCGCCGATCTTCGCTGTGTGATGTGCGAAGTGATACACAGACAACGGGTTGATGGCGTCTGCCCCGGGAGGCTGTCGGTTGACGTCCTATGAAGCGACACTGGCGGCCTTCGATCGCGTGCGCGTGGTACCAGGCAATCCACAGGCGAGCGATCTTGTCCGTCGCATCCGCGGCCAGGCACGTGCCAGGATGCCGTTTGATGGTCCACCATATCTCACCGACGACGAGATGCGCCTGGTCGAGGAGTGGATCACCCAGGGTGCACGTAGTGCCGCAGGGGTGGCCGCAGCGGTCCCCGCGGGCGCGGCCTTGCGTTTGCACGGTACACTCAGGTCGCGCTGGCAACTGGACGGCCTTCCGCTTGCCGTCGAAACAGGAACGCGCATAGACAACGCGCCGGCCCCGGGAGACTATGTCGAGGTTCGCGGTCGATTGGGCAAAGCCGGCGTTGTCGAAGTCGAGCGGCTAAGGCGGCGTTGACTAACAGTCGCATCCCGGTTGCGTGGTCTGCGGCTTGCAAAAATACGCTCAGCAGGCTGGACCAGTCTTGCGCCAGCCGTGGCATGAAACGCTGGATAGCGTTTATCAGCTTATTGTGTTTTTTGGGGTTTCTGGAATGATATACGTCTATCCGTTAATGTCCCTGCGACTGTTTCCGACTTGGAAGCAGCTGTTACTAAGATGATGAGATACCTCATATTTATATCGATATTTCTGCAAAGCCAGCCTTTATATGCTGCCTTGAGAATGCAGTTCAAATATCCGGATGGTTCAACCAACTGGCAGCATGTCGCCAACTGGTCCGGCGGCATACTGATCCTGTTATTGTCGTTAGCCGTCATAACTCTCTTCTTAACGCGGAGAAAACTCCGTCAATCCAACCAGGAACTGAAGGAGATTCGTAGCGGGCTCGAGTTGCGTGTCCAGGAACGCACGGCCACGCTGGATGAGTCAAATCGTTTGCTAAAAGAGACCAATAAACTGCTGGAAAACGAGATAACCAAGCACGTAAGTACTGCATCCATGCTACGTGTTTCGGAATCCTATATAAAAAATATCCTTAGTTCCATGCCACTGATGCTGGTTGGCCTGAACAAGGATGGGCAGATCACCCAGTGGAACAAGCAGGCTGAAGCTATTACCAGGTTGAAGGCAGAAGACGTTTTGGGGAAGAATCTGTGGGATGCCTATCCGATCATTACTGTATCGCCGGGTCAGGTTAACGAGGCGATGGAAAACAATGAAACGATCACCATCAAGCACAGTCAGCGCGGTCAGTACTATTTCGATATCACCATCTATCCGCTTCAGGGCCAGGTTGAAACCGGTGTGGTGATCCTGCTTGATGACGTGACCAAGAAAATACTTGCCGAAAATATGCTGATTCAAAATGACAAGATTTCGTCCATGGGTGAACTGGCATCGTCAATGGCCCATGATATCAACATGCCGCTCCAGTCAATTTTATTCGACCTGAGAACCTTCCAGCATATGATTTCCGACAGCAGCCAGTATATGCACGGAGCGGCGAGTGAAATAATGCCTGAGAAACTCCGTGGCTTGTTAACAAATGTCTACGAGAAAGGCGAACAAGTCGCGTCAATTGTCCATAATTTGCAGGAATTTGCGCGCGGGCGCAGCGACAGAAAACAGCTTTGCAATATCGTCGATGTTATGGAACATACCCTGGAACTGGCTGGTGACGTGTTATCGGCCCCGTCGAAACTCAGGTTCATAGACATACAGATTGAAAGAATCTATGAAAGTGATCTGCCAATGATTCCCTGCTATGTGACCGAGTTGCAGCAGGCGTTTCTCAGCTTGTTTCGTCATGCCTATGGTGCCCTGGGACGGGTGGAAGACCCCGGGCACAATCCAGTCATCAAGATTCAAATGAATGTAAGCTATGACAGTTTCTGGATAAGAATCCAGCACAATGGTGTTGGCTTGACTAATGAAGAGCTGCTGTACCTGTTCGAACCGTTTGTCAGAAAAGATACGCCTGAAATTGGTTACGATGCAGGCAAGCGGCTGTCATTTGCGTACTTTATTATTACCGAGCAACACCAGGGGCAGATGGCGGTGACCTCCGATGTCAATGTTGGCACAACATTTCATATACAACTGCAACTCAAGTAGGCCGGCTGGAAGGAAGTAAAACGGGCAGGGCCGAAGCTGCTTGTCTGCATGCGAAAGGGTATGGCCATGAAAAGGAACTGTTGTTAGTGGCGACCCTCGTTGTCGGTGCGAGTGGTGCAACTGGCCGACTGCTGGTGAATCAGTTATTGAACCGTGGAGAGTCCGTCAGGATCATTGTAAGAACGGACAGCAAGCTATCCCCCGTGATCAAAAACCATAAAAACCTTTCCATAACCCGGGCAAACCTTCTTGATATGAGTGATGCCGCACTGTCCCGGCACGTCAAGGGATGTCACGCGGTCGCTTCATGCCTGGGCCATAACATGACTTTCAGCGGCATATATGGAAATCCCCGCAGGCTCGTGACGGATGCGGTTCGCAAAATATGCGATGCCATCAAGTCAAACAATCCGGAAATGCCGGTAAAGTTCGTGCTCATGAATACTGCAGGAAATAGTAACCGGGACCTGGCCGAACGTATTTCATTGGGTCAAAAGTGCGTGATCTGGCTGCTGCGGATGTTGCTGCCTCCACATGCGGATAATGAAAATGCTGCAGATTACCTGCGTACAGAGATAGGCCAGGATGACAAAAACGTTGAATGGGTGGCAGTGCGGCCTGATGGCCTGGTTGATGAAGACACTGTGACCGGGTACGAGGTATACGCATCGCCGGTTCGCAGCACGATATTTGATGCGGGCACAACGAGTCGAATTAATGTGTCCCATTTCATGGCGGAGCTAATCAAAAATAATGCCACGTGGCTCAAATGGAAAGGCAAGATGCCCGTGATCTACGACAAGGTGTAACTTCAGGTCCCCGTGTTGCTTCGTGAAACGCATGAGAAACGCAACCGCCTGGACCGGGTATGCGTTATCATCTGGCTGCACAGGCAGGCGGTAGCTGCAGTAGTAAAAAAATGGAACCAGGCGGATTGTTGCGCACTGCTCGATTCAGAAGCCAGGTTTCAGCAAGTCAAAACATGGTTACACAATGAGCAGTGGAGGTGAAGTTATGGATATAACGGGATTGTTAATATTTCTGGCGATTGGTGCTGTGGCGGGCTGGTTGGCTGGAACCTTGATGAAGGGCGGTGGCTTTGGTCTTCTCGGTAATATCGTTGTCGGCATCATAGGTGCTGTTGTCGGAGGTTTCGTGTTTGGTCTACTGGGTATCACTGCCGGTGGGCTGATTGGTTCGATAGTTACTGCAACCGCTGGTGCTGTCCTGTTGCTATTCCTTGTTGGACTTATTAAAAAGGTATAGCCACACGGCAGTACATTTTTACCCGGGCGTCAAAAAGTGACGTTCTTTTCCCGCCATCCTGTTTGCTACTGGCGAATAGCGGTGCAATGTGTCTCGAGAGATAACAACAGTGAACGATGCTGCCCGGTCATCAGTGTTGCGACGCTTGGTAAAGTGGCTAGTGCTGTTGGCATTTATACTGCTGGCATTGTTTTATCTATATAACGTCATTCACAGCGCCTGGGTGTCAGCAGGATCTGCAGGCCCGTATTCCCAGGGCTGGACCCGCTGGGCTGCAGGACAGTTTTGTTTTGCGTTCGCGTCGTTGTCATTCGGATTGGGGCTGTTCAAGGGTATCCAGACATTCCCGGGGGCGACAAGCAGGTCTGCCGCGTTGATTGTACTCGGGGCCTTGCTTGCCCTTGGGCCGTACATCGGGCGCTTTGTACTGATCGATGACTGCCTGGATCGGGGTGGAAGCTGGAACCGGGGAACACTCCAGTGCTCCGATGAATAGCGATATCCCCGGCAAGTCTGACCGGATTGCCGCGCTGACGCGTATGGCTGGATTCAGGCGTCAGATCAGAACGTAAACGAACAGGGAACAGCATATGATACAGACAACCACGCCTGGTATCGAAGGCAAGCAAATCAGGAACTACCATGGGGTCGTGACAGGGGAGGCAATCCTGGGCGCGAATATATTCAAAGACATTTTCGCGAGTATTCGCGATATCGTGGGAGGAAGGTCCGCGGCATACGAACAGGAATTGCAGAAGGCGAGAACCATAGCTTTTGAGGAAATGTCACAGCAGGCGCTGGATATGGGGGCAAACGCAATTGTTGGTATAGACATTGACTATGAAACAGTCGGTGCCCAGGGAGGCATGCTAATGGTCAGTGTCAGCGGGACCGCCGTGACAGTAAAGTGATGCGGTACTGCCTCGTCCCGGAGTTGCGCTACGCAGGCGCAAAATGGGAGGAAACAGGCACGGTGCATGTGGAGTTGTGTGATTTCGAGCCACAGGCAAAATCCTGGCAGGACAGAAAACAGGGGAAGTGGGTCGACTCACATGCAACATACAGGAGGTTATAATAGCCCGGGTTCTGGTGATTCATGCGAGCATGAATATGCGGCGCCGGCATACGTATGTTGATGTAAACAACCTGCTGAAAGGATATGCAGGGTAGTGCAAGCAAGGCAACTGTTATGAGTATACATCCCACCCCCGCCCTGTTGGGCAGTCTGTACTGGATCACGCTGATCGCCGTGGTTGTCTCCTCCGCCTCCGGGGTTCTGAAGGCGGGCTTCAAGCAATTCGACCTGTTCGGCGTGATCATCATTGCTATCGCCACAGGGTTGGGGGGCGGGTCGCTGCGGGATATGCTGCTGGACAGGGAGGTGTTCTGGATCCGCGACCAGGTGTTTTTCATCGCATCGCTTGGCAGTGCTATTGCCATTTTTATATCCGCGCGCCTGATGGTGATTCCACCAAGGCTGTTCCTGGTCGCCGATGCTGCCGGCCTGGCGACCTTCGCTATTGCCGGAACGCTGGTGTCGCTTATGGTTGGTGCGCCCTGGCTGGTTGCGAGTTTCATGGGCGTGATGACCGGAACCATGGGCGGTATTTTTCGTGATGTGTTGAGCAACGAGCCGCCCGTTGTGTTCCAGAGTCCACTCTATGCCACGGTGTCATGGGGAGGTTCATTGATTTTTATCGGTCTTGTATATCTCGACACCAATGTAACTCATGCTGCGATTGCTGCCGGCCTGGGCATCTTTATAGCGCGCCTGCTGGCCATCCATTTCAATATCAGCCTGCCGAGATTCCGCTTCAAAACCTGAGACAGCCTTGAAGCGCTTGATGCCATTCGGTACTTCCGGCAGCGTTAACCCGGGGCTCTAAATGGAAGATACCCTAACGCCTGGTTGTCTCTCGATTTGCAACGCCGGGAAACCCGTATGAAACCACGCATCAGCATGATTACCCTGGGTGTCCGCGACCTTGCGGCTGCGGCGAAATTCTATGAAGAAGGGCTTGGCTTTCCCCGGATGGAGTCGTCGCAGGAGGTGGCTTTCTTTACGCTCGATGGAACCTGGCTGGGCCTGTATGGCCGTGATGCACTGGCTGCCGATGCGACGGTGTCGCCGCAAGGCAGCGGGTTTGAGTCCTTTGCGCTGGCGCACAACGTCGAATCCGAAGTCGAGGTGGACCAGCTCATCACCCAGGCCGTCAGCGCCGGTGCCAGCCTGGTGAAAAAACCCGGCAAGGTATCCTGGGGTGGCTACAGCGGCTACTTCAAGGACCCGGATGGCCACCTCTGGGAGGTGGCGTACAATCCGTTATTCTGGGTCGGGCCACGCGATGCAGGTGCATGATGCGGCAACCGTGCTGCGTGTGAAACGACGGGTTTATCCGAACCTTGCCCCGGTCTTGCAGTCTCGCTCTTCTGCGTCTATGTTTTTCCCCACGTCGCCGGAAATACCACTGTGTCACCCGAAACGGGGATTGTGCGGCAGCTTGTCCCGGGGAAATGTTCGAGGAAGGCAGGTAATGGGTTATTCAGACGCTGCAAGCTGCGCTGCCGGGCGGCGCCACGTGTGCCACTGTAGGAATTGCCGGTGACCAGCCTTGCCAACAGCCTGCGCGCCTGGAACACGGACGCCTTCGCCGGCACCCTGAGGACCGAAATCCTGGACCTGGGTGCCGCTGGGTTGCCGCTGCACGAGGCTGCCTCGGGCGGGTGCGTCGATGCAGGCGATATCGAGGTCACGGTGCTGGGTTCCACTGATAGCGCAACTGAAATTCATGTCAATATCGGCGTGTTTTTTGCTGAAATCATCGCTGGCTGCAGTTGTGGTGACGAGCCATCGGCAAGCAATGCCTATTGCGAAATGCAGGTCAGTATAGACAAGTCGACCGGGCTGGCACGGTTTGTGGTCCATCAGCGCTGAATACCGCGGCACCGGCCAGTGCTGCTGCAAACAGCGTCACCGAAGTTGAGAGGCATTCAAGCATGGAGAAAAATGCAGGAACGGAAACCACGCTGAAAACGCTGCTTGAATGCAAACTTGAAGTCATGTTTCCTGATGACTTCACCAGGCGCAGGGTACACAAGGTTCTCCGGGACTACGGCAGTGGAAAGCATGAGCGCGAGCCTGACGGGGTGCGCCTTGCGATTCTGAAACTCGCCGGGGCGGAGTTGCGGTCTGTCGAAAAATACACCGGTTACGCCCGCGAGGATTACCGGAATATTCTTGCCTGGGCAGAGTATCCCCGGCAGGCACGGCAACGGGTGATGCCGAAAGCCGAGGAGAAGCAGAAAATGATCGAGGCAGACCTGGCCGAGTACGAGGGGTGGTTGCATGACAATTGATCGCGCTGGCCTGGAACGCCTCAGGGAAGTCGTCGTCAGCGCGGCACGCGAGGAACTGTTGCCGCGTTTCGCCAGGGTGGAGCGCGGTCGCAAGGCAGACGGCAGCATCATCACCGAGGCTGACCTGGTCGTGCAGCAGCGCATCGCGGGAGAACTGCGCAAGCACTGGCCGGATACCGTGTTCCTCGGGGAGGAAATGTCCGCCGCCGAGCAGGACGCGTTGCTGCAGCAGGACAAGCCGCTATGGTGTCTCGACCCGCTTGACGGCACGAGCAATTTCGCGGCGGGAATCCCCTACTTTTCGGTGTCGCTGGCATTGCTGGAACAGGGCCGGGTCATGGCCGGTATCGTCTATGATCCGGTGCGGGATGAATGTTTTACCGCCCTGCGCGGCACCGGGGCATGGCTGAACGGTGCGGCACTGACTGCGGTCCCCGCCGGGGTGACGCTGCAGCAGGCAACCAGCCTGGTCGATTTCAAACGCCTGCCGCGCGAACTCGCCGTTCGTCTCGTGACCGGGATTCCGTATGCCTCGCAACGCAGTTTTGGATCCGTGGCCCTGGACTGGTGCTGGATCGCGGCGGGTCGCTGCCACGTCTACCTGCATGGCAGGCAGAACATCTGGGACTACGCAGCCGGCTACCTGGTGCTGCAGGAGGCGGGCGGGCATGCCACGACCCTGTCCGGCGAACCGGTGTTCGTCAACGCCCTGCAGCCACGCTCGGCAGTTGCTGCACTGGATGCTGCCCTGTTTGGCGAATGGACCCGCTGGCTGGGTATCGACGCAGACAAGTCATGAAGGCGCGTGCACTCCGCCTTGCCGGGGGTTCTGCGCTACAATGCGTTAGCCTGCTTATACAGGCTGTGAGCTGCATGGGACCGACCGGGAGAACCATATGCGTTACCTGATACTGCTGCCGCTGGTGCTGGCCGTGGGCCTGGCGCAGGCTGAACAACCGGACAGAAGTGGAACCTGGTTGCCGCAGAAACTCACTGCGCAGGACCTGCTGTATGCCTGTGCCGCCAGTTCGCTGACCAGCCAGGGTCGCGAGCGGCAACGCTACTGCCGCGGGTTTATCAGTGGTGTGGAAGAAACCTTGCGCTACTACGGCACGGGTGAATCCGGCGGGGTGAAATTTTGTTTTCCAGAAGGCATGAGCGCGCGGAAATACGGCGATATCTTCATCAAATACGCCTCGCGCAAGGGCGTCGATACCGGCAGGCCGGCTGTCGCCGTGGTGCGCGAGGCCTTCGAGGATGCCTTCTCCTGCAACCAGCCGGAGGGGCCAGCAGAATCCCCCTAGTCGTATCCCTTGCGGCACGCGCTGAACAACCGGCGCAGCGGAATTCCTGGGTAACACCGAAAACATTGCAGTATCACCGGAGGATGAAATGTTTGACTGGCTGGCAAGCCCGGAAGCCTGGATCGCACTGGCGACACTCACGGCACTGGAAATTGTCCTTGGCATAGACAACATCATTTTTATCTCGATACTGGTTGGCCGTCTGCCAGAGAAGCAGCGCAATTTCGGCAGAAGGATGGGGCTGGGGCTGGCAATGCTGGCGCGGCTGGGCTTGCTGTTTTCCATCGCCTGGGTGATGGGCCTGACCGAGCCCTGGTTCAGCGTGCTGGATAATGCCATCTCGGGACGCGATGTCATTCTCATCGGCGGTGGCCTGTTCCTGCTTGCCAAGTCCACGCACGAAATTCACGCCAGCCTGGAAGGCGCGACCGAGACCACGCACAGCACTGCCACGGTGGCCCTGGGCTCGGTGCTGGTGCAGATCGCAGTACTCGATATCGTGTTTTCGCTGGACTCCGTGATTACGGCGGTCGGGCTGGTGGAGGAAGTTTCCATCATGGCGATTGCCATAGTGCTTGCCGTGGGCGTGATGCTGCTTGCCGCCAGGCCCATCGGTGACTTCGTGGATGCGCATCCCACCATCAAGATGCTGGCGCTTTCCTTCCTGATCCTGGTCGGCGTCACCCTGATCGTGGAGGGTTTCGATGTGCACGTGCCCAAGGGATATATCTATTTCGCCATGGCCTTCTCGG
>Ga0209536_100015492_pt1 | contig 10884 bp, 14 predicted proteins | sample DeeMarSeWOR28_12_FD_187461 | JGI IMG/M metagenome (GOLD analysis project Ga0209536, IMG submission 187461) | Marine sediment microbial communities from White Oak River estuary, North Carolina - WOR-2-8_12 (SPAdes) (version 2) | ecosystem: Environmental > Aquatic > Marine > Intertidal zone >... | reverse complement strand
TGTCGGATACCGACATGCAAACCCTGCTAACGGTGCGACTGCTGGAGCGTGTCGACCTGGTGAACGTGGCGGGAGGGTTTACCGCCTTGATCGAACGCTAATCGCCATGTCTCGCGCATTCATACTCTGGCTGCTCATTCTGCTCTGCGAACTGGTGTTCGTGATGACCATGAGCAATCCCGAGCTGATTCGGGAAGAAATGTATAGCGAACACGAGAGCACGGTCAGCTGGCTCGGGCCGTCCACCGCGGACAAGATTAATGAGCGCACGGCGAACGGCTATGCCTACTTCTTCGCCAACTCGGGTTTCCGTAAATTGACGTACGAGATGCTGTTGCCCCGAGAAAAACCGGTGATAGGCGACGAAAACACGATACAGACAAAACGGACGGTAGACGCCTTTGGCTATGTGGAGCAGAAAATCGACGGGTTCTGGCTTGCCGTCTACCGCCTTGTGCAGCGCGCCAATATCTTCTGGGTGTGGTTTCCGTATTTCGCGCTGTTATTTATCCCGGCTGCGTATGATGGGTGGCAACAGCGCGCGATCAAGAAGCACACCTACGGGTATGCTTCACCAGTTCGGTACCAGGCGTCGCTATTCGTTCTCGTCGGCCTCTTGTTTCTCCCGGTAGTCTATTTTCTTGCCCCCTTTACTATTACCTCGCTGTTCACCCCGATCTGGGCGCTCGCCCTGGTGATCTCGACCGTGGTAATGGCAGCAAACGTCCAAAAATCGATCTAAAAATAGTAATTCGGCCGATAAGGACCACTTTTGCCGCGCAGGGTACAGGCCTCGGCAAGGTATTGTTGCGCCATGAACTGGATCAACGCGACATTTGTTACCGGGCTTCTGACTCTCTGGGCATACACTGCCCAGGCGAACTGTATTGAGGAAGCCGCGGACTACCAGGGAGTATCAGCTCAACTCCTTTATACCATCGCCTCACTTGAGTCGGACCTGAACCCGCAGGCAATCAATCGCAACGCACACTCGGTGGATATCGGGCTATTCCAGATCAATTCCCGTCATCTCGATAAATTGGCGAAATACGGTATCAACGCCGTTGACTTGCTCGACCCGTGTGTTTCCGCGCACGTGGGCGCGTGGATCCTTGCCGATAACATCTCGCGCTATGGGGAAACCTGGGAAGCAGTGGGCGCCTATAACGCGCTCACCCCGTCCAAGCGCCGGGTTTATGAGCAGAAAATCCAGCGACGCTACCAGAAATTGTTCGGTCAAAGGGCGGGGCTATGACTGGTCGCTGCCTACTAATCAGCCTGTTGGTGGTCGTGTCGAGCGTGCAGTTGACCGGGTGCGCAACAACGCAGGACGACACCATGCCGGCACGTCACGAGGCGAACGCCGAGCACAATCGCTGGATGCGAGTGGCGCAGTACCGCTACGAAACCGGTCGAGGCCAGTATTTTGCGTACTGCGTGGATTGCCCGGAAGTGACCCAGAAGTACTGGCCGCGGGCGGCAGCGTTGAATAGCCAGGACAGCATGCGCAGTCCCAGTGATCCGTCGTTGCCTCGGGAAGCCGATGGCATGGTAGGCAAAGCACTGACACCGGGAGACAACGCGACTGGCGCGAATGTTTCGCACCAGATCCTGTTTACATTAAACAGCATCGTATTGAGCCCGGACGCGTTGAAGGTAATTGACGAAGTTGCCCAGGCAGCAAGCACTGCGAGCCAGATCGATATACATGGCTACACGTGTGATCTGGGCAGCAGCGAGTACAACAACGCGTTGGCACGCCGTCGGGCAGAAGCCGTTAAGGCAGCTTTGATCGCGAAGAAAGTTGCGACGCCAATCAACATAACGGCAAAGGGTAAATGCTGTTACGTCACCCCCAATACTGATGAATCGTCTCGCGCGCGCAATCGTCGTGTCGAGATCCAGCTGCAGCTGAAGCCGGTCAAACAACCGGATCCGAATTCCGTCAAGAACGAAAAACGTCCGTACGTACCTAGCCTGCGTGCGGCGTTGGAAGAGATTAACGCGGAGAAGCACCGCGTGATGAGGAGGCATCCCGACGACGCAAGTCAGACGGGTGGACCGCAGAACCACAAAGCCCAGCCGGGCAGCGCTTCACGAACCTCAACATCAATCAAAATTTCGGAGCAATCCGAAGGAGTTTAAATCATGAAAAAATCAGTACTTACTATTCTGGCCATCTTTGGCCTGGTCGCCGCTAGCTCTGCTATGGCTGGGACAACGGGCGTGGAATTCCAAGCTTTTTCAGATTGGTTAAATGCGGCGGTTAACGGCTTTTTGGGCCGCGCCCTGGCCGTCAGCGCCTTGATCGGTGGTGTGTTGTTCGCCATCGCGCGTAACTCGGTGATGCCGGGCGTGGCGGGCCTCATTGTCGGGGTCTTTTTGTTCTACGCGCCGACCATCCTTAACGCCCTGTTCACTGCCGTTATCTAAGGCGGTTTGCAGGTTAGGCAACAAGAGAAAGGTGCAAAGTCATGAGTGATGAACTGCAGTACGGTGTTCCCCGCACCCTCGATGATCCGCCACGGATCCTTTGGTGGGATCTGGATCAGGCCATGGTCGTGATCATGATCACAGGCTTCGGCATGATGGCCGGGTATTTTCTCGGCGGCATGATCCTCGGGGTCGGGGTGGCCTGGTTGTACGGCAAGCTGAAGACCGGGAAGCATCCGGCCTTTGCGGTACACCTGGCTTACTGGCACCTGCCGCAGGGCGTCATCGCGTTCAAGAAGACGCCACCATCACACCATCGGGAGCTAATCGGATGATGAAAGACAAGTACACCGGTGCCCTTGCCAATGCGTTCAGTGAAGCGCGGTATCTAAAAGCCGCTTTACTGTTCGCGATGGGGCTTTGTGCCGTTCTCGTCGTTGCCGTTGTCAATCTTGCGGGGGCTCAACAGACCATCGTTGTGCCCCCCACTATTGATAAAAGTTTTTGGGTAAACAAGGACACGGTCTCGAACGAGTACCTCGAACAAATGGCTCTGTTTCTGGCGCAGTTGGAACTGAACGTTTCGCCAAAGTCGGTTGACTACCAGAACCAGGTTTTACTGACCTACGTCCACCCATCCGAGTACGGGGTATTGCGTACCGAAATGGAAGTCCAGGCTCAACGCCTGAAGAAAGAAAGCGTTTCATCGTGGTTCGTACCCGCACAGGTACAGACCGACGGTAAAGGGAAACGCGTCGCTATTGCTGGCGAGCTGACAACGTTTGTGGGCGACAAAGTCGCCTCCCGTCAGCCAACCGTTTACGTCGTCGAGTTCCGTTACTCGAGCGGCAAGTTATACCTCAAGAGTTTCCAAAAAGGAGAGAGCAATGACCCGTTGGGCCTACGCAGCGCTGGCTAGTTTAACCCTGCTCGTCGCTCTCCCGGCGCACGCCATACAGGTGCTGGAAGGACGACCAGGGCAAACTCTGGTTGGTAAGATCTCGACCACTCATCTTACGCGAATCACGGTCGCCAACGACCGTATCCGCAACGTGCGCGGAATAGAAGGCACGCTAATCATAGAACCGGACAAGGATACCGGCGATGTCTACGTGCGCCCGCGTTTCACCAACAACGCCGTGTCGATCTATATCACGACGCGCAAAAAGCGTACGTATGCGCTGCTGTTGGAACCGACCCGGGACAAAGTCGAAACCCTCATCATCAAGGATGTCACACCGGCACCGGAAGAAATGACGACGGTCGAAAAGGCCGGCGATTACATCAAAGTGATCAAGGAAATGGTCCGGGTGATGGCCGTCAGCGATGTTCCCGAGGACATGGAAATCAAGGAACTCAATAAAACGCTGCCGTTGTGGCAGGACACGACCTTCGTGCTGGAACGACGTTGGATAGCGAGCCAAATCGTCGGAGAGAAGTATCGTTTGGTGAATAAAGGCACCAAACCAATGGTCCTGGCCGAGCAGGAGTTTTACGTCAAAGGCGTCGCGGCGGTGACGATCGAAAACATGCAACTGGCGGCCGGTGAAGCGACCAACATCTTCATTGTTCGCCAACGCTAAGAGAGACCACTATGGCTGATATCCCACTGGATTCCGATTCGACCAAGAAACGCCAGCGCTTGATGCTTGGCTTGATTCTCCTGGTCGTGCTTATGGCGACCTTGGCCGGCGTCTACCTGACTGGCGACAACGAAGGACAAAAGCCGGTTCAGCCGGTGCAGGCGACACGCACCGCGATCTCCACTCCCGGCGCCCAGGTTTCTAACGAAGACGTGTGGATGGGAAAAACCGAGACTGACGTCAAGTCGATGAAGGAGGAAATGAAACAACTCAAATCGCTGTTGAAAGACCTCAAAGACCAATCCGAGAAGCAGAAAACGCAGCCCGTTACCAAGAGCGGGAGCGATGTCGATAAGGTCGTAAAAGATCTTGAGCGCGCCAAACAAGTGAGCAAAACACCAACTCCACCGGCGCCCAGTAACACGCTGCCCTTGCCGCCAGGCTTACGCGGTACCACAGCACCGGGCAAGGGCGCACCAGGCTACGCGGCACCGGGCATTTTCAACGTGTCGGTGGACGAGGTGTCATCGGTTAGCGCGTTGACCGGACTTCCGACCAAGGAAGTGCCGCACGTGGACAGCTATGTGCCGACCGGTAGCTTCGCGCAGGCCGTGCTCCTAAGCGGTATTGATGCCCCAACTGGCGGAAATGCGCAATCTAACCCGCAACCGGTTCTCCTAAAATTATCCTCACTGGCAGCGCTCCCTAACAAAGCCCGATTTAACATAAAAGAATGTTTTCTGGTCGGGGCGGGTTACGGAGATATCAGCGCCGAACGTGCATATGTAAGACTCGAAACCATGAGTTGCGTGATGAAAGACGGGACCGTGTTCGACAAGAAGATGCACGGTTTCGTTGCCGGCCCGTCCGGCAAAGCGGGGATTCGAGGGACCCTGGTTGAGAAGACCGGTCAGCTCCTTAGCAAAAGCTTAATCGCCGGCGTCGCTTCCGGTTTCGCCACGGCGTTCAACTATAGCCAGATGACAATCTCGACCAGCCCGCTGGGGTCAACACAAACGCTTGATCCCGAGAAAGCCGCGCAAAGCGGGCTCGCGTCAGGTGTGGCCACGTCCATGGAAAAACTCGCTGACTACTTTTTACGCCTTGCGGACGAGACCTTTCCAATTATAGAGGTATCGGCGGGCATCGTGGTTGACGTGGTGATTACCAAGGGCTTCCGGTTCAGTGCCGAACCCGTCGCGCCAGCCAAATCACGCGCGGCCGAAGCCGACCGTAGAACATAACGATCAGTTCACAGGAGCAATCATGAAGATATTAACCGATGAAGTGAAAACCCGGATCATCATCTCGTCGATGGTCGTTGGCGCGATGCTAGCATTGGCGATACCCGTGCCGTCACCAGCTGCCACGCCGGACGCAATCGTTGCAGAAACCGACTCGCGGGCCTCCGCCAAAGTCCTGGCAAATCTCCAGAAGAAATACCCAAGAACCCAGATCCGATCGGTCAGTCGATCGGAGATCAAGGGTGTCTACGAAGTGGTGATGGGTCGCAATGTTGCCTACACCGATAAAAGTGGCCGCTATCTCCTTTTCGGTCACTTGTACGACATGGAAAAGCAGAAAGACCTGACCCAACCGCTGAAGGAGGACATGAGTCGCATCGATTTTTCATCGTTGCCAATAGCCGACGCGGTTGTCATCAAGCAGGGTACAGGTGAACACAAGATCGCTCTGTTTTCGGACCCGGATTGTCCGTATTGCCGAAAGGTCGAACCGGAACTCGCGAAGCTGGAAAACGTGACGATCTACGTGTTCATGACCCCGCTGCCGAACCATCCGGACGCCAGGCGCAAAGTGGAAGCGGTGTGGTGTGCCAAAAAAGAACAGGCATCGAGCTGGCGCGAGATGATGCTTGAGAACAAGGATCCCGGCAAACGCGCCTGTGACAACCCGATTGACCGCAACTTGAAACTCGCCGGAAAGCTGGGTGTCCGTGGCACCCCGACTCTGTTCAATGAATACGGGGTACGCATGGTCGGGGCCCAGCCGGCGGCACAATTTGCCGCCTGGCTAACGCAAGGGAAGGAAGCTGCCATGCGGGTCTCCAAGGCGGAAGGAGATAAGCCATGAAGCGTCTGGTCACAGCGATCCTGGCGCTCGGCGCTATTACCCAGTTGACCGGCTGCGGATCGATGTCCGTTTTCGGGGGCGGTTCCGAATATTCATGCAAAGCCCCTGACGGCGTACTGTGCGAATCCGTTTCCGGGGTCTACGCCAATTCGATGGCGGGTAATCTGCCGGCCCAGCATGCCGCGGCCAAAACGGTCAGCGCCAAGACTGATGGCAAAGACACCGGGTTGACCGTTGCTGACACCGCGGATCTGACATGGAACGCGGGAAAAGATGGTTACCCCGTAGTCGCGCCATCAAGCGGTATTCCGTTACGTACACCGACGCGCATGTTGCGTATTTGGATCGCACCATGGATCGATTCGGATCAGGACATGCGTGACCAGAGCTACGCCTATCTCATGGTTGATACCGGTCGATGGGTGATCGATCAGAATCAGAAGCGTATCGAGGACCAGTATGCGCCCCAGGGCGCCCGCTAGCGTCACAACGTAACCGTTACGGAGATACACACACATGGCAACGCCAATGCTAACCGGGCTCGAGGATATTCTGGGTTCCATCAAGAAGTTTAGTAAATCCCTGTTGATCGGGGACGAACACACCCTTGACTACATCCCGACGCCGAAACGCCTCGTCCAGGCCCTGGTGGGCTCGCCCGAAACCCTGTCTGGCTGGGTGCCACACTCAGGGTATGACCATGACAACAAGCTATTCTATATCGACGGGGAACTTCGCAAGGGCGAAGTAGACAGTCATTCCCACGGATTTACCCTGGAAGGCTATCCCCAGACCGGCGCCAACGAGGAGCTGGCCAGGATCATTCGTTCCATCATCACGGTGTGCCCGGCACATACCGGGCTGCAGATCACTCTGTATGCCAGCCCCAACCTCATTAAGTATTTCAAGCGCTACAGCAACCTGCGGCAGGTCGATCCGGATCAGGAAGCTCGCGCAAGCGAGATCGGCCGACCTGTTCGCAATGAAAACATCTATCGCACACTTAGCCGTCGCGCGATCCAGTACTACCAAAAAGGAACACGACGTTCTTTGTTTCGCGACGAGAATTTCTGTCTGCGTAATTTCCGCCTGATTATCAGCGTGGTACGGCCGGGATTACCGGAGGAAGACAAGATACTGGATACACTCAAATTGCGTGACAGCATCCGTGGGGCCCTAAAGTCGGCTTACATTCCAAACGAGGTCTGGGATGTCAACGACTATCTCAAGTACATGACGGAAGTACTCAATCCGAGCGTCCCGCTAAACGATTTCTACCCGCAATACGATGACGGCCGGGAGCTTAAGGCGCAAATCGTCAAGCGCGACACACTGTGCCGCGTTAGTGAGCGTGGCCTGACGTTCACCGGCGAAGGGGATCCTGTCGAGGTGAGGAATTACTCGGTGCTTAACTATCCCCAGCATGTTGCGATGTGGGACATGGCGAACCTGATCGGGGATCAGTTTCAAACTGCACTGCAATACCCCTGCCCGTTCCAGATTACCACCGGTATATGGGTGGGTGACTCGGAGAGCATGAAACAACGGGCGATGATGAAAAGTGCGCGTGCGACATCGAACGCGGAATCGCCGCTGGCGAAGGTCCTGCCGGACCTGCAGGAGAAGAAGCGCGACTGGGATCTCGTGCTCAAGTCCATTTCACAGGGCGGCACCATGGTTAGCCTATATCACCAGTTCACCTTGTTCGCGCCACCGGACGTCGCCCAGGCAGCTGAAGAAAGCCTGATGGCAATCGCGCGTACCCGCAACTTCGAGTTGACCAATGATCAGTATATGCAGATTCAGTCGCTGCTAAACACGCTGCCAATGACGCTGTCGCGCGAGATGTACGCGGACATGAAGAAGGCCAGGCGCGTAACCACCAAAACGGCAGAGAACGCGATCCACATGGCACCGCTCGTGGCAGACCATCGCGGCTCGATCAATCCCGTGATGATGCTTTATACACGACGAGGCCAGGTGTTTGGCCTTGATCTCTTCGATAAACAGGGAGGCAACTATAACGCCGCAATCGTTGGTCGTTCCGGTTCGGGTAAGTCAGTCTTTATGGGGACGATGGCGCTATCCTACCTCGCAACCGGCGCCCAGGTGTTTATGATTGACATAGGGAAGAGCTATCAGAATCTATGTCGCCTGGTCGACGGAAACTTCATTATGTTTACGCCCGAGTCGGACATCAACTTGAACCTCTTCTCGCTCGTAGAGGACATCGATGAAGAAATGGATGTACTCAAACCCCTGATTTCACAGATGGCGATGCCGGACGACAAACCGGACTCGCTAATAAATTCAGAAATCGAGCAAGCCATTCGTGTGGTCTGGGACCAGAAGGGTAAAACCATGACTGTCTCAGATATCGCCGACTATTTTGACAATAAGGGGAGGGCGTCAGACCCGATCGATCAGCGCCTTATCGATTTTGCCAACATGCTGTTCCCCTATACGAGCAAGGGGCGATACGGCAAGTACTTCCACGGCGAGTGCAACATCGATTTCAACAAGCAGATGACCGTTCTGGAGCTCGAAGAATTGAGCACCAAGAAAGACCTGCAAGGCGTCGTGCTACTGATCCTGATGTACGCCATTCAGCAACGCATGTACCTCGGCGATCGCAAGCGTAAGAAGGTGCTTTTTATAGACGAATCCTGGGATCTGATGGGAAGAAAAGGCGCTGTGTCCGACTTCATCAAGCACGCTTACAAGCGGGTCCGCAAGTACGGGGGCAGCGCTGTTTCGGGTGCGCAATCGCTGAACGATTACCTGAAGACGGAAGCAGGGCAGGCGGCACTCGAAAACTCCGATTGGAAGTTCATCATGTCGCAACAACCGGAGGTAATTGACTCACTCGAGCGCGAGGGCGGTATGTCAATCACCGAACCGACCAAGCGCCTGCTGAAATCGCTGCGCACCTCCAAAGGCAAATACTCGGAAGTATTCGTCTATTCAGACGAAATGCAGGCGCCCGCGCGACTGGTACTCGATCCCTACACACTGCTCATGTGCTCCACCCAGGCGGAGGACTACGAAGCGATCCGTGAGAAAACCCGCCAGGGCCTTAGCATGGCCGAAGCGCTTGACGCGGTGATCTTGGAGCGTGGCCAGAAATAACCGGAGAATGAAATGCTAAGTATCGATCGAGAAATGCTCACCGAAGTGATCACGCCGGTAGTGGCGGTGTTGGGCTTGGCGGTGGCCACAATAGGTGTGGTGTTGGTTCTAAATAGCCAACACGCGATGGGCACAATTGATGCCACGAGGCTGGTGAAAACACAGCTACTCCAGCTGGAAAAAGAAATCGCCAAGGCACAAACCGAGAAGCAGCGCGAAGCGATCGCAACCAGCGCGACACAATTCGGCCAACGGATGAATCAGGTGATTGAGGAATTGGCCCGCGAATGCAAGTGCATGATGGTGCATCGACGGGTAGCGCTGAGCAGCTCGGTACCGGACTACACCGAGGAAGCACTTAGGAGGCTCGGATTATGAGCACCACCAGTATTCGACACGAAGACAAACCGTTTCTGGACAAGGTGCGAGCCGTCGCGCCCAAGTTCGCTGTTCACTTCAAGCATCACTGGTTGAAGTACGGGATTACGCTGGCCGTGCTCACGGTACTCCAGAACACGGTCACCATTGGTTTTAACGTGTCACCCAGTTTGCCCGGGCATGTATATCTTGTCTTGAAGACCGGGGAAGTGCACAAGGGAGAGCTGGTTGGTTTTTACTGGCATGGAAACTACCCCTACGCAAAAGGGTCGTCGTTTGTGAAGTACGCGGCCGGCACCGAAGGCGATCGTGTCAGCAGAGACGGTCGAAACTACTCCATTAACGGAAAGCAAATGGGGCGGGCAAAGGAGCTGAGTCTTACCGGCGAACCCCTGGAAATGGGGCCCACCGGCGTGATACCGGCCAACAAGATCTATGTGATGGCGCCACACAAGGACAGTCTCGATTCGCGGTACGCGCTGACCGGCTGGATCGACAAGAAACAGGTAATTGGTCCTGCGTATGAGATTTTTTAGGACTGTCATCGCCGCCGCGTTTATCGCTGCCGTACCGGTCGCCCAGGCAGAGATGCTCGAGGTGATCGGTACGGTGTACCCGATTCAGGAGCCAGACCTGATGGAGGCAATGCAAAACCGCATGGCGAAAATGCAGGAAAGCGGCGAGATGGACAAGCTCCGAAAGGAGTACCAGGAAAAAATGAAGGGCCTGGTGAATGAGCCGCCCGTGGCCAAGCAGCTATCAAGGACCAATGAGCCGCGCACGTTCTACTACGACCCGACACTGATTGTCCCCTACAACGTGCTCGATCATAAGGGCGACGTACTGGTCCCCGCGGGCACGCGGTTGAACCCGTTGGATACCGTGTCATTGAACGGTGCGCTGGTGTTTTTCAACAGTGCCGACGAGCAGCAAATGAACTACGTGCGCCAGTACATCAAAGGCGCAAAGCAGGGCTCCCGACTGATACTGGTCGCGGGCAGAACCTTTGACACCATGAAGGCGCTCGATCATCGCGTGTTCTTCGACCAGGGCGCCGCCCTGATCAAGAAGTTCGGTATAGAGCAGGTCCCGGCGATCGTGGTGCAAGACGGCAGAAGGCTGAGAATCGATGAAGTCGTACCCGAATAAACAATCGTCGTGGCGCAAGTGGTTGCGCGTTCGATTCTTTGCGCTGGCATTGGTGGCGAGTGTTGGTGCGTTTTCAGCACAGCCCGCCAACGCGATCTGCGCCGGGCGGCTCGCAAATCCG
>Ga0209536_100015491_pt1 | contig 10885 bp, 7 predicted proteins | sample DeeMarSeWOR28_12_FD_187461 | JGI IMG/M metagenome (GOLD analysis project Ga0209536, IMG submission 187461) | Marine sediment microbial communities from White Oak River estuary, North Carolina - WOR-2-8_12 (SPAdes) (version 2) | ecosystem: Environmental > Aquatic > Marine > Intertidal zone >... | reverse complement strand
GGTCCGTCTTCTCCTCGTACAGGGGCGACTCGGGCATCGTGCCGTGCACGTAGCAGTACTCGGCCATGCCCGCATAGAACTCAATCGCGTACCACGGGAAGTTCGTCCCCTCTATCCACTTCGGAAACGGACCCCACCCGAAGTTCGGACGGATGAACGCGTGGCACCGCCGTCGGAATCTCTTCGTAGCCCCGTATTCGAGCAACTTCTTCGATGAGGTCGACCTCGCGACCGAGGTCAGGCCTCCAGCTCGGTGCCTCGGCCGTGATCGCATCGTCACTTGGATCGACGATGCGACAGCCGAGCGATTCGAGGATGCGAAGGCTTTCCGTTTTCGACACCGGTGTCCCGAGAAGCTGTGTAGCTCGGGCGGGGCGAAAGCGGATCGACCTCGCCTCATACGCGGTCGCGACGCGATCGATAGCAGTTGTCGCTGCAAGCCCACGTCCGAGCTCGGCGATCAGAGAGGCAGCGCTCGCGAGAACGCGCGGGACGGCCTCCGGGTCGACACCACGTTCGAATCGATAGCTCGAATCAGTCGACAGGCCCAGGCGCCGCGACGTGCGCCGAATCGACGTCGGATCGAAGTACGCACACTCGATGAGCACGTCTTTGGTCTCATCGCGTATCTCGGTACCGAGGCCGCCCATGACGCCAGCCACTGCGACCGGACCATTTCCGTCACAGATCAGTAGGTCGTCGCCGGTGAAGGTACGCTCGATTCCATCGAGGGTCGCCATCTTTTCGCCTGGCCTCGCCCGACGCACGACGACCTTGGATCCGCCGAGTCGGGCGAGGTCGAAACCGTGAATCGGATGGCCCCACTCGAGAAGAATCAGATTCGTCGCATCGACCACGTTCGAGAGCGCCCGAAGCCCGAGATTGTGCAGCCTGTAGCGCAGCCAAAATGGCGAAGGCGCGACTCGGACATCGACCACAAGTGCGGCGCCGTACCGAGGACAGCGATCGGCATCCAGGATTTCGACACGAATCGAGGGACACTCAGGGGCATCGGCGGCTCTGCTCCCGTCGTCCCAGAGTGCTCTGAGATCGGTCGTCGGCTCGCCGGACTTGAAAGCGCCGCCGGCGGCGAAGGTGCGCCGCGGCCCGGCCGCTTTGCGAGAAGCGAAGCCCACGCCGTAAAGCACCCCAATCTCGCGGGCGATCCCGACGTGGCCCAGGCAATCAGGACGATTGGGCGTAAGGCTGATATCCAGAATCACGTCATGAAGGTCGAGCGCATCGGCCACATCGACGCCTGGAAGCGCTTGGTTCTCGGCGTCGACGACGAAAATTCCATCACCGTCGGTGCCGATCCCAAGCTCGGTCTCGCTGCAGATCATTCCACTCGACTCGACGCCGGCGACCTTCCGCGGGGCGATCTGAATCCCGTTCGGCAGGACCGTGCCCGACCGTGCGAAGAGAACCTGGCCGCCTGGCTCGGGCACATTAGACGCGCCGCAGACGACCTCAAGCTCGTTCTCTCCGTCGAAGACCGTAACCAGAGTCAGGTTGTCTTTCTTCGGATGAGGGCTCTTGGCGCGAACTTCCGCGATGACGACGCCGACGAGGTTCTTGCCTTTCTCTTCCATCGCCTCGACTTCGAGACCTGCAAGCGAAAGACGTTCCGCGACCTCGGCGACATCCGCGTCGACGGGACAGAGCTCTTGCAACCAGCGAAATGAAACCAGCATCACCCTTCCTAAAACTGCGACAGGAACCGAACGTCGTTCTCGTAGAGGAGCTTGATATTCGGGATGCCGTACTTCAGCATGGCGATGCGGTCGAGACCCATGCCAAACGCGAATCCGGTGTATTTCTCCGGGTCGTATCCGACGTTCTCGAAGACGACTGGGTGAATCATTCCGCAGCCGAGGATCTCCATCCACCCGGTGCCTTTGCAGATACGGCACTCAGCGGTACGCGCCCGGTTGCCTTCCCACGCCCGACAGAAGACGCAACTCATGTCGACCTCGCCGCCAGGCTCGACGAACGGGAAGTAGCTCGCGCGAAAGCGAACCGCGATATGCTCATCGAATAGGCGGCGAAGAAAAAGCGTGAGTACGCCCTTGAGCTCGGCAAAGGCGACGTCTTCATCGACGAGGAACCCTTCGAGCTGAAAGAACATAGGCGAATGGGTGGCGTCATCGTCGCGGCGGTACACCGCGCCCGGAGAAACGATCGCAAGCGGGGGCTGACGCTTCATCATCTCGCGAATCTGGATGGTCGAGGTCTGCGTGCGAAGCAGCACGCTTTCGGTGTCCGATGCGCCGTCTTCGCGGATGAAGAAGGTGTCCTGCTCGTCGGTCGCGGGATGATCCGGCGGGAATCCAAGCTTGTCGAAGCAGTTTTCGTAGAGCTCGACCTCGGGCCCATCGGCGATGTCGAAGCCGAGCGAAACGAAGATTTCGAGCACCTCGTTTCGAACGCGGGTGATCGGATGGAATCGGCCTGGCATCTGCCAGCGGCCCGGCAAGGTCACATCGAGCGCGGCACCTGTGAGCTCAGCTTCGCGCGCGCCCCGATGAATGTTCTGTAGAGCCTCATCGAAGGTCGATTGAATTTCTTGCTTGAGCGCGTTGGCAGCCTGACCAAGCGCGCGCCGCCGCTCGCCCGGGAGCTCTGGCATGAGCTTGAGGAGCTTGGTGAGCTCACCTTGCGGTCCTAGGTATCGCCCGTTGATCAAGCGAAGCTCGGGCTCGTCACCTGCAGCCCGCAAGGCTTCGGCATAGGCGCCACGGATTTCGTCAAGCCCGTTCTCGAACGTCTGAACCGCATCAGGCTTTGCCATGGCGCGTCCTGACTGTGTTAATCGATGGCTTCGACGACGGCCTTGAATCCGCCCGGATCGGCGTACGCAATCTCTGCGAGCACCTTGCGGTCGAGCGCGATATTCGAGCGCTTGAGCCCCGAGATGAACTGGCTGTAGTTGATGCCGTTGTTGCGCGCTGCTGCATTGATGCGGGCGATCCACAGGCGGCGGTATTCGCGCTTTTTGGTGCGTCGATGCCGGTAGGCGTCCTGCCATGCGTTGTGAACCTGTTCGATCGCAACGTGGAAGGCCTTGCGGCGCGCTCCGTAGTAGCCTTTCGCATGCGTGAGCACGCGATTGCGTCGGCGGCGGGCTTTGAAGCCTCGTTTAACTCTGGGCATTGGGCGTTCTCCTTAGAAGTCTTAGAGCTCGTAAGGAACCAAACGCCGGATGCGGGGTTCGTCGCTCGGGTGGACCATGGAGTTCTTTTTGAGCTTCCGCAGTCGATTGGCGGACTTTCCACGCATGATGTGCTGCTTGCCAGCCGTGGAACGGCGAATGCGCCCTCCACCCGTGGCTTTGAACCGCTTCGCAGCAGCACGCTTTGTCTTCATCTTAGGCATCTGACTGTCCTCACTTGAAGCTCCCGGACCAGCGGCGCCCGCGGCCAGGGAGCGGAGAGCAGGCTGTGTAGCGCGTGCCTCTCCTCGGTCAAGGGGACAGACTCGCCCTCCGAAACCCGTGCGGTTTCAAATGCTTGAAGGCCAAAGCACGGTGACCCCATCGAGGCCCCCTTCTGGCGGTCAGGACCCTAACTGCCGGAAAGGACTTCCCTCTCGAGGGTGAGCCAGTCCCCGTTGCTGTTATGATTTCCCCGATGGAGTCGAGCCGACGGACGCTCCTAGCACTCTCGATTGCACTTGGCGCGGCGCTTCTGCTGCTCGCGTTCTTGCTCGGTCGAGAATCAGTCAGGACGCCGAACCGCGAACCCGCGGTGGCGGCGCTCTCGCGAACGCCGATCGAGGGATCGGTGCCGGAGCGCCCCGCTGAGGAGGAGCGGCCGTGGCCCAAGTGGGCCGACCTGGCGGACGGGGAGGATTCCGACGAAGGAACGACCGTGGCGACCGAGGTCGTCGGCGATCGAATCGAGAGAACACCGCAGCAGGATTCCGTTGCGTTTTCCAACCGCGAAAGCCGCCCAGAGCCCACGCCGATGACAGGCCCGCCAGGCCATTCTCGACTCGAGGACCGGGAAGCCGCGGTGGCCGCCTACTTCCGACAGGTCGACGTCATCCACACCGGGGAGGGTGCTGGAGATCCCAACGCGTTCGCCATGAGTCTGATCAAGGGTGGACTTGGAGGCGCTACGTCCGGATTCGATCGGCTCATCGCGGACACCAAGGAGATGGAGCGCGAAATGCAGCGCCTGAGCCCGCCGCCCTCGTGCCAGAGGTATCATGAAGCCAGCCTCGAAGCGCTGGTCGAGAGCCGGCAGTTGCTCGAAGACATCAAGCAGGCCATCGCCGGCCGCGACATCGACCGACTCAAGGCTATCGCCCTCCGATCAAACGACCTTCGAAGCAAGGTAGAGGCGATCGAGAGGATGCGAAAACTGGTTCTCTCGGATTCGGCCACCTACTGAACGTCGGGGTCAACGTTCAGCGGGAGAGTAGCGCGTCCCCTATTTGCCGGGTTGGACTTTGACGCGAGGGGCGATGATGGCGGTCATCGTGCGGCCTTCTAGGCGCGCCGATGTTTCCACGGCGCCCAAGTCGTCCACGGCTTCCACGATGGTATCGATCTGACGCTGTGCGGTTTCCGGGTGGGTGATCTCCCGGCCGCGGAAGCGAACGGTGATTTTTACCTTATTGCCCTCTTCGAGGAACCGGCGCACGTGCTTCGTCTTGAACTCGAGGTCGTGTTCGTCGGTCTTCGGGCGAAGCTTTATCTCTTTGAGCGCGATCTGCGTCTGCCTCTTGCGAGTCTCGGCCTGCTTCTTCTTTTCTTCATACTTGAACTTTCCGAAGTCCATGATCTTGCAGACAGGTGGGCTGGCCTTCGGGTTCACCTCGACCAAGTCGAGGTCGAGACCACGTGCCATCCGACGGGCTTCGTCGGTGTTCAACACGCCCAACATTTCACCCTCGGCTCCGATGACTCGGATCTCGGGCACTCGAATGCGATCGTTGACCCGCGGACCGAAATCCCGGGGCCGATCGCGTGATCCAAAGCGCGGTCTAGCGATGACTATCTCCTCTTGTTGTATTCCTGGTCGAAGGGGGCCTGTTCTCCTGCGCGAGGCGATCGAAGACATCAGACATCCGGATGAACCCGAGGTCCTTATCCTCGTCTCGTGAACGGAGGGCCAGGCCCTGCCCCTCTACTTCTTTTTGACCAATCACACCGAGATACGGAATCCGCATTAGGCGTGCTTGGCGAATCTTTGCGCCCAGCTTGTCGCTGCTCAAATCGGCGGTGACCCGGAAGCCTCGTTCCTCGAACTCTTGCTGCACGTTCTCCGCATACTGGTTGAACTTCTCGCTCACCGTCAACAGGGCGATCTGCTCGGGCGCGAGCCAGACTGGAAAAGAGCCGCCCACGTGCTCGGTGAGGACCCCAAAAAACCGCTCGATCGAGCCCAAAATTGCCCTGTGAAGCATCACCGGTCGATGGCTGCTGTTGTCCTGGCCCACGTAGCTGAGATCGAAGCGCTCAGGGAGATTGAAGTCTGCCTGAATGGTGCCGAGCTGCCAAGGACGTCCGATCGCGTCCTTGAGATGAAACTCGATTTTCGGCCCGTAGAACGCGCCCTCCCCTTCGGCGATTTCGTACGGAAGCGCCTTGGCTTTGACGGCCTCCTCGAGCGCTTCCTCGGACCGGTCCCAGACCTCGTCGGCGCCCAGGCGCTTCTCAGGTCGGGTCGCGATCACGATGCGCACCTCTGAGAACCCGAAGTCCCGGTACGCATCATGCACGAGGTCGAGAAAGGCCTTGATCTCGTCCTGTACCTGGTCGAGCGCGCAGAAGATGTGCGCGTCGTCCTGCGCGAAGGTGCGAACGCGCGTAAGCCCCTGCACCACTCCGCTTCGCTCGAAGCGATGAAGACGGCCGAAGTCAGCCATGCGCATCGGAAGGTCGCGATAGCTGCGCTTGGTCATCCCGTACACGAGGCAATGACTCGGGCAGTTCATCGGTTTCACTCCGAAACGCAAAGACTCGTCGAACGCTCGCGTCCAGTCCTCGGAGCTCTTCGGAGGCTTCTCCTCGATCTTGGTCTGCAGCTTTTCGAGGTTCTCCGATGTCGCCGCCATGTACATGTTCTCTGCGTACGACGGCAAATGTCCGGAGGTGTGAAAAAGCTCGTTGTCGAAAATCTGCGGTGTGATCACCTCTTCGTAGCCATAGCGCGCATAGAGCGACCGGACGTAGCCTTCGAGGAGGTTGTAAATGGTGGCGCCGCGAGGCAGGAAGAACGGAGACGCCGGCGCGTGGGGATGGAAGGCGAAGAGCTTCAGCTCCTTGCCGAGCTTTCGATGGTCCCGCTTCTTCGCTTCTTCGAGCTGCTTGAGGTGAGCACGTAGGGCCTTGGGCGACGCGAATGCCGTCCCGTAGATCCGTTGAAGCATTGGGTTGCGCTCGTCGCCGCGCCAGTACGCACCGGCTACGCTGGTGAGCTTCACCGCTTTCAGAAAACCCGTCGAAGGAACGTGCGGCCCTTCGCAAAGGTCGACCCAGTCGCCGTGGCGGTACAGTGAAATCGGATCATCGAGACGCTCGAGGTGCTCGAGCTTGAAGCCCTCGTCGAGCGACTGCAGCAGCCTACGCGCTTCGTCCCGGGTCACGACCTCGCGACGAAATGGGCTGTCCGCTTCGACGATCTCGGCCATCTTCTCTTCGATGGCCCGCAAGTCCTCTTCGGAGAAAGTGCCATCGGGTTTGGCGTAGTCGTAGTAGAAGCCGTCCTCGGTCGCTGGCCCAAAGGCGACCTTGGTTCCAGGGAACAGGCGCTGAACCGCATCGGCCATGACGTGGGCGCTCGAATGCCGGATGATCGGAAGGGCATCGGCGTCGTGGGCGTCAATGGCCTTCACCTCCGACGCACCCTCGGGGATGGGGCTGTGCAAATCGTACACTTTGCCGTCCACCCTGGCGGCCACCGTGTCTTTACCTAGCGCGCTGCGCTCCTCGAGCAGCTCGCGCGCCGTGCGCGCTCTCGCTTCATTCGTCATCGGTCCGTGGACCGAAATATGTAGCTGACGCTCAAGATTCGCCATCTCCGGGTTGATAGGGACGCGGAGCTTTCTGACACACGGTGGGTCGATTGCAACCCTCACCGGGGGGCGTCCTCAGCGATCGGGACGCCACCGTTCGGGAGGCTGCCCTCGACGGTTGGGTCTTGAACGAGCTCGAGGAGCGAGGGGATGACTGACCGACTGCCGAAGAGGCCAAAGTCGCGCATGATCTGGTTCCGCGTCGATGAAGACGATTTTCATCGGCTCGACAGCTTGGCTCAACAGACGAGCTGCTCGCGCGCAGAAGTCTTTCGGCGCTGCCTCGTCACCACGCGCGTTGAAAGTACAACTGACGCGCACGACCTGCATTTGAGCACTGCGAGGCGAAAATTGTGCGCAGGGCTGAGGTCCGTTTATGCGCTGGGGAGTCGCCAGCACGTCCGGAGGTCACAGCTGGACGACCGTGCCGTGGCGCGTGCTCCAAAATTGCGGAGTGTTGTCGGATGCAAGCGGGCGTCGATGAATCGCGAGTCGACGCGTTAGATCCGATCGGGACGCGTCACGCGCGCGCGGCCGCGGCGCGCTTCGAGCGTCCTCGGCATACGTAATTCTTTACCGAGGACTTCGATGCGCGCGCGTCTTCTGTGAGCTCCCGCGCAATTCTTGCGGCGCATGTGCACCGTACTTGCGCGCCGCGCATCGCAAAAGTCGGTCGCCGCCGATGCAAGGCGCATTGGCACGCGAGGTGCAGGAATAGAGACGTAGAAGCGGAGGCTGCAATGAGGGATTCACGATCGTTCTTCGCCGTGCGGGGTTGCGCTTGGACACCGGGACGGGTGCTACGAGGGTTAGTGGGTATGTTCGCCTTCGCGCTGCTTTCCGGTATCACCACATGCCACACTTCAGATTGCCCGGCCGTTGACGTCCACGGCAATCCGCTTGCCGTTCCATGCATCCAATGTTCCGTGCCGGTTACGGTGCCCTGCATGGGGAGCGTCTGGTACCTCCCCGAGGGCGCCACGTGTCTGGACGAACAACGACCCGCGCTCGAGGACGGTACCGCGTGCGGCTCGGGTGTCGGCGTCTGTATGGCTGGTGTCTGCGAAGTCGACGGCTTTCCATGCACGGAGCAGGGGATTAGGGACGCCATCGCAGCGGGTGGTGGACCGCATGTGTTTGCGTGCGTCGGGCCGACCACTGTGCCGACGGCGTCTGAGATCTCCGTCAACAACGATGTGATTCTCGACGGTCGGGGCTTGCTGACCGTGGATGGCCAAGACGACCACCGCGTGTTTAGGGTCCCGCACTCTGGGATCACAGCGGAGCTTCGCGGCATGACCATCACCCGCGGCGGCGGCGACGCCCCCTATGGGAATGGGGCTGGAATCTATAACGCGGGCGCGCTCACGCTAACCGATGTGGTCGTGTCGGACTGCACCGCGACCGGATGGGGCGGTGCGCTCTATCAGCAGGGGCCATCGTTGGACCTCACGCGGGTGACCCTGACAGGCAATAGCGCGTATATCGGCGGTGCCATCGGTGGCGGTCTCGGTGTGACCACGATCACGGACAGCGTGTTGTCGAGCAACACCGCGACCGCGGACGGGGGCGCCCTAACCACGAGCCAAACAACGACGTTGACTCGGAGCACCCTGACCGGCAACGAAGCGCTCTTCGGCGGTGCAATCAGTGTGCGCCCCGATGGGGCGGTGGCCCTCTATGACTGCAGCATTTCACAGAACAGCGCCCAAACGGGGGGCGGCATCGATACCGCCGGAGCGCTCACCATCGACAACAGCGTCGTGTCAGACCACCTGGTTACCCATGCAGGCGGCGGTATTCGTCAGTCCGAAGGGACAGTCGCCATCAGCAACTCGACCATCTCGGGCAATACTGCCCAGTACGGCGGGGGCATCTATGCCGCGGCGTATTCACCCTTGACGAGCTCGCTGACCACCCTCAACACGACCGTGTCGGGGAACGCGGCAGTCAGCGTGGGTGGGGGTGTCTATGCCGGAGGCACGTCGACGCTTGCGTTCATTCACACCTCCGTCGTCGGCAACACCGCCGGCAACGAAGGCAGCGCCGGGTATGGCACGGACACGGTAACGGTCACCTACAAAAACAACATCGTCGAAGGCACGTGCGCTGCGGGTAGCACCACCGTGATCGGCAGCTCGGATGGCTACAACGTCGAATCGCCTGGCAATACGTGCATCCCGGCAATTGCAACCGACGTGGTCAACGTGCCGCCCGCAGCCCTCGGGCTCGGCCCACTACAGGACAATGGCGGACCCACGCTCACCCATGCACCGGAGGCATCGGGCAGCATCGCGGTGGATCTGGTGCCGGCGGCGGCGTGCACCGACCATAGCGGCACACCGCTTTTCATTGACCAGCGCGGTTTGGTCCGGCCCGAGAATCTGGACTGCGATGCGGGCGCCGTCGAAGGCTACTGCGCAAACTGCGACGACGGTAGCGAGTGCACCATCGGCTCATGCGATCCCATCACTCGAGTGTGCAACTTCGAACAGCTGCCTGACTGGACAACCTGTCCGTCCGGCGTCGGACGCTGCATCGGCGGCGTGTGCATCCTGTGCTCCGGTGTGATTTGCCCAGACGACGGCAATGAGTGCACGGATGATGTGTGCGACCCAGCCACGGGCGACTGTCACACGCCGACACCAATCGATGCAGCGTGTGACCAAAACGGTGGCCGCTTCTGTGACGGGCTCGGTAACTGCGTCGACTGTAACGCAGCGGACCAGTGTGGCAGCGGCATCTGCACCGCGCCGGTCTGCGAGAACAATCAGTGCGGAGTGGTCCCCGATCGCGAGGGAGAGGGATGCGGCAGCGGCACATGTCAAGATGGCGTATGCGTACCTTTCCCATGCACCGAGCAAGGGCTTCGGCAAGCAGCGGCTCTGGGCGGGTTTGCTTCATTCAACTGCGATGATCCCATCGTCACCACGTCGGAGATCGTAATTGATAAGTTCTTTGTCTTGGAGGGTGAGCAGAGACTGACGGTTCAAGGCGCCGGCAATCATCCAGTCTTCACGATACAGGACTGGCAGGGGTGCCAAGAGTTCGGACCACCGGAGGTCAAATTCACGGACGTGACGATCACCAACGGGCAACCCGGAATCGTCAACAACGGGTGCAACACCAGATTCGTCGGAGTCGAAGTCACTGGGAATCCCGGACGCGGCGTCGAAAACAACGGCGCGCTGCAGATGTATGACAGCACTGTGGCGGGCAACTCGGCCGAATCCGGCGCCGGAATCCACAACTGGGGCGGCCTCTATGTGTACGAGAGCACCATTTCGAACAACAGCGCCTACAGCACTGTCGGCGGCGGCATTTGGAATGCCGGAACGTTGACTGTGACGAGCAGCACCGTCGCGAGAAACGGCACATGCGTGGGAGGCGGCGGCATTGTCAACAACGCGAGCTTGACCCTGGTGAACAGCACCGTATCGGACAATCGTGGCAGCCATGGGCCGGGCGGCATTTTCAACATCCTCGAATGTTGCGCCCGGGCGTACCGCATCCAGCGCCGCTTTCTGCGCCTGCAGGACCGCGCTATAAACTTCCGCCTGTTCCCGACTGAATTTACCGGATACGGGGAATGTTCTTGTAATATCCGACACGTAATGCCGGAAATCCGGCCCGAAGTCCATCACTACGATGTCGCCCGGCTCCATCCTGCGCTCATTCCTGTAATAGTGAATGATGCAGGAATTAGGACCGGATCCGACGATAGGGAAAAATGCCTCCCCGGACGCACCGTGCCACCGTCGAAGATAGGCGTCGGTGACGATGTGGCCGTGCATACGATATCAGCGGCCAACGCCTCCTCAGAGGATCCGGCCTTCACAATCTCCAGGTCCAGCTTCTCACC
>Ga0209536_100015490_pt1 | contig 10886 bp, 7 predicted proteins | sample DeeMarSeWOR28_12_FD_187461 | JGI IMG/M metagenome (GOLD analysis project Ga0209536, IMG submission 187461) | Marine sediment microbial communities from White Oak River estuary, North Carolina - WOR-2-8_12 (SPAdes) (version 2) | ecosystem: Environmental > Aquatic > Marine > Intertidal zone >... | reverse complement strand
TTATCGAGGAGGGATTCAATGTAAGTGCTGAGCGGATCGAAGCCATCCATCACAACATCTTCAGCATCTTTTACTACAAGCTCACCTGCATGTATATCAAGGTAAAGGATCACATCCTTGGTATCAGCCATAAGTGTGGCCATTTTAAAAGGCATAAGTACCCGGTGGGTATCATCATAGCCGGCTGTGACATGAATCAGTATGCCGTCTTTTTCAGGCTTTTTTATATCCACCTCATCACCTGTGGTATCTACATGCATACAGGACATTACAAGTAAGGGAATGAGCAAAAGGAATGAGATTTTTTTCATTTTGATTAAGTTTTAGTAATTAACTTTTTGAGGTTATTAAAGATACGAAAAATGTCCCGATCAATATTTGAACACATTTTGTATACCTGCCCGAAAATATCATCAGGGAGTGGTAGGGTAAAATTGTTCATGTTCGGTATCATTATAGATTGAGTATAAGAAATAAAATCAGCACATGGGTATTATGAGTTATCAATGTTTTATTAGTTTTGAGTGTGAAATACTCCGGTGCACATAATTTCAAACAATCTAAAAGTTAATTGACAGTTTGACACAGGAAGAATTTAAAGGCTTGTTTGATAAATATTTTGACTCTATAAGGTCATATATTTATTACCGGTGTGGAGATACTGAAATGGCAACTGACATTGCCCAGGATGTTTTTATGCAGGTTTGGGAAAAGCAGTTTGATATACAGGGAGGTAAAATAAAGAGTCTTTTATACAAGATGTCGGGTGAGCTGTTTATCAGCAGGCACAGAAGAAAAGAGATTGAGCAAAGGTATATGAGCTCAATTGAGCTGGATTACCTTGAGGAGTCACCGGAAGAACAGGTACAGATGAAAGAGCTGACTGCGAAATACGAGAACTCGCTGGCAGCGCTTCCTGAAAACCAGAGAATAGTATTTCTGATGAGCAGAAATGAAGGGTTGAAATACAATGAGATAGCAGAAAGGCTGAACATAAGTGTAAAAGCTGTCGAGAAAAGAATGAACAAAGCTTTATCATTCTTGCGCCAAGCTTTAGAATACAGATGATGAGAAAGGATGAAATAAATAAGGATAAAAAAGGTGTCGGAAAACCTGACATACTTGAAAAGCTGCCACAATCCAGGATCCCCTGGAAGAGGACCGGGGAAGAAGTGTGGAACAGCCTGGAGAACAGTATAAAAGTGAAGACTGAGGCCAGGAAAATTTCGATCACTTCATATGTTCTGAGGCTTAGTGCAGCAGCAGTAATTCTTGTTTTAATTGGTATAACTGCTTTTATGAGGTTTTATTCCAGGTCGCTAAGCAGTCAGCCAGGAGAATTAGTAAACCTTGAACTCCCAAAAGGCTCAAAAGTGGAATTGAATGCTGAGACAACAATAAAATATAACCCTTTATGGTGGAGTTTTAAAAGAGAAATACAAATGGAGGGGGAAGCTTATTTTGAAGTTACCAGTGGGAATGAGTTCAAAGTGATATCCGGGCCAGGAACCACAACGGTACTTGGAACCACTTTTAATATTTATTCACGCAAAGGGGAATATGAAGTAAGTTGCTATACTGGCAAGGTAAGGGTTGGATCAATAGATTCAGGCAGGGAAGTGATACTTGAATCAGACCAGAAAGCAAGCCTGAACAGGGATGGCAACCTGGCAGTTAGTGAAGAACCGTCCGGCTTATTAAAGCAGGACTGGAGGAGTGGATTTTTCAGGTTTACAGCAATGCCTGTTAAAAGGGTTTTTGATGAAATTTCCAGGCAATATGGTGTAAATATTAAAGTGACCGATGATCTGGATTTGATATATACCGGTAATTTCAGTAAAGATCAATCAATAGAAGAAGTAATGAACCTGGTGTGCAAGGCATTTGGTATTAATTTTGTTAGTGAAGGTGAAAACACATACCGGGTAGTAGTTGATGCTGAATAAGACAACCATAAAGGCTACACTGATAGTTTTACTTATCACTTATTCCCTCCATCCGTTATATGGACAGGAAATAAAGCTGGACTTTACCAATGAACCTCTTAACAGTGTTCTGACATGGGTGAGGGATAATTATGGCATTGAATTGTCTTTTGACGACAGGGCCCTTTCAGAACATACAATAAATGTTAACCGTTCATTCGGTTCATACGAAGAACTATTATCCTTCCTGCTAAAAGACACCGGTTTTCGATTTGAAACATCAGGCAATACCTATCTGATATACCCTTTTAGAAAAGATAAAGCTGAACAGACAAAGCGTAAATATATAATCACTGGAAGGGTAATTGACAGGAATACTTCTGAAGCATTACCTTTTTCACATATATCTATTAATGAAAAATGGATTGTTACGGATTTCAAAGGTAATTTTTCTTATTCTTCAGAAACAGACAGCATGTTTGATCTTAAAGTATCATACCTGGGCTATTATATCCTTGATACTATATTAACTTACGGCAATAACAGAATAATCAAGCTTGAGCCTTCAAAAATTGAGATCAAAGAGATAATAATAAAACATTACCAGGTAGAAAAATCTATACAGGCTGGTACAGGCCCGGGAGTTCTAAGGGTAAATCACCAGATAAGTTCTTATCTTCCAGGCAATGGTGATAATTCAGTTTTTAACCTCCTTCGTTTGCAGCCGGGTATCCTGGCGGCGGGTGAACAATCAAGCGATATGATAATATGGGGGAGCTACGAAGGGCACAGCCAGGTAAGGTTTGACGGATTTACAATATTCGGATTGAGGAATTATAATGATAATATAAGCTCCGTGAATCCTTATATTGCGAAAGACATAAAAATAATGAAAGGAGGATTCGGCCCTGAATACGGTGAAAGGGTTGGGGGAATAGTTGATATAACGGGTATAGACGGCAACAGGAATAATCCCGACCTGAAGCTAAGCATTAATAATATGACCGTTAACGGACTGGCAAGCATGCCCCTGTTTAATAAGGCATCGGTAGTAATTGGTTTCAGGCATACCTATTATGACCTGTATAACTCTACAAACCTGAGTTTCCTGAGCACAAAATCAAGAAACTCTGGTTCAGGAGGGAATGCAGATGTAAATGTTTACCCTGATTATCTCTTCAGGGACCTTAACTTCAAAGTATCGGGGACAGGTGATAATGGAGATAATTACTTTCTGAGCCTTTTTACAGGAGCCGATAACTTTTCCTATTCAGTCGAAGAAGACCAGATGAACCAGTATTTATTCAATGACTTTAATGAAAAGAACCTTCAGCAGGGTGCCTCACTGTTTTACGGGAAAAAATGGAAGAGAGGAGGTGTAACCAACCTAACATTATCCTATTCTTATCTTGAAAACCAGAGCAGTGAGATACGCCAACTTGTAAGAGGACAAAATGACAGGGTAATTTTCGATATGGACAGGGACATTGATTCAGATATAACAGAATTCACCGGCTCAATTGATAATATTATGAGGGCGGGTAAAAACCATAAACTTGAATTTGGTACAGGTATAATCAGAGACCATATACAACACAGGGAAGACACTTTCAGTACAGGCTATATACGTATGGATAACAGTATATTAATACCAAATGGTTATTTCAACGGTATTATTACGCTGAAAAAAAACCTGACAATAAAGACAGGTATGAGGTTAGATTATCCTGTTGATCTGAAGAAACTGTATCTTCAACCAAGAATATCTGCCACTTTAAGAATAAATGACAGAATTAAAATAAACTCCGCATGGGGTATATATAATCAGTTTATAACAAGGAGTTCTGTGATAGATGATAATGGTAATTATAATTATCTGTGGGTGGTTTGTGACAACAGTGACATTCCTGTTCTACACGCCCAACACTATGTTTCAGGAACATCCTGGTCACATAATAATTTTCTTGTTAATCTTGAGGCATATTATAAGAAGACAGATGGAATTACAAGGTATGTTGAGACATTGACAGAACGGACAATATATCAGGGGGACTCCAGGTCACGAGGAGTTGACCTGTTTCTAAAGAAGGATTATAACGGTCACTCCGCATGGATTTCATATTCGTTAAGTAAAACAGAGGAATATTTCCCATATTTCCTTGAAGATGAATACCAGAGGGCACTACATGATCAAAGACATGAGGTTAAACTGGCCGGAATAATTAACCTAAGACCTGCTTATATTTCTGCTAATTATGTTTACGGATCAGGATTCCCCGATCCTGCAACACTTTATACCGATCAGTCTGATGAATATGTTTACAGCCGGTTAGATATGGCACTGGTCTTTAAGTTTTCCCGTAACAGGTATGACCTGGATGCAGGGATGTCACTTCTAAATGTATTCAACACCGAGAACATTAAGTATTCCAATTTCGTAAGAATACCCTCAGAGGACGCAGAGACAATTGACCTGCACGCTGAGGCAGTACCCAGAACTCTGACATTGTTTCTCAATTTATCTTTCTAGTTAATAATATCAATGACTTACCCAAAGATCCGGATACTTTTAAATGTTGGAATATTGGATTGATTGAATAATGGAATGATGGTTTTAAAGGAGCAGTCCTTCCCCTTTTCAATCTTAGCTGATGTAAGCCCGGAGGGCTTTAATACTAATAGCCCCGGTTTCACCCGGGGATTCAAGATAATAACAAAAGTCCTTCAGATTGACACCCGGGGGAAAAGATAAACTCTTAAACGACTTAAACTACTTAAACCTTTCAGGTTCTGTATATTTTGACATTTAGTCAAAAACTTTATAAAAAATTATAAATCTGTGGTAGGGTAAACTTTTCTTAATTCGGTATATGAATGAAGAAAGGCAAGAAAGTGGAAGCAATTGCCAGGAATATTAACTTAAAAAAGAATATCATGAAAAATTATCTTAAAAATTTAATCGCAGTTACAGCAGTAGTAATTTTTGCAGTTGGAGCTCTATTTGCACAAACTGAAGAAGCCAACCAGGTTAAAGAGCAAACTAAAAATCAGGTGGCAACCGCTGCAAAGGAACAGAACAAGAACCAGGTAGCAACTGCTGTGCAGGAGCAGAGTAAGAATCAAAACAGGCACAGGGTTAATGAGCAACAGCAGGCTATGGTACAGGAGATGAGGCAGAATGCCAAAATACTCAGGGATGAATTCAAAGAGACACTTACCGAAGAGCAGCTGGCTATTCTTGAGAACACCGAATTAAGTATGAAGGAAAGAATGGAAGCATTGAAAGAAACCCTTACCGAGGAACAGCTTGAATTGCTAGATTGCAGCCTTGAAGGGATAAAGGAACAGAGAAGGGAAATGCGGGGCGAAATGGCACAGCAGCAGAGGAATGAGCATCGCAACCAGGTTAAGACCAGCACCGGTGAAGGAGGAAACAGAAAAGGAAAAGGTAACGGCAACGTGTTCTAAAGATATAATGGTAATCCAAAATTCCCGGGGTGATATTTTAACCCCGGGTTTTTAATGTCAATTAAAGTGAAAACGAAAATCAAAAGCATATTATTCAAACTATCCCTGATGGTTGTACTGCTGCCTGGCAGTCTTTACCTGTCAGCGCAGGATGATAAAATAGATGCATTACTGGATTCGATGTTTTTCAATACTGATGATGAGATACTTCTCCTGCTTGCCGAGATGAACCGGAATCATAATTTTATTTACGGAAGGGTCGGTTACGATAGCAAAACTGTTTATGCAGGGCGTGAAATAGGAACAGATCAGTATAATCTGACCGGGCAGCTGTTTTACCTGAACTCAATAGGTTTGAATCTTGGAGTCTCGGGCGCATGGTACAGCCAGATGGACCCATCATACCGGTCTACGGTTGTGTCTGCCGGGTTCAGTAACGGACTGGGTAAGAATAAGCGCTTAAGGTACAGAATATCATATAACAGGTATTTCTATAACAGTGATACCAGTGATTTTGTACCTGTTTATACAGGCTCGGTCAATGCCGGAATAACGTTGAAAGCAGGACCTGTAGGTACAAGATTTGACTATTCATTGCTTACGGGGAAAGAATCTGGTTCACAGGCATCAGCAGATCTGTTCGGTAACTTCACATTATTTAAGGTAGGCAAGAAAACAAAGTTCAGAATTTTACCAGAAGTGTCTTTTTATTTTGGATCGGAAACCGTCGAGTTAGAGAGATACAGTCACCTGACAGGGGGCTTACAATCACCTGGGGATGTTAACTATGTATATGAAGACCGGTTTGGGCTGATGAATACACAGTTGAGTTTTCCCCTTGAGATCTCAATTGGGGACCTTGATATAGAAGTTGCATATATTTATAATATAAACAGATCGCTGGATGCAGATTACACCTTTGACAATGTACCAATGATCAGTTTCTCCGTGGGATATTTCTTTATGATTAATTAAGAAAAGAAAAATAAGAACTGTCATTCTGAGCGGAAGCGAAGAATCTAATTTTTGGTTATCAACAATCCAGATCCTTCGCTCTGCTCAGGATGACAGATCAATTCATAAAGGTGATATCCAGTTCGGCTATTTCCTTCGGATTGTAAGGGGACAGGAAAGGTAATCTCGTTGCCAGGGCATCATGATCTTCACCCGGTGAGGTGCCTCCCTGAATAAATCCTTTATTATCAAAGAATCCGGGAGCTTCTGTATTATAAAGGAAAATATCTATACTTTCCTGGCTGATGTTTGGCCATAATTCATAAATCTGCTGGGTGAAGACATTCTTGATTGAATAGTCCTCAAGAAGAACCGACCTTGACGGTTCGTCCAGATAACTGCCAGGCAGACCAACTTCTGCAACACCTATATCCAGAGCCGCATTTCCTGAAGCGACAAATGCCCAGTTGAATCCTACATCGGCATTGAAGAATTTGGCATTGGGATGGTTTGAGTTACCATAAACATCTACTTCATTTCCAGACTTGCCGACAAACATTTTCAATGCATCGGTTGAATACATATTGTCAAGGGGATCAGCAACAGGTAATCCTGAAGCTGCAACCAGCATATGAGCATCATAACCCTTTTCTCCTGCCTGGCTATATTCGATACGGAACACAGCGTCCGGGATATTTTCGTCCTTTGAACGATCAATATTATAGGGTTTTAATATAGCCACACCCCTGATCGGCCTTCTGTTCCAGAAGATCTGCAATGCCAGGCCTCCGTCTTCATTGTTTTCGGATTCCGCATCAGTAATATTCAGCTGAAACTCCCATGTCTCTCCTTCAAAATAAGGATTCTCCATTACAACCAGGTTCTTTACCCTGCCATCATCATCACTTGTATAGCTCAGTGACATTGGTTTATTAATACCATACCTGACAATACCTTTGATTATGCCTTCAACTATTTCTCCTCCTCCTTCACCTATACGGATGAAATGAGCAAGATGCAGGTAGATTAAATTCCCATTGATAGGCTCAACAGATTTTGTGCCTGTTTTTACAGTATTTTCGAAACTGATTGCCTCAGGGATATCAATGCTGAATTCCTCCGGAAGGATTGATTCTTCTTCCTGTCCGGGTCTGGTGAATTCTTCACATCCTGTAAAGAATACTGCTATAGCTACTGCTAAACTGATAAATAAGAATACTTTGTTTTTCATGATTTCCGTGTTTAAATGGTTATTTGATTATTCATTTTTAATCTTCTTTCATAACCATCACACGGAAACTATGAAATACCCTTATGCAGGAAGTAATTTTTTTGTCATCCTGAGCGTAGCGAAGGATCTTTGAAGTTAAGGATTTATAGTAAGTCAGATCCTTCACTTCGTTCAGGATGACAGGCTGTTCTAAAGCGTTCAGGAATACATATCAGTTGAAGTAGACAGTGTCGCGTACCACGGATGAAGCTGCAAAAAACCCAACTGCCCCGTTGTTCAGGTTAGTATGAAGGTTACCATGCATAACATCGAACCATCCACCTCTCCACTCGGTTTCAGAAAGAAGGCTCCGCAGGTATTTCTCGTGATCGGGTGACAGGGAATACCTGGTCCTTATTACACGGGCATCGGATGGGTAAGAAAGGACCTCTGCAGCGGGCTTGAAAAACTGGCTTACATCAATTGTCGAAAGGGTGAAAGAGTAAAAGACAGATTCCTGTTGCAGCCCTGACGTCTGTTCCTGCCATTCAACACGGTACTCAGTATACGATGGTGTGCTGCTCTCCCCCGGAAATATTCTGTAATACCCGGGATTGGATGGATCTTCGTAATAAATGAATTCCTGAAAAGGACTGACAGGAACCATATAAGCAGCAGCTGCAAATTCGTATTCGCCAACTGAGATATACAACCAGTATATCCTGTTTATTACTCCCTGAACAGTAGGTTCAGTAAGGTATAAGCCTGCCTCGTTCTGATCTTCGGTAAGGAAATGATAATCCTCACCATCAGTTATAACTACGGTTGCATTGGATACAGGCTGTGGAGCCCTGTTAGGATTACGTACGGGCAGGCTAAGCTTTACATAATTTAAGCCCGGTTTATTTGTTAGCATACCTTCCACTACCAGCCTGGGTGTTATTGGATCATCCAGTTTCCAGTTTATGGGTTTTTCGCATGCCCCTGCTATAAATATGATTAATATGGCAATAAAGTGCTTTTTCATTTTAAAATTTAAATTGATAGCTAATAGATGGTACTATCCCGTGCACATACATCATGGATGAGTGCAATTCAGGAGGTTCTGAACGCTCAGTTGGAACCTTCAGTGCCCCGCTGTCTTCAATTATCTTGTTGAAATTGATTGTGAATGGATTTTTCCGGCCATAAGTATTATATAAAGCTATTTTAAGTGAATGTTCATAGGATGCTCCCTGCCTGTTGAGTCTTATTTCTGTTGACAGGTCCAGCCTGTGGTAGTCGGGCAGCCTGTCATTGTTCCTGCTGTCATAGAAAGGTACCTGGTAACCCTTATAATAGTAAAAACCTGTGGGGGTGGTAACAGGATTACCGGAACAGTAAATCCAGTTTGCTGAAAACAACCATCCGGGAAGAATTCTCAGGTCGAGATGGAAATTGAAATTATGTGGTCTGTCGTACCGGGCAGGGAATGATTTATCATTATTAATATCGTTAATATCGAGTGAGGTCCTTGACCATGTGTAAGATATCCATCCTGTAGGATTGCCTGAACTTTTCCTGATCAGGGTTTCTACTCCCCACGCTCTACCCTTCCCATATCTGAGTTCCCCCTCCACATGAGGATTAAACAGCATGTAGGCATGGTCGACATAGCTTATATAATTATGGATAATTTTATTGTATAATTCTAAATCGAATGAATACTTGCTTTCAACTGGTCGAAAACTCATTCCAGCCGAAACCTGGTCGGATGTTGAGGGTTTAATATTAGGACCTGCTGGCAACCACACCTCAAGGCTGGTAAAGGGGCTTATTGAATTACTTATAAGGTGTTCAAACTGTGCATTATGAGAGAAAGACAGGCTCGCTGATATACTGCGGGTAATATTACAGGTTAGATTTAGGCGAGGTTCGATTACTGAATAAGTGTTATACTTCCTGGGGTCGTTGTAAATCAGGGTATCGACAGGCTGGTAGGAATCGTCATAAATATATTCCGTTGTCGGGCCATGGTTGTTCCATACCGTCCATCGGACACCGTAGTTTAATACAACACCGGTGAATATCTCATTTTCAAAGTCGAAATACAGAGCGTTCTCAAATGTATTTTTAGCGGGCACTCCTCTTGCAAGCGGGTCCGGGTTGCTACCACTGTAGAAATTACCGGGAGAATAACCGTGCATAGAAAAAGCAAGACCTGTTCTGTACGTATTACCCGGTGACAGGTAAAAAGAGAAATCAGATTTTAATGAAGCGATTGATATACCCGTATTCCATCTCTGGTTTTCTTCATAGGATATAAAGAGGTTATAGTCGTAATTACTGATTATAATACTAGTGTTTGAGAACAACCTGTCACCAAATACATGATTCCACCTTAAATTTCCCGCCAGGTTTTGCCAGACGATACCATTGGATCTCTGGTTATTATTCCGGTTCTTGAAATTATCAGAACCTGAATAAGCAGAAAAAAACAGCCTGTTTTTATTATTAAGCCTGAAATTGAATTTTAGATTAAAGTCAGTAAAATGCAGCAATTCAACACTTTCATTCTGGTTGCCCAGTAGCCATTTAAAATGAGACCTTCTTGCTGAAAGATAGAAAGTGCTTTTCTTTTTAAACAGGGGACCTTCCAGGTTGAGGCTTGTTACAACAGGGCTGGTATTGCCATGGAATGAAAGTTTGTTACTGTTTCCTTCTTTGAGTTTAATATCAATTACTGAGGAGATTCTACCTCCAAGTAAGGCAGGCATGTCGCCTTTGTATACTATAATACTGTTGAGCGATTCAACTGTAAAGACACTGAACAGGCCTAGCATATGCGCAGGATTATATACGGGAGCCTCATCAATCAGGATCATGTTCTGATCACCTGCACCTCCTCGGACATAGAAAATTGTTGATCCGTCTCCGTAGAAATTAATACCGGGCATCGTCTGCAATGATTTAATTACATCAGGCTGTCCAAGGAATCCCTGTATACGTGATACATCAGAAGGGTTGAGACTGAATTCACCAGTGCCGGCCTGGTATGATATAATATTATCTTTACCTGAAACAACAACTATTTCTTCAAGACTGGCAAGGCCCTGCTCAAGCTCAATTAACATGTATTTATCATTCTCCAGGAATATGCTGTATACAGACCGGGTGTATCCAAGAAAAGATGCCGTTAATTCATATTCCCCTTCATACAAGGTAAGTGAGAAGAAACCATAACCGTTGGTCATCGCACCGGCACCAGACGCCTTATCACTGATTGTCGCACCTATAAGGGCTTCTCCGGTCTCCGAATCCCTGATATATCCTGATAATGTATATCTGTT
>Ga0209536_100015489_pt1 | contig 10886 bp, 10 predicted proteins | sample DeeMarSeWOR28_12_FD_187461 | JGI IMG/M metagenome (GOLD analysis project Ga0209536, IMG submission 187461) | Marine sediment microbial communities from White Oak River estuary, North Carolina - WOR-2-8_12 (SPAdes) (version 2) | ecosystem: Environmental > Aquatic > Marine > Intertidal zone >... | reverse complement strand
CTAGTAAAACTAGAAAATATATCTATGTAGGAATCACAAATAATTTGAATCGGCGAATAGCTGAACATAATGGAGGTTATAATAAAACGACAAGAACATATCGTCCATTCAAATTGGTTTTGAGCGAAGAGTATAGAAACAGAATTGCGGCAAGAGAAAGAGAAAAATACTTAAAAAGTGGATTTGGAAAAGAGTTCTTAAAAACAATGATTTAGTATTGATTTTGCCGGGGTGGCGGAATTGGTAGACGCACTGGACTTAAAATCCAGTGGGAATTTTTTCCCGTGCCGGTTCGAGTCCGGCCCTCGGTACTATTTCATGTAGAATCAGGAATCACAGGTTCTTAACTTGACTTTTTTATTCTGATTCCATATTCTTAACTAGTATTGGGCTCTTAGCTCAGTTGGTTAGAGTGTCTGCTTGACGTGCAGAAGGTCACAAGTTCGAATCTTGTAGAGCCCACAGTAACATCGGAGAAATCTCCGATTTTTTTATATAGAAATTAAAATTTATGAAAAAAATTAAAGTAACATTTCCAGACGGTAACATTAAGGAATTCAATAAAGGTGTTACCGGTTATGAAATAGCAGAAAGCATTTCACCGAGGCTAGCAAAGGAAACACTAGCAGTAAAGTTGAATGGATCTGTTATTGATTTGAGTAAAAAGATTACTGATGATGCGGAAATTAAATTTCTGGGTTTTGATGATAAAGAAGGAAAGGAAGTTTACTGGCATTCCACTTCTCATTTAATGGCTCATGCTATAGAGGATATTTATCCTGAAGCAAAGTTTGGTGTTGGTCCCGCAATCGATGCAGGATTCTATTATGATATTGATATTGAATCTGCTCTTAATGAAGATGATCTGAAAATAATTGAAGATAAGATGATTGAATTAAGCAAGCTGGATAAAGTATTTGAAAGAGTGGAACTATCAAAAAATGAAGCGATAGATTTTTTTGAGAAAAAGGGCGATCAGTATAAAACAGAACTTCTCTCAGAGATGGATGAAAACGAAGAAGTGATAAGTATATACAATGAAGGAAATTTCACTGACCTTTGTCGTGGTCCTCATCTTCCATCAACAGGGAAAATAAAAAATGTAAAACTGTTAAACATCTCGGGTTCCTATTGGCGGGGTGATGAAAAAAATAAACAGCTGCAGAGAATTTATGGTATATCCTTTCCCAAAAAGAAAATGCTGGATGACTATATTGAGAAACTTGAGGAAGCAAAAAAGCGGGATCACAGAAGACTTGGAAAAGAATTAGAAATATTTCTGATAACCAGTAAGGTTGGAACTGGATTACCAATTTGGCTGCCTAAAGGAACTATACTAAGGGAGACACTTGAAAATTATTTAAGGGATGAACAAAGGAAGAGAGGATATGAACCGGTTATAACTCCTCATATTGGAAACATAGAACTTTATAAAACGAGTGGTCATTATCCATATTATAGTGATAGCCAGTTTCCACCTTTGAAGCTTGAAGAAGGAACAGAAGAGTATCTTCTTAAACCTATGAATTGCCCGCATCATTTTCAGATTTATTCATCAAAGCCCAGAAGTTATCGCGATCTTCCAATAAGATATGCAGAATTTGGAACTGTTTACAGATACGAACAATCAGGCGAGTTAAACGGCTTAACTCGTGTCAGGTGTTTTGCAGTGGATGATTCACATATATTTGTCCGGCAGGATCAGTTAAAGGATGAAGTTTGTGATGTGATAGATTTAATCCAAACTGTTTTTAATCAAATGGGATTCAAAGAATTCTACACATTATTATCTTTCAGAGATGATAATGTTGAAAAATATGGTGGTGATGTTAAATTGTGGGATATTGCTCAACAGGAACTTCAGAAAGCTGCTGATCAAATGAATTTGAAATATAGTATTGAAGAAGGCGAAGCCGCATTTTACGGCCCCAAAATTGATTTTATGGTGAGAGATGTTTTAGGCAGAGAATGGCAGCTTGGTACAGTTCAGGTTGATTATGTAATGCCTGAGAGATTTGATCTTGAATACACAGGAAGTGATGGTCAGAAACATAGACCGGTTGTAATTCACCGTGCTCCATTCGGCTCTATGGAACGTTTCATTGGAATATTAATTGAACATTTTGGAGGAGAATTTCCACTTTGGCTTGCTCCCATTCAGGTTGCTGTTATACCGGTTTCTCAAAATTATATCGAGTATGCCACTTCAGTTTTTGATGAACTGAAAAATAAAAATATCCGTGTTGAATTTGATGACAGAAATGAAAAAGTTGGATACAAGATTCGCGATTGGGAAACAAAAAAAGTACCTTACATGTTGATACTCGGTGAAAAGGAAAAAAACGCAGGCAATATTTCAGTTCGCAAGCATACAGAGGGCGATAAAGGTGCTTTGGGTTTGAAGGAATTTATTGATAATATTACAGCCGAAATTTTAAATAAATATTTCAAAAAAAATTAAAGAGGTTATTCATCGCAAAGAAAGAAAAGATTAGAGTAAATGATGAAATTACTGCAACGAAAATTAGAGTTATTGATACCGATGGTAAACAGTTAGGTGTATTTTCAAGATCTGATGCACTTAGAATGTCTGAAGAGAAAGAACAGGATCTTGTTGAAATTGCTCCGCAAGCAAAACCACCTGTTTGTAAAATAATCGATTACGGTAAATTTAGATATGAACAACAAAAAAGAGATAAATTACAACGAAAAAATCAAGCTGTCTCAATTTTAAAGGAAATAAGATTTCACCCTAATACCGATGTACACGATTTTGAGTTTAAAGCTAAACATGCAATTAACTTTTTGAATGAAGGAAATAAAGTAAAAGCAACGGTAAGATTTAAAGGCAGGGAAATGGCTTATAAAGAACAGGGTTCTGACTTGTTAAACAGATTTACTGAAAGAATAGAAGAATATGCTAAAGTGGAAACTCCTATTAAAATGGAGGGAAAAAATATGAGTGTGATTTTTGTTCCACTGCCGAAAAAAATTAAAAAGACTAATTAAAAAGGAATAGAAAATGCCAAAGATGAAGAGCAATAGAGGTGCAACTAAAACATTTAAAAAAACTGCATCTGGCAAGTTTAAAAGGAAGAAAGCCTTTAAACTTCACATCTTAACTTCGAAGAGTACAAAAACAAAAAGAAAGCTCAGACATTCAACCCTGGTTGATAAGTCACAAGAAAAACGTGTATCAATAATGGTTCAATAAGTAAAGAGGAAATTTGAAATGCCGAAGACATCAAATAATGTAGCTTCCAGGAAACGAAGGAAAAAAATATTAAAACATGCTAAAGGATACTGGGGTTCACGCAGTAAGGTTTATACTGTTGCAAAGGGTGCAGTAGAAAAAGGACTCTTACATGCATACCGTGATCGCAAACTTAAAAAAAGAACTTTCAGGCAGTTATGGATTGTAAGAATTAATGCTGCGGCACGAGCTAACGGAACTACGTATTCAAGACTTATTCATTCGCTGGATGAAAAAGGTGTTGTAATAAACAGAAAGATTCTCGCTAATCTTGCAGTTGAAAATCCTGATGCGTTTGCTGAAGTAGTTAAGTTTGCTTCCAACTAATTTTATACCCCCAAAAGTTGTTACTCTGTTCCATCTTTTGGGGGTATTGCTTTAAATAATCCCGATGCTGTTATGCTTACTAACAAAATAGAACAAGTAAAACAAAATTTTACAACAGATATTTCTACCGTAAAAAATTCTTCTGAATTAGAAAAAATCAGAATAAAGTATCTTGGCAGAAACGGAATCATTTCTGAGTTATTCGATAGACTGAATGAAGCAGATAAAAAAGATAAGCCGTTACTTGGTAAAAATCTTAACCTGTTAAGAAATGGAATTACTTCTCAGTTAAATGAAGCTAAATCTTCTTTTATTAAAGAAGAAAAGAGCGAAGGAAAAGATTTAGATTTAACTTTACCGGGGAGGACTTACCATATCGGAAGCCGGCATATTCTCACACAAACCCTGGATGAAATTAAATCTATATTTAAAAGTATGGGATTTTCTGTTCACGAAGGTCCTGAACTTGAATCTGATTATAATAATTTTGAAGCGTTAAATTTTACTGAAGATCATCCTGCGCGTGATATGCAGGATACGTTTTTTATAAGCGAAGATTTTCTTTTAAGAACTCATACTTCTCCCGTTCAAATAAGATTGATGAATAAAATGCAGCCGCCCGTTAGAGCTATAATGCCCGGGAGGGTTTACAGAAATGAAGCTGTTAGTGCAAGAAGCTATTGTATGTTTCACCAGGTTGAAGGATTGTATGTTGATACGGATGTTACTTTTGCTGAGCTGAAAGGAACGCTTGTTTCGTTTGCTCATCAATTTTACGGTGAAGATTTTGACTACAGATTTCGTCCTAGCTTCTTTCCGTTTACAGAGCCGAGTGCAGAAATGGATATAACTTGTTTTATTTGCAAAGGCAGTGGGTGCAAGATTTGCAAACATTCTGGATGGCTGGAAGTACTTGGTTGTGGAATGGTTGATCCGAATGTTTTTGGTTATGTACATTATGACTCAGAAAAATATACCGGGTATGCTTTTGGCATGGGTATCGAACGAATTGCAATGTTAAAATATGGAATTACTGATATACGAATTTTCTTTGAAAATGATTTTAGATTTCTTAAACAATTTTAATACTGAGTTTATAATTTGAAGATATCATTAAACTGGTTAAAAGAATATATCAATCTTGATGGAATATCATCGGACGAAATAGTGCAAAAATTAACTATGTCCGGTTTGGAGGTCGAAGATGTTATTGATCAAAATAAATTGTTCGGAAAATTTGTTGTTGGTTTTGTAGAAAATAAAGAAAAACATCCTGATGCGGACAGACTTTCTGTCTGCAAAGTTTCCGACAGTAATGAATCCTTCCAGGTAATCTGTGGTGCAGCAAATGTCGAAATAGGACAAAAAGTTGTTTTTGCTCCAATTGGAACAGTAATTCCGAAAGGCAATTTCGAAATTAAAAAAGCAAAGATAAGAGGAGTTGAATCTTATGGTATGATTTGTGCAGAAGATGAACTTGGTTTAAGCGAAGATCATTCAGGAATAATTGTGTTAGATGCCGAATTAAAAGAGGGGACTCCAATTACGAAAGTACCTGGATTTAACGATGTAATTATGGAAATTGCAATTACACCTAACAGACCGGATGCATTATCGCACATAGGTGTTGCAAGAGATCTTGCTGCATTGTTTAATAACAAATTGAAAATCCCAAAAGTGAGTTTTAAAGAAAGTAATGTTGATATAAAGGCTCTTGCATCAATTGAAATTGAAGATGAAATAAACTGTCCTCGCTATTCCTCCAGAGTTGTAACTGAGGTAAAGATTAAGGAATCACCGGACTGGCTTAAACAAAGAATAAAAAGTATAGGGCTGAGACCCATTAATAATATAGTAGATATTACAAATTATGTAATGCACGAATGCGGCCAGCCATTGCACGCTTTTGATCTGGATAGATTAACCGGGAAAAAAATTATAATAAAAAGCACTAAAACTAAAAAAAATTTTACCACACTCGATTCAAAAGAAAGAGAATTAGAACCGGGAACTCTTATGATTTGTGATGCTGAAAAGGATGTTGCAATTGCGGGGGTTATGGGTGGTGAAAATTCAGAGATTTATGAAGATACAAAAAATGTTCTTATTGAAAGTGCGTATTTCAATCCGTCATCTATTAGGAGAACCTCTAAACATATGCAGTTAGGTACCGACGCTTCTTATAGATTTGAAAGAGGAACTGATCCGAATAATACAATGTATGCGGCTGAAAGAACAGCACAATTGCTTAAAGAAATTGCTGGCGGAAAAATTGCCCATGGTTCAATTGATGTTTATCCGAAAAAAATTAAAGAGCGGATGCTCAAACTGAGATTTGCCAGGATATCAAAAGTATTAGGTTTTGACGTTAGTAAAAAAGACATAATTAGAATTTTGAAAAAACTCGGATTCCAAATTGAGAAAACATCTGAAAATGATTTAAAAATAAAAGTTCCTACTTTTCGTCCCGATATTGAAGGAGAAGTGGATTTAATAGAAGAGATTGCAAGAATTTTCGGATATGATAATATTCCCACAATTCCCAAAATAAGTATTCCCCTTGGTATAATACATGATGAAACATCTTTTACTGATGGTCTTAAAGAATATGCAAACTCGCTCGGATTATTTGAAATGATTAACAATCCTCTTCAGCCGGAAAGTTTAGCGATGCTGACAGGCAGTGCAATTAAGGTATCTAATCCTCAAAGTATGGATATGGCTTATTTAAGAACATCTTTGCTGTCAGGCGCTTTAAGTGTTGTTTCGAGAAACCTAAACAAAGGTGAAAAAAACCTTAAGTTATTTGAGATTGGAAATGTTTTCAATCTTTACGAAGGCAAGACTACTGTAAATAGTTTTGATGATTACGTTGAAGAAGAAAAATTAATCTTTGTGTTAACAGGCAAAAAAACAGAGCGTGAATGGTATTCGGAAGAGAAAGATTATGATTTTTTTGATTTGAAGGGAATTGTAAATACATTTATTGAGAAGATTTCACTTGACAATGTTTCGAATGATTCATATTATTCAAAAGACAATAGTATTTACGAATATTATTTTTCCAAAATCATCAAAGATCGGGTAATTGGTCTTGGTGGTAAAGTTAAATCATCTGTTCTTACGCAATTTGATATCGATCAGGATGTTTTCGGTTTTGAACTAAATCTTGGTAAATTAAAAGAAATAACTGTACCGGAAAAAAGTTATAGGGAGTTATTAAAGTATCCAAAAGTTATCAGGGATTTTGCATTTGTATTTGATAAAGTAACTAACTTTGAAGAAGTTAAAAACCTGATTCAGAAAAAAGGTTCAAAACTTTTGAAGGATGTAAAAGTCTTTGATATATTTGAAAGCAGAGATTTAGGAGAAGGTAAAATTAGTATGGCTTTTCAATTGGAATATTTTAATGAAGAGCGAACCTTAACCGAAGAAGAAGTTGAGAAAGATTTTAGTAATTTAATCAAGATAATTTCAAAAGAATTTAATGCAAAATTACGCGGCTAAGTTTTAAATACCATGGTGAAATACGAAAATTTAATAAACGATCTTAACACAGTTGAATCTCAGATCACAATACTGAAAAATCGGTATGCTGATTCAGTAAAACGTATTAAAGAGCTTGATATTGCACTCGAAAAATCGAAACAGGATAATACATCTTTGTACCAGAAAATTGCATCCATGGAAGATGAAATAAATTATCTTAAGAGTAAAGCTGAACAAGGCATTAGTTTAAATGCTATGGATTCAGAAGAACGTGAATCGTTAAAACTTAGATTACAGGAATTAATTACAAGAATTAATTATCACCTGTCACCGGAATGACAGGTATAACATATTTTAGAAAAAACTGTTAGTTCGATGGTAAGGATCTGAATGCCGGACAAAAAGAAGCTAAAAATAAAAATCTTTGATAAAGAATACTCTTTATTAGTTGAGAATGAAGAAATAGCGAAAGAACTTGCTATTTATGTAAATAAAGTAATGGAAGAAACCAAAGAGGAACTTCCTGATCAACAATCGCAGACTATTGCTATAATTGCTTGTTTGAATATTGCCTATGATTTGTTTATTGAAAAGAACAGGAATCGTGAATTTCTAATTCAAGCATCCGATAAAGTAAAAAAACTAAAGCTTCTATTAAACGTCCCCGAAATGTCCGACCCATCTTAAGCGTTTGCCGCGCTACTGCTCTTTTGAGATAAGAAAAACTAACAGAATCAAAATAGGGAGTATGACTTCGGCGTGTAAGACAGGCCTCATCTTCAACCTGGTTGAAGACTTGCGAAAGCAACAGTGGAAGTAAGAAACGTTCGAGAGTATTCCCACTGTGTAATAATAGGGTTTTTCCTATTTACCAGTGGCAGTAGCTGCGGCTTTATTTTGATAATCCCATACTGGAGGAAAAATGGATCCGATAATGCAAATTGTGATAGTTGCTGGTTTAGTTGCTTTATTTTTCTACTTGGGTTGGTTGTTTAATTCAAAAATAGGAAAAAATAGTCTTACGTCTGCAGAGGAGAGAGCAAAACAGGTAATTACTGATGCAGAAAAAGAAGCTAAAAATATTAAGAGAGAAAAACTGCTTGAAGTAAAAGATGAATGGTATAAAAAGAAAATCGAATTCGATAACGAAGTAAATCAAAGAAAGCAGAAACTTGGTAATCTTGAAAAACAACTTTCTACCCGGGAAGAAAATACTGAAAAAAAACTAGAACTCGTTCTTCAAAAAGAAAGAGTGAACAAAAAAGTCGAAAAAGAAATTCAGGAACTAAATTTAGTTCTTAAAAAGAAAGCCGAACAAATTAATAAAGATGAACTTGAATTAAATGAACGGCTGGAGAAAATATCAGGTTTAACTTCTGAAGAAGCTAAAAATATTCTAATTCAGAATATGGTTGAACAGGCGAAAATTGATTCGGTGCAAGCTGTAAAATCAATTTATGATAAAGCTAAGCTGGATGCTAAGAAAGATGCTCAGAAAATAATCATTCAATCAATTCAAAGGACTGCCGCAGATCATTCAATTGAGTCTACTGTTTCAGTTGTACAAATTCAGAATGATGAAATGAAGGGTAGAATAATAGGTAAAGAAGGAAGAAACATTAGAGCATTTGAATCATGCACCGGAGTAGATGTAATAGTTGATGATACACCTGAAGCAGTGCTTCTCTCATCATTTGATCAATTCCGCAGAGAAGTTGCTAGAGTATCTCTCGAACATCTCATAGCCGACGGTAGAATTCATCCTGCGAGAATTGAAGAAATTGTAGAAAAAACCCGCCAGGAACTTGAAGAAGAAATGATAAGAGATGGTGAGAACACAGTGTTGCAGCTTGGTCTTCATAATATGCACCAGGAACTTATTAAACATATCGGTAGGATGAGATACCGTTCAAGCTTTGGACAAAACCTTCTCCAGCACAGCATTGAAGTTGCTTATCTCACCGGAATAATGGCTACTGAACTAGGTATGGAAACCAACCTTGCTAAACGTGCCGGCCTTCTTCATGATATTGGAAAGACTGTCGATAAAAGTATTGAAGGCCCACACGCTTTGATTGGATATGATTTAACAAAAAAATGTAAAGAAAATCCAATCGTTGTTAATGCTGTCGGTTCACATCATGAAGATATTGAGATGGAACATCCGATTGCAGCTTTAGTACAGGCAGCAGATGCAATTAGCGGAGCCAGGCCAGGTGCAAGAAGAGAGCCGCTGGAAAGCTATGTAAAACGATTAGAAAATCTTGAACTGCTTGCTAAATCGTTTGAAGGTGTCGCTAAAACATATGCTATCCAGGCAGGAAGGGAAATAAGAGTAGTCGTAGAACATGAAAAGATAGACGACCTCGTGGCTGATCGCCTTGCAAGCGATATTGCTTCAAAGATAGAAGAAGATATGGAATATCCCGGACAGATAAAGGTTACTGTTATCAGGGAAGTAAGAAAAATTAGTTATGCCAAATAGTCCAGGGAAAATTGTCATCATCAATAATCTTTTTACAGGTAAAACTGGCTGCTTTAACATTCCCTGCGAAGAAAGATCGGAATGCGCTCAATCTTACCCTAATAAAAAATTATTAAAAGATGAATAAAATAAGAGTAGCAATTACCGGAGGAATTGGTTCAGGGAAGAGCACGTTTTCAAATTACCTTGAATCAAAAGGATATGTTGTAATTAATGCTGATGATATTTCGAAAGATATCATTTCATTCGATGAAAAAATTAAAAAGAAAATTATTAAGGAGTTCGGCAGTAATTCTTATAAAGATGGTAAATTAAATAAGAAGTTTATTGCTTCCCGGGTCTTTTCTAATCCGGTTAATCTTGACAAATTGAATTCCATTCTCCACCCCAAAGTAATTCAAAAAATTGATAGCTTAGTTAATACAAAATATAAAGACGAAAATATCATCTTTATAGAAGCTGCTTTAATTTACGAAGCCGATATCGAAAAAATATTTAATTATGTAGTTTTAGTCACCTCCGATTTCGATATAAGATTAAAAAGAAGTAGTAAAAGTGGAAAATTTACGGAAGATGATTTTATCGAAAGGGATAAAAACCAAATTCCGCAGGAAGAAAAAGAGAAAAGAGCCGATTTTATTTTCTCCAATAATGGAAGTAAAAATGATTTATTTAAAAAAGCAGACTTACTTTTATTAACTTTAAACTCAGGATAAACAATCTTAATTATTCATTCTACTTATACGGGAGTAAAAGGTGTCGTTTCTTAATAATATTATTGTTTCAGCTGTAAAGGTGATGCCAAAATCGATTGTTGGATTTTTTTCCCGCAAATACATTGCAGGGGAAACACTTGATTCCGCCGTTAGTTTAGTTAAAGACTTAAATGCAAAAGGAATATATGCAACGTTAGATGTACTTGGTGAATCAGTTACAAATGAGGAGGAGGCGACCAGAGCTTTCGATAATGCAATGAAAGTTTTTGATGCAATCGTTGAGCATAAACTTAAAGCAAATATTTCAGTAAAACCAACACAATTGGGATTAAGTTTTGATGAACAATTTGCATGCGAACAAATACGAAAATTAGTTAAACGTGCTAGCGAAATTGATAACTTTGTGAGAATTGATATGGAGGATTCTCAATATACAACTGCAACAATAGATATTTATAAGACTCTTTTTGAAGAGTTTGATAATGTTGGAATTGTATTGCAAGCGTACCTTAAACGGAGCTACAATGATACTGTCATATTAAATAAGCTTGGAACGAATTATAGGATATGTAAGGGTATTTATGTTGAACCTGCTTCACTTGCCTATAAAAATAAG
>Ga0209536_100015488_pt1 | contig 10887 bp, 7 predicted proteins | sample DeeMarSeWOR28_12_FD_187461 | JGI IMG/M metagenome (GOLD analysis project Ga0209536, IMG submission 187461) | Marine sediment microbial communities from White Oak River estuary, North Carolina - WOR-2-8_12 (SPAdes) (version 2) | ecosystem: Environmental > Aquatic > Marine > Intertidal zone >... | reverse complement strand
ATCTCGGACTGGATGGGCTCGAGGAAGTAGCGGAGCGCCGCGCCCCACTGGCCCTGGGAAGAGGGCTCGTCATCGTGCGTTTGTGGAACGCCCGCAAAGACGGCGAACAGATCCTGGGCCGTACACGGCGGCTGCCCGGCTCCGGTGTCGCCGCACCCGGGGAAGCCAACGATTCCAACCGGCGGAATAACGGGATTCGATCCCGGATCGCCGACGATGCCCCCAAGGCCGCCCAGCACCGACCCGAAGAACAGCCCCTCCGCGCCGCGGCCGGTCGTGTCGCTCTGGGAGAAGTAGGCGCCGGTGGGGTCGAGGTAGGTCTTGTTCCACTCCCACTGGTAGTAGGCCTCGAGGCCGAGGTTCTGGAGGATCTCGGTCGAGACCTTCACGAAGCCCGCCGGGAAGAGCGCCTCCTTGCCGAAATCGACGCCCGGCGTGCGCACCTTGGCGACGTCGATGGCGCTGGTCTGGTTGATACCTCCCTGGATGAACAGGCTCTGGCCCCAGTTGATCACCTGACGCCCGACGCGCAGCTCGAAGGGGCGATCGAACACCTCCCACTGGCCGTCGATATAGGCGTCGAGCAGCAGGAAGTGGGTGCCCACGACGCCGCCTTCGAGGTTCTCGGGCCGGTGGCGCGCGTCGGCGCTGAGGTCCGTGCGCCGGGTGCACTGCGCGCAGTTCTGGACGACGTCGTAGAACATGTTGGCGCGCATGAAGGCGCCGTAGTTCTTCCAGCGCATGTCGAGCTCGAGCAGCGCCTTGGCGTTGGCCGAGAAGACGTCCCACTCGTCGTAGTTCAGGTCGCCGTCGTCGCGATTGAGATACTCTGGGTTCGTGGCCGTGCCGCCGTTGCCGACGTAGACCTGATCCGAGTCGCGCCCCGCCACCCGCACCGCGCCGCCGACCGACAGCGTCGTGTCGAGGCGCGCGTCGAAATCGCCCTTCCGATAGAGCTCCGCGGCACCCGCGGGCACGGCGACCGTCAGTGCGGCCCCGACGATCGCCACGAGCCCGAAGCCAGCGGCCCGACCCACTCCCGAGAGCCCTGCCCGTTCCCTCACTGGGTGCCCTCCCGCGCTGGGATCCGTCGCCACCTCGTCTTTGCAATTGGTGGGCCGGCGCCGGGGCGTGGGGAACGACCGGAGCCCTCGCGCGGCCGACCCGCCCCGGGACTCCATCTCGATTGGGAGGTTCCGGCCGCGTGGCCGGGACGCGTTGGCTTCGTGCCGACCCTCGGAACGCGGCGTGGCGCCCCGCATGTGGGTCGGTCGGTGACCCTGTCCGGGTCACCCCGTGGCCATTAGCCCCAACCCGGAGCCCGGGGACCGGCTCCTCCAGTGAGCGCGAGCCGCGCTGGATCCGGTGCGCCCGGGTCCGAGGCCGGATCCTCCGGATCCGACTACGCTGCGGTGCGCCGCGAGGCAGCCAGGGTCGAGGCGCGGAGCTGGCGACCTGCCGCGCCCGATCCCAGGATCCGCCCGGGGGCTCAGGCCAGCGTCTCCCGCACGAAGATGGACAGGGGGGTCTCGTCCGCCGGAATGCCCGCCGCCGCCCGCCGCGCCCCGTGCTCGTCGGCGAATGCGCGGTACAGGCGCACCACCTGCGGCATCGCCCCCGCGGCCCGCTCGCGGTCGCCGGCGGTGACCAGGGCGAGCGCCGACAGGAACAGCGGCGAGCCGAGCAGCCCCACGGCCAGGTTCTCGAGCTCGTCGAGATGGCCGGCCAGACTGGCCTTCTCGTGGGGTCGCACCGCGAGCAGGTAGCGGGCGTGGCCCATCCCGTAGGCGATGAAGCGCGAGACGTCCTGCATGCCGAAGCGCGCGATCGTCTGGTCCGCCGCGTTCGACGAGACGGCCGCCAGGTGGCGGAGCAGCAGCTGGACGAGCCCGGAGAGCAGGAGGAAGGCGCCCACCGACGCACAGGGATAGGTGCCGGAATCCAGCACGCCCTTCAGCAGCTCGCCGAGTGGCGCGTGGTCGCGTCCGAGCCCGGTGCCGCCGGCGATGGCGCGCTTGCGGAAGATGTCCGCGAGCTGTGCCGCGTCGAACATCTGGGCGCACTGCCAGCTCTTGAGCTCGAGCAGCTCGTGGTTGATGTGCCACACCCACTTCGAGGGCACGTCCTCGAGCAGCGTCACCATGCAGCAGAGGTCCGTGTAGAGCTGCGCCAGGCCGCGCTCCATGTCCTCGGAGTGGCCGAGCTCCTGGAGGGCCTCCCACGGGACCGCCATGGAGGGGACCCAGTGGCGCGACTTCGACTCCTCGTACAGCGCCGGGGCGTTCTCGCTCCAGACCTCGCTCTTGCGGTTGATGTCGTAGCCGAGGTGCGGGAGTCCCTCCGGCATGACGGCCCCCCGCGGCGCCATCGAGAAGTTGTGGCGGATCTTCTCGGGGATCCGGTCCCAGCCGTAGCTCCCCACGTTGGTGTCGTCGAAGACGAGGCCGCGGTCCGGGTGGCTCGGCCGGCAGCGCACCCTCTCGATGTCGAGCTTCATCCAGTCGAGAGTCAGGTTTCCCTTGAGGATGTCGACGGAGCGCGCGATGAGCTCCGGGTTGTGGAAGAAGTCGTTGCGCGCGTAGTAGGCCATGGGGTCCCCTCTCCGATCAGGCGGCCTGGATCGCGGCCAGCATGCGCTGCTGCAGCTCCAGCAGGGGGCTGCGCTCGCGTCGCTCGGGGAGTCCGGCCCGCTCGCAGCGGTGGAAGTACTCGTCGATCTGCTTGCCCTGGAAGGCGCCGACCACCTCGATGCCCCGCTGGATGCACCCGGGCGACGTGCCCTTGCCGCCCAGCACGATCATCGACTCGAGCTGGTCGGGATTGAAGAGCCCGGAGAGGTGCTTCTCCGCCTCGTCCAGGAAGCTGTTGATCTGGGGGCGGTACTCGGGGCACTCGTCCATCAGGTACTTGAGGTGCTGGAGGCCGTAGGAGACGTGGCGCGCCTCGTCCTGCATGACCAGCTGGAACATGCGCTGCTCCACCGGGCTCGGCGAGATGAACTCGCTCGAGCGGAACAGCGTGAGGATGAAGCCCTCGCCGAGCACGTGCAGGAACACCGAGCCCTCGCTGTAGCTGTCCGCCTCGAGGATGCCCTTGAGTGCGTGCTCGCCGCGCACGCTCGCGCGCAACAGGCCCACGCCGTTGGCGAGGGCGCGCTTGCGGAACACCTCGCTGTGGCGGGCCTCGTCGATGCACTGGGTGGCGATGAAGCCCTTCACCTCCTGGAAGTAGCTGTTCATGTGGTGGCTCCACTTCGCCGGGAGGTCGGTGGCGATCATCTCGACCTCGGAGAGCAGCGTGCAGAGCTGGCAGAACGCGATCTCGAGCTCGTCGGAGATCTCGTACTTGTCGAGATCCTGCCAGGGGACGTCGGTGGAGACGTTCCACTGCCGGCTCACCGCCTCCTCCCAGTAGCGCTGGACGCGATACGCCCAGACGTCGGTCTTCTTGTTGAGGCTGGGGCCGAGATCGGGCTGCTGGTTGCCCAGCGTGAGGAGCGCGCCGCGCGGCGCCAGGCCCCGATTCTCGCGCACGATGTCCGGCGTGGCTTCGATCGCGTAGGGGCCCACCTCGCAGTCGCTGACCTCGAGTCCGCGCCGCGGATCCCGGGGCCGCACCTCGACCTTCTCGCGGGCGTCGTCGAGCCAGCCGAAGTCGAGGTTGCCCTTCTTCATGTCCCGAACCCGGAGGTTGAAGTCCGAGTTGTACGAGTAGTCCGTGGATCCGTAGTAGCTCATGTCCCGTTTCCTCCCGGACGCCGGTGCAGCACCGGAGTTTCCGAACTTCGCTCGACCCCGCGACCGGGTGCACGGCTGCGGCCGCGCACTCGCGGCGGCCCTACTCGATCTCGAGCTGGCTGGACTTGTCGAAGTACTCCTGCAGGGTCGCCATGAAGCGGTAGAGCTTGTCGTGACCCTCCGGGTCGTCGTAGACGACCTTCATGCGGTCTCCCAGGTGCGAGAGGCTGTTCAGGGTGTATCGGGGCTCCGCCCTGCCGTTCTTCGCGATCGACTCGAGCATCTCGCGCCAGAGCGCCAGCGGCGCGTCGAGCGTGAAATCGAGCTCCGCGTCGGCGGGGCTCTCGAGCTCGCGCACGTCCGTGCACTCGAAGACCTCGAAGGTGAGCGCGAACAGACGCGGCGTCGGCGCCTCGACGCGGACCCCCATCACCACGTCGCAGAAGCCCAGCTTCTCGAACGTGGGCCGGTCTCCATTCATGAGGCCCGCGAGCTCGCGGAAGAACTCTACCGAAGGGAACTTGACCGCCATTCCGTCCTCCTCTCGACTTGCACGCGGAGCCACCCCTCGCCGACGCGACGGGCTCGCCACCGCGCGCGGCCGCCGAGGCACACCGAAAACGCGGGGGAGCGCCTCCACGAACGCCGCATCCGAGCGCGGGTCGACCGCCTATCACCCGGAATCGACTCGGAAAAATCAAGAACATGAGTTCTGGTTTGCTCTATCACGGACGGCGGACCGGGTCAAGCGGCCGGCGTCCGCCGGAGGCCCGCAGCGGCGCGTCGAAGCCGGGGGGTTTCCCGGATCGGGACCTCAGCTGAACCCGAGCAGGGGTCGCAGGTCGCGGGCGATCTCGGCCGCAGGCCGCAGGGTCGCACGGGCCCACGGCTCGTAGGGGGTGCCGAAGGGGCGCGCGATGCCCAGACGATAGAGCGCGGCGTGCAGCGCGCCGAGGTCGCGGGGAGGGCGCACGATGCCGCGTTCGATCAGGCGTGCACAGAGGTACTCGACGCCCTGCTGCGGCCGCGGCGTCCCGCGCGCGTTGACCGGTCGCCGGCGGGCGCGCTCGTCCACCCAGCTGCGCAGCGACTCCAGCGGGCCGCGGGCGTAGCCCGAGGGGGGATGGATGTAGACGGGGCGCCCGCTGGCCGCGGCTCGGGCCAGCATCGCCTCGTCGTCGCCACTGACCACGATCGCGTCGGCCTGCGCGAGCGCGTCATCGGAGCCGAGCGCGACGAGCCGCCGGATGGGCGTCTGCTCGTCTTCCCCCAGCGCGCGGCCCAGCTCGACCGCAGCAGCGGAGGCCGTGCGCGGCCCCACCACCGCGAACGCGCTGCCGCCCACGGACTCCGCGAAGGCGCGGACGGCCCGAGCCATGCGCCGCGCGCAGACGCCCTGGAGCGATCCGGATCCGCGTCCGACCTCCGCCAGCAGGGCGATGCGCGGCGGCGCGGCGCCGGCCCGCACCGCGGGCGCGGGGCCGTCCGGGGGATCGCCCGTCGCCGGAACCAGCGGTGCCGCGGTCTCGATGCGCCGCGGGTGGGGCCAGAGCTGATGGTGGGCCGGTGTGACGGCGGCATCGAAGAGGTCGGCCCGCTCGCCGCCGGCCCCGAGCTGGACCAGGCGGGTGCGGCCCCGACTCTGCTCGCGGATCCAGCGCGCCACCGGCACGGCCTGCCGGCCCGTGGCGATCACGACGTCGGGCCAGGGAGGCTCGAGCCCGGCGCGCCCGGCGCGGGCCAGCCCTACCCGGGAGGCCCCGAGCAGGCGGTTGGACAGCCGCGCCAGTGGCGTGAAGCGCAGCTCCTTGCGCTGACACGGCCAGCCGAGGGCCCGAGCGAGCGCCATCGGGGCGGCGGAGTCCCGACGCGCCGCGTCGCTCAGCACCCACGTCTTCGGCGGGCCCGGGAGGCGTCCCCCGTCGCGGATCCGGGTCCCCCGCACGCCCCGCCGGCTGCGATCCGTCAGCACGAGCCTCCAGTGGAGCTGGGGGTGACGGCGGCTCGCGGTCTCGAAGTGCTCGATCCACCAGGACCCGTCGCGGGGCAGGCTGCCGAGCCGGGTGCCATCCGCGAGCACCTCGCTGCGGCCGTCGACGGCGACCCGTGCGTAGACGAACCGCCTGGCGCGCGCGAACAGCATGTCGACGACCCACGGGGCATCCTCGTCCGGCAGGAACTCGAGCACGTCCATGCAGACGACCCCGTCGAAGCGTTCGGCGGCGTGCTGTGGGTCGTCGCTGCTGTGGACCATGTCCCAGTAGCCGACCTTCAGCTTCTCGGCGTCGGCGCCTTCGACCCAGCCGGCGGCGCCGACGTCGGCGGCGCGACCCAGCTCCCACTGCAGGATCCCCCGCGCGCCGGTCTGCTCGACCAGCTTCGAGAGCGCATCCGCCGGCTCGCCGGGAACCGCTCCCTTCCTCCGGGACGCCGACCCCGCCCGCGCCGGTCGCGGCGCCTCGCGGAGCCGCTCGAGCAGGCCCGTGTACCCCGCGCTCGGGCGCCTGGCGTCGAACACCTGGAAGCCGGCCCGGTCGGCACCCTGCTTGAGGTCGAACCAGAGCTGCCCGGTCGGGTTGGGCTCGTAGACGAAGCGCCCGGGCACGGGGCGCCAGGGCTGTGTGTGGAGCGTCGTCCAGTGCTGGAGCTTCGAGCGGCCGGGCACGAAGTCGGCGTCACGGGCCGTCCACTCGGACGGAAGGTCGCCGCGGATGCCGGGGATCTCGAGCGCGCTGGCGAGCAGCTGCTTCTTGAGCTCGTGGCGGGCCGCCTCGAGGGTCCAGACGGGGGCCATGCGGGCGCAGTCGATCAGCATGACCGACGTCTCGGTGTCCGAGGTCGCCAGATAGCCGCAGCCCCCCATGTCGAGGTCGAAGAGCTCGGCGGGGTCGCCGAAGTAGGCCTCGTCGACGTCGTTGAAGATGGCGCGCCCGGCGCCGCCGGCCAGATGGGGAATCGCGAACCGATAGTTGGTGAAGCCGGTCGTCCAGCCGCGCCGGTCGAAGCCCTCGAGATCCTTCATCAGATAGATCTCGTAGACGCGCGAGGGGTCCCGCACGCGCTCGACCGACCAGACGAAGACGCGCTCGGCGCGGTACTGGGCGGGCTCGGTGCCGAGGAAGATCCGCACCGGTGGCTTCCCGCTGGGTACCGCGCCGCCCTTCACGCCGAGAACGACGCATTCCGGTCGGCTGCGAACACACGCGTCGCGACGCGGGTCCTTCGGGTTCAGGAACCTCGCGCGCGAGCGGAACTCGACGAGAGCCATGGATCTGTCCTCCACGCCAAGGGCGGGATCGCTGCGGATTGCACCGGGGGGACTTCAGCCGCGGGCTCGCGGCGCCCGAAGAGCGGCCGGGGGCGCGCCGGATCGGCCACGGCAGCGCGACCCGGACGACGTCCTGCGTCTGCTCTTCGGCAGGGCGACGGCCCGACTCCACATCTCCCGAGCGCCCGATGTCTTCGGCTTGCACCTGCTGGCGGGAGATCCACTCCCCCCGTAGCTTCGCTCCCATGGCTCATCGACGAAGACCCGCACGGGCGCGCCGCCGCCGTCGGAATCGCGCGGTCCTGCTGCTCGTCTGCGCGCTGGCTGCGGCACGGCTTCTGGCCGACGAGCGCACGCAGGAGGAGCCGGCGCCCGCCGTCCTGCGGGCGATCTCGCTCGAGGGCGATCCCGAGAGCGGCGCTCGCGCCTACGAGTCCTGCGCGGTCTGTCACCTCGCCAGCGGAGCGGGACGCAGCGACGGCACCTTTCCCCAGCTCGCGGGACAGCACCGCTCCGTGATCATCAAGCAGCTGGTGGATATCCGCGACGGGCGGCGATCGAATCCGCTGATGCTGCCCTACGCGATCGAGCTGCTCGACGAGCAGGAGATCGCCGACGTGGCGAGCTACGTCGCGCAGCTGCCCGTTCCCAACGACAACGGCAGGGGCGCGGGCACGGACCTCGAGCGAGGCGCGCGCCTGTACCGCAGCGACTGCCAGGAGTGCCACGGTGCGCGCGGCGAGGGGGATGCGGCGCGCTTCGTGCCCGCGCTGGCGGGACAGCACTACCCCTATCTGCTGAGGCAGGTCCGGGCCATCGCCGGCGGCCGACGGGGCAATGCGTCGCGCAGCATGGAGCGACACGCCCGCCCCTACAGCGATGCGGAGCTGCAGGCGGTGGTCGACTTCGCCTCGCGACTCGACGCCCGCGGGCGCGAGCAGCGGCCCTGATCGAGCTGGGGCGAGAAGCCCCAGCACCGCGCGCAGCGTAGCGTTGCGCCCCGGATGCGGGCCGAATGCCGGGATCAGACACGGCGCGGACGCGCCTCGGGGCGGCCTCCGCCTTGCACGATGATCGGGCCGTTCCACCATGCGACGACCCGGCCACGCGACTCTCGGCGCCTTCTTGTGCGCGGTCCTCGGCGGTGCGGCGTGCGATCCCTCCGGGCCCGCGCCCGAGCCGGCGCCCGCGGCCGCCGCCCCCGAGCCCGTGGTCGAGGTGGAGACGGCCCGCGTCCGACGCGGCTCCATCCTCCAGCGCATCACCGCACCCGGCAGCCTCATGGCGCTGCGCGAGAGCCGCATCGGCCCGGAGGTGCGCGGGCGCATCGCGAAGATCTTCGTCTCCGAGGGCGACCGCGTGGCGCAGGGCGACCCGCTGTTCCAGATCGATCCGGAGCCCTACGAGCTTGCCCTCCACCAGGCGCAGGCGCGGCTCGACCGGGCGAGGGCGGAGCGCAAGCAGATCGCGGCGGACCTCGGCCGCGGTCGGGAGCTGCGTCAGCGCGACGTGCTGGCCGAGCAGGACGTCGACAAGCTGCGCACCGGCCTCGAGGTCGCGCGCGCGGCGGAGCGCGTGGCGGAGGAGGCCCTGGCCCTGGCGCGCCGCAACCTGGAGCAGACCCTCGTGCGGGCCCCCTACGCCGCCTCCGTGGCGGCGCGCCTCGAGGACGAGGGCACCACCGCGCTCGTGCAGCCGCAGACGATCGTGGTCGTGCTGCAGGAGTCGTCGATCCTGGAGGCGCAGGCCGCGATTCCGGAGGTGCACTTCACCGCGATCCGGCTCGGCGACCCCGCGCTGCTCCACATCGAGGGGCTGCCCCAGCCCATCGCCACCGAGGTCTCGAGCGTGAGCGATGCCATCGATCCGGCGACCCGCACGTACCTGGTGAAGATGCGCGTCGAGAACGCGGACCACGCGCTCAAGACCGGCGTGTTCGCGCGGGTCGAGATCCTGCCGCGCGCCAAGAGCGACGTGCTGCTGCTGCCGCGGGAGGCGATCCGCCGCGAGGACGGGCGCAGCCACGTGCTGGCCGTGCGCGACGGGCGCGCGGTGGCGATCCCGGTCCGCCTCGGCGTGGTGGCCGACGACGTCGTCGAAGTGCTCCACGGCGTCCGCGTCGACGACGAGCTGGTGGTGGGCGAGACCGCGCGGATCCTGGGACCCGGCATGCGCGTCCGCGTCGTGGCCCCGGACGGGGACGGCCCGCCGTGAGGCTTCCCGACGCCTCCATCCGGCGCCCCGTCTTCGCGGTGATGCTGATCGGCGGCCTGGTGGTGCTCGGGCTCGTCTCGCTGCCCCGCCTCGGCGTCGACCTCTGGCCGCGCATCGAGTTCCCCCTGGTGGTCGTGCAGGCCGTACTGCCGGGCGCCGCTCCCGAGACGATGGAGAGCGAGGTCAGCGAGGTCCTCGAAGAGGCCATCAACACGATCGAGGGCATCCGCGACCTGCGCAGCTTCTCCAGCGACTCGCTCTCGCTGATCTACATCGAGTTCGAGCTCGAGTACGACGTCCAGGAGAAGGCACAGCAGGTGCGGGAGAAGGTGGCGGCGGTGCGCGGCGACCTCCCTTCGGACATCGAGCCGCCCGTGGTCGACCGCGTCGATCCCGACGCCCAGCCGGTCCTCGCGGTGCTGCTCGCCGGCCCCTACTCGATCCGCAGCCTGAGCCTGCTCGCGGACCAGCGCGTGAAGACCCGACTCGAGCGGATTCGAGGCGTGGGCTCGGCGACCCTGGTCGGCGACCGCGCGCGGGAGATCCGCGTCTGGATCGACCCCTTGCGCCTCTCGGGATACGGGCTCGCGGTGGGCGAAGTGCTCGCCGCGCTCGAGCGAGAGCACGTGGAGCTTCCGGCCGGTCGCCTCGAGTCGCTGGAGAGGGAGTTCACGCTTCGGACCGACACCGGGTACACGAAACCCGACGACTTCCGGCGGCTGGTGGTCCTCTATCCCGGCGGCGCATTCGCCCAGTTCACCTGCTCCTTTCAGAGACCCTTTCACACCTATATCGAGATCGCTGGCAGCGAAGGCCGACTGCACATAAACCGCCCCTTTACAGGTATGGAAGGCGGTGAAAGCATCGTAACCTTCTACCCAGGGGATGGCGAGCCGCAAGTGATCCCGGTGCCCGAGGCGGCGCTCTATCTCGGCGAGGTTGAAGACATGCACGCCGCCATCCTGGACGGCCAGCCAGGGTATTTAAAATTAGGAGAGACGCGCGATCACGTGCGTACCGTGCTGGCTCTGTACGAGTCGGCCCGCACGGAAAATATCGTCACGCTGTAAACCGGGAAAATCAAAATGCGCTTGCTGGAAATCCTGACTGCGACCTTATTGGCCATACGCTTTGCCTGGCCGCTGTTCTCCAACCAGCGACCGCGCTGGGTACAATGGCTGCCGGCGGCGGCGCTGGCGACGACCCTGCTGCACCTGGCGCTGGAGGGCTACCGTTGGCAGATGCTCCCCATGTATGCGTTGGTATTGGGGGCGTTCATGCTCTCGCTGCGAGACATGCGACGGGCGCCCTTACCGCGCGCCGCTAACCGGGCGGCAAGGTTAATCGGGGGTTTGCTGGGGCTGGCAGTCCTGGCGCTGGCGACCGCTTTACCGGCGCTATTGCCCGTGCCGCGTGTGCCCGAGCCGACCGGCCCGTACCCGGTGGGCACCTTGAGCCTGCACCTGGTCGATCCAGAACGGCAGGAATTGTACGCCGCGCAGCCTGGCGGGCCGCGCGAGCTGATGATCAATGACGTCCTCGAAGCTCTTTTCGACAAGTCGTTCCTGTTTGTCCAGCATCCCACCACGGGGCTGCCGCTGGTCGCCCGGGGTTCATTTGCCGCGCAAGCATCAATAGAATGTAGTGGTCCGTGTCGCCGACGGACCG
>Ga0209536_100015487_pt1 | contig 10888 bp, 7 predicted proteins | sample DeeMarSeWOR28_12_FD_187461 | JGI IMG/M metagenome (GOLD analysis project Ga0209536, IMG submission 187461) | Marine sediment microbial communities from White Oak River estuary, North Carolina - WOR-2-8_12 (SPAdes) (version 2) | ecosystem: Environmental > Aquatic > Marine > Intertidal zone >... | reverse complement strand
GCACGATCCTGCGCTTTTCCCAGCATCCGCGGTGCGTGAGCTGCGGCATGGCGAGCCTCCCCCTCTCCCCCGCCCTGTTCTCGTTCAACAATCCGCGGGGCGCCTGTCCCGGATGCAACGGATTCGGGGCGGTTCTGGAGTACGACGAGTCCCTGATCGTGCCGGACTCCGGACTGTCGCTCAGGGACGGTGCCATCGATCCGTGGACCAAGCCGCGCTACGCCAAGCGGCGAGCCCTGCTCCGTCAGACGGCCGAGGCGAAGGACATACCGTGGACGGTGCCGTGGAGCGCGCTGACGAAGACGCAGCGGCGGTTCTTGCTGCACAACGTCTCCGGCCGATTCAAGGGCATCTTCCCGTTCCTCCGGGCGCTGGAGCCCAAGCGGTACAAGCAGTACGTGCGCGTGTTCCTGCGCCAGTACCAGCTCGCGAAGCCCTGCCCGGCGTGCGGCGGGGCGCGGCTTCGTCCCGAAGCGCTCGCCGTCAGGGTCGGCGCCGATACGATCGGGCAGGTCGCCGGCTTCACCGCCGCCCGCCTGGGTGCCTGGCTGGACGGGCTCGAGCTCGGACCGTTCGAGGCGGGTGTCGCCGCCACGATCCTGCGGGAGCTACGGGACCGGGTGACGTATCTGGAGGATGTCGGGCTCGGGTACCTGGCCATCGACCGCCAGACGCGGACCCTCTCGGGCGGCGAGGCGCAGCGCATCTCGCTCGCCAACGCCCTCGGCTCACGCCTGGTCGACACCCTGTACGTGCTCGACGAGCCGTCGATCGGGCTGCACCCGCGCGACGTCGGACGGCTCGTGACCCTGCTGCAGCGCCTCCGCGACGCCGGGAACACGGTGGTGATCGTGGAGCACGACCCGGCCACCATCCGCGAAGCCGACTACATGGTGGAGCTGGGGCCCGGAAGCGGCGAGCACGGCGGGGAGCTGCAGTACAGCGGCCCGGCCGACGGTGCCGGCGTCGCTCGCACCCTCACCGGGCAGTACCTCTCGGGCGAGAAGACCATTGCGGTCCCGAGCGCGCGGCGGCGGTCGGGCCCGCGGTGGCTCTCCGTCAAGGGCGCGCGCTGTCACAATCTCGACGGCGTGGACGTGACGATCCCCCTGGGCACCCTGACGGCGGTCACCGGCGTGTCCGGGTCCGGCAAGTCGTCCCTGGTGCACGACGTCCTCTACCGGCAGCTCGCCGCGCGGCTCAGGGGCTCCCACGGCGCCAAGGCACACCTGGGCGAACCGGTCGGCCAGGTCGCGGAGCTCAGCGGCTGGGAGGCGCTCAGCGACATCGTGATGATCGACCAGTCGCCGATCGGCCGCACGCCGCGATCGAACCCCGTGACCTATATTCGCGCCTTCGACGAGATCCGCGACCTCTTCGCCGCGCAGCCGCTCGCCCGGGCGCGCGGCTACACCGCAAGCACGTTCAGCTTCAACGCTCCGCGCGGAGGCCGCTGTCGCCGGTGCGAGGGAGCGGGCTACGAGCAGGTGGAGATGGTCTTCCTCGCGGACGTCTTCGTGCCGTGCGAGGCGTGCGAGGGTACCAGATTCGAGCCGGAGGTCCTCGATGTGCGGATCAGGGGACTGTCGATCCACGACGTGCTCAACCTCACCGTCGAGCAGGCCATGGTCCGCTTCCGCCACCAGGAGCGCCTGGGAAAGGCCCTCTGGTACCTGCAGCAGGTGGGACTCGATTACCTGCGGCTCGGACAGCCCGCCACCACCCTGTCGGGGGGCGAAGCACAGCGCCTCAAGATCGCTCGCCAGCTCGCCTCGGCGTCACGCAAGAAGGAACGCCGGCTGTACATCCTCGACGAGCCCACCACCGGCCTGCACCTCGACGACGTCCGCACGCTCATCAACGTACTCGACCGCCTGGTGGACGCAGGACACACGGTGCTCGTGATCGAACACCATCTCGACATCATCAAGCGAGCGGACTGGGTCGTGGACCTGGGACCCGAAGGGGGGACCGGAGGTGGCAAGGTCGTCGCGACGGGCACCCCGGAGCAGGTGTCCCGCACCGACACGCACACGGCCCGGTACCTCCGCCACTGCCTCGACGTGCCCTCGCACCCGGAGACCCACCGCTCCTCCGCGTGAATCCGACGGGCCCACACCTCCGCTCAACGCACCCCTTCGGCCACACGTAGTACAACGAGAGCGTGGCGCCGGGCTTCGCCACTCCGGATGGCCGGGCCCCGGGGGACGTGCGGGTCGCGCTGCGGAATTCGGGATCGTGAAACTCAGGCATTCAGAGGCTCGGGGCATGGCATGGACGGGCACGACCTGAAACGCACGCTCAAGCTCTTTCCCGCCACGAACCTGGTTGTCGCCAACATGATCGGGGCGGGGATATTCACGACGTCCGGCCTGCTCCTCCGGGAACTTGGCAGCCCGTTGCTGATGCTCGCCCTGTGGGCGGCGGGGGGGGCACTCGCGCTCCTCGGGGCGCTCTGCTACGGCGAACTCGGCGCCGCCATGCCCCGCGCGGGCGGCGAGTACGTGTATCTCTCCGAACTGTTCCACCCGGTATTCGGATTCCTCACCGGGTGGGTCTCCTTCTTCGCGGGATTCTCCGCGCCGCTCGCGGCGTCGGCACTGGGCTTCAGCGCGTACGTCGCGAGCGCCGTGCCGGCCACCGTCGGCTGGGGACACCCCGATCTGGCGAGACAACTCCTGGCGATCGTGGCGATCGGCGGCCTGACGCTCGTCCACGTGCGCGGCATCGAGTTCGGCTCGCGGGTGCAGAACGTGCTGACCGTCGGGAAGGTGGCACTGATCCTGGGTCTCGTCGTTGCCGGTTTCGCTCTCGGGCAGGGCGACGTCGCACACTTCCGGGAGGGGGCCGCCATCGAGCGCGGGATCGGCGGGTGGAAGACGGCCGGCCTGTCGCTGATGTGGATCATGTTCGCGTACAGCGGATGGAACGCCGCGGCCTACATCGGCTCGGAGATCGAGCGGCCCGAGCGGAACCTGCCGCGGTCGTTGCTGCTGGGGACGGGCATCGTCCTGCTCCTCTACCTGGGCCTGAATGCGCTGTACGTCTACGCCATCCCGCCGGCGGACATGGCAGGCGTCATTCCGATCGGCGGAGCGGCGACCTCCCGGCTGTTCGGACGGTCGGCCGAGACGGTGATCGCCCTGCTCATCGCGTTCGCCCTGCTGTCCTCGCTCAGCGCGATCATCATCATCGGACCGCGGGTGTACTACGCCATGGCGCGGGACGGGTACTTCTTCCGCGCGGTGTCCGAGGTGCACCCGAGGTTCCGCGTGCCCGCCAAGGCGATCGTGCTGCAGAGCCTGCTCGCGATCGTGATGGTGATGACGGGCACGTTCGACCAGATCCTCACCTACATGGGGTTCTGTCTGGGGATCTTCCCGATCCTCGCCGCGATGGGGATCTTCCGGCTGCGGCGCACCGGGACGCTTCCCTACCGGATGCCCGGGCACCCCGTCGTGCCGCTCGCCTTCGCCGCGGTGAGCGTGCTGATCCTCGTGCTCGGCTATCTCGAGCGCCCCGTGGAGTCGTCGGTTGCGCTGCTGACCGTCGCCGCCGGGGTGCCGGTCTATTTCGTCTTTCGCCGCTCGCGTCAACGACACTCTCAGGCAGGGGGCACATGACGATGCGCCATACGCGCGTGGCCGTTCTCGCTTGGACGCCGCTCATCGCGCTCCTGACCGGAAGCGCACTCGCGCAGGACCCGAAACCGGCCGACGACTTGGACGCCAGGGTCCGCGGGTTCCTCGAGGGGAACCGGTACGACTGGCGGGACATGAACGTGCCCACGTCGGACGGCCAGCGACTCTACGAACTGGTGCTCGAGCACGGCTTTACCCGGGCGCTCGAAGTGGGGACGTCCACCGGACACTCCGCGATCTGGATCGCCTGGGCACTCAGCAAGACGGGGGGGAAGCTGACCACCATCGAGATCGACGAGCGACGCCATCGGGAGGCGCTGGCGAACTTCGAGGAGGCCGGCCTCAGCCGGTTCATCGACGCGCGCCTGGCCGACGCCCACGAGCTCGTGCCGAGGCTCGAAGGGCCCTACGACTTCGTGTTCCAGGACGCCGACAAGGACTGGTACGCGCGGTACTTCGAGTACCTCTACCCGAAGCTGGCCCCGGCCGCCTGCTACGTCGCGCACAACGTCTCCGGGCGGGGATCGCGCGGCAACCCGGACTTCGTGCGCGCGCTGGACGCGAAGCCGGATCTCGAGACGGCGTTCGTCGGCGGGGGCCGCTCGGGCGGCATGTCGGTGAGCTGCCGGGCCGCGTCGCCATAGCGCGCAGCGGGACCGTCACCTTCGCTTGCGTGCCCGGAGGGGGGTGGTTAGACTCACCGGCGTTCACCGGGGAAGAGCCGGCGAGCGACGATCCGGAGTAGCTCAGTTGGTCAGAGCACCTGACTGTTAATCAGGGTGTCGTGGGTTCGAGTCCCACCTCCGGAGCTGGGAATCTCGAACGGACGAGCGCCCAGTCGGGATCGGATCACGGGTCGGCCGAATCGGCCGGCCCGCGTGCGTTTCGGACCGGACGGGTCGGGCGGGTGTGCCCACCTTGGCGCAGTGGCGCCGCCAGATCATCTTTCAAACAATGCCGCGATGCGGCTTCCGCCGTCCCCACGAACCGGGAATCCCCTGTGACCACCTCCCCGCTCGCGTTCCAGCACTCCACGCGCCCCGAGCCCCATCGTGCGCGCACGAAGGAGATCCTCAGACGGCATCCGGAGGTGCGCAACCTCATCGGCAAGAACCCGATGACCTTCTGGTACGCGCTCGGCATCGTCACCATGCAGACGGCACTCGCGTACGCGCTGCGGGATCAGCCCTGGTGGCTGGTGGTCATGGTGGCCTACGTCGTCGGCGCGTTTGCCAACCACGCGCTCTTCGTCGTCATCCACGAGTGCGCACACAAACTGGTCTTCCGGCACACGGCGGCGAACATCTGGACGGGGATGCTCGCGAATCTGCCGCTCTCCGTGCCGGCGTCGGTGTCCTTCACGAAGTATCACATCAAGCACCACGCGTTTCAGGGGGTCTACGAGCTCGACGCCGACTTGCCGTATCACTGGGAGGCGCGGCTCGTGGGGAGGTCCTGGTGGCGCAAGGCGCTCTGGCTGGCGCTCTTTCCGCTGATCGAGGGCATCCGACCCATGCGGCTGAAGGAGGTGCCGTTCTGGGACCGGTGGTCGGTGACGAACATCGTGGTGCAGTTCGCGTTCGATGCGGCCGTGTTCCTCCTGTTCGGACCGATGGCGCTGCTGTATCTCGTGCTCTCGCTCTTCTTCGGCATCGGCCTGCATCCGCTCGGCGCGCGGTGGGTCCAGCGGCACTTCCTGGTGGAAGAGGGCGGGCAGGAGACCTACTCCTACTACGGCGCGCTCAACCGGCTGGCCTTGAACGTCGGCTACCACAACGAGCACCACGACTTCCCGTCGGTTCCGTGGAACAACCTGCCGAAGGTCAAACAGACGGCTCCGGAACTGTACGACCGCCTGACATACCACCGATCGTGGACCCGCCTGCTGCTCAGATTCCTGTTCGATCGTGACCTCACGTTGTACTCCCGGATCGTGCGGGACGAGCGCGGCGGGGTGCAGCTCGACGATCGGGTCGAGCACGACCGGGCGACGCCCGGAACCTAGGCGCTGGGCCATCGGCCGGCTCGGGACCTCCGGGTGGCGCGCCGGAGTCGGCTTGGGCAGGGATCGGCCCGTCGAGTATCTTCCGAGTCAGTCACCGCCCGCGGCTCCGCCGCCTGGATCATGCATCTCCTCACGTGGCTCGGCATCGCCCTCTGCCTCAGCCAGTCCGCGATCTTCTCGGGACTCAACCTCGCGCTGTTCGGCGTGAGCTGGCTGCAGCTCGAGGTCCAGGCCGAGACCGGCAACCGCGACGCCGCCCGGCTGCTGAACCTGCGCAGGGACTCCAACTTCCTGCTCACGACCATCCTGTGGGGCAACGTGGGCGCGAACGTGTTGCTCACGATCCTGTCCGACTCGGTGCTGACGGGACTCGGGGCCTTCGTCCTGTCCACGTTCGTGATCACGTTCGGCGGGGAGATCGCGCCGCAGGCCTACTTCTCGCGGCACGCCCTGCGCATGGCCAGCCTGCTCGCCCCGGTGCTGCGCTTCTACCAGGTCCTGCTCTACCCCCTCGCCCGACCGACCGCACGGCTCCTCGACCGGTGGCTCGGCCCGCACGGCATCGAGTACTTCCGTGAGCAGGAACTGCGGGAGGTGCTGCGCAAGCACATTGCGTCGCACACCTCCGACGTCGACCTGGTGGAGGGCATCGGCGCGCTGAACTTCCTCGCGCTCGACGACCTCGCCGTCGCGCAGGAGGGAGAGGCGGTCGACCCGCGCAGCATCATCGCGCTTCCGATGGAGGGCGGGCAGCCGGTGTTCCCCGACATCCGCCGCTCACCCGACGACCCCTTCCTGCAGCAGGTCGAGGCCTCCGGGCTGCGGTGGGTGATCATCACCTCACCCGACGGCGAGCCGCAGCTGGCGCTCGATTCCGACGCCTTCCTCCGCGCCGCGCTCTTTGGAGGCGACCGATTCCATCCGTACGCGCACTGCCACCGGCCCATCCTCGTCCGCGACACGCTGACCACACTCGGAGACGTGCTGACCCGCCTCAGGGTCCACCCCGAATCCGCCCACGACGACGTCATCGACGACGACATCATCCTCGTCTGGGGCGACAGCAAGCGCGTCATCACCGGCGCGGACATCCTCGGTCGCCTGATGCGGGGGATCGCCAAGGAAGAGGTGCGGATCACCACCGGGTCCCATCCCGTCCCGCGGCCGGGTACCGGGTAACGGCACGGGCCAGCGTTCACCGCCGGCAGCAACGCCCCGCCCCGATCCTGAAAGCGAAAGGAGCCCGGATCGCTCCGGGCTCCCGTGTCCACCATCCTGCGGCCGCCGCCTACTTGGCGATCGCCTTCACCTCGATCCGCCGCGGCTTCGCGGCCTCGGCCTTCGGCAGCGTCACCGTCAACAGTCCGTGCCGGAACTCGGCCGACACCTTCTCGGCATCCACCGAGCGCGGCAGCGTGAACCGCCGCTCGAACCGCCCGTACCGGCGCTCGACGAGATGGAAGTCACCGCCCTCGTCACCCTCGCGGACCTCCGCCTTCTTCTCACCGCTGATCGAGAGCACGCCGTTCTCGACGCTGACATCGACGTCCTCGGGCATGATACCGGGCAGCTCCGCCTGGAGCATGACCTCGTTCTTGGTCTCGCGCACGTCGACGACGGGGAGCCAGCCGGACGTCACCTGGGTCTCGCTGCGGCCGAGCAGCCGATCGAACTCGTTCCGGATGTTGAAGATCTCGTCCCAGACGTTGGGAGCCTGCCGGGTCCACAGAGTCGGGTACAACATGGTCCAATCCTCCTGTACAAATGCATGTCGGTTGTGGTGCTCGTTCATCCGCCGCCACCTCGGCGGCGCTCGACGACACACATTCGCAACCCAGGTGCCAGAAGAATCTGCCAGTCTTGCCGACAGGGCATCATACGTAAGCCGTTGTTCCAGCCAATCTTGCAGCGCCGCCTGTCAATCCGACCGACGCGGATGGCGGAACTCAGGGACGCGTGGCGAGCACCTCGTGCACCCCCGCTCGGATGTCCTCGAGACCCGCATCCACGCGGTCGGCATGGGTCCGGAACGAGAGCACGCAGATCCTGAGCAGGAAGGAACCGCGTACCGTGGTGGCGGTGAGGAAGACGCGGCGGCGACGGTTCACCGCGTCGAGCAGGGCGCGGCTCGCGGCGTTGCGCTCGGCTTCGTCCATCCCATCGGCGGCCACGCGGAAGGCCACGACCGAGAGCTGCGGATCGGCGACGACCTCGATCCCGTCCATCGCGTGCAGGGCCGCCGCCGCCCGCTGCGCGAGGTCCAGCTTCTCGTCCAGCGCGTCCCGAAACGCCTCGGCCCCGAGCAGCTTGAACGGCAGCCACACCCCGAGGCCGCGGAACGGCCGTGACAGCTCGGGAGACAGCTGACAAAAGTCGACGAACTCCGGCGTCTCCTGCATCGTCGGCAAATACTCGGCCTCGATCGCGTGCGCCCGGCGGAGCGCCGCGCCGTCCCGCACCAGCAGTGAGCCGGTGCCGTATGGAAGGAACAGCCCCTTGTGCGGGTCGAGCGTCACCGAGTCGGCCCGCTCGATCCCCCGCAGGGCCTCGCGCCCTCGAGGCGTGAGGGCGAAGAATCCCCCGTAGGCGGCGTCGACGTGGAACCAGAGACCCTCGTCCCGCGCGAACGTGGCCAGCCCGTCGAGATCGTCCACGGCACCGGTGTTCGTGGTTCCCCCGCTCCCGACCACGAGAAACGGCTGCAGGCCAGCCTTGCGGTCGGCACGCACGGCGGCCGCGAGGGCGTCGAGCCGCAGGCGGAACGAGGCGTCCGACGGGACGACGCGAACCCGCTCGACGGGAAACCCCGCCAGCATGGCCGCCTTCTGCACCGAGTGGTGCGTCTGGTCGGACACGTAGATCGTGCCGTGCAGGAAGTCGGCGGGCAGCCGCTCGCGCCGCGCCGTCACGATGGCGGAGAAGTTGGCGAGCGAGCCGCCGGATGTGAGGATGCCGAGAGCCGAGTCCGGGTATCCCACGATTTCGCCGAACCAGCGGAGCACGTTGGCCTCCAGTTGCACGAGGCCGGGCGCGGCGATCCAGACACCGACGTATCGGTTGACGACGTCCGCGACGAGGTCCGCCACGGCGGCGTGGAACAGGCCGCCGCCGGGGATGTAGGCGAGGTATCCGGGCCCGGCGGTGTTGAAGCTCGTCGGCGCCGCGCGATCGAAGACGAGATCGAGCAGTTCGGGCAGTGCCGAGCCCCGCTCCGGCAGTCCCTCCCGCAGCGCCCGGGCGAGCGCCTCCGCGCCGTCGACGGCGTGCGCCGGCTGGGTCGGCAGGGACTCGACGTGCGCGACGATGCGGTCCATCGCGGCATCCACCATCGCCCGCATCTCGCCGGATGTCGGCTCGAGCGGCCAGTGACCTCGACTCATGCCTCACCTGCTTCCGGTGTCGGTGTCCGGCGCCGGCCCCGTGATTGGCCGCGCCTGTGCCCGTTCCGTATTTTCTCCTCGTGGGCCCGTTCGACGGAAGACGCCGCCCGGCCCCCCTCGACCCTCATCTCCTCACGGAGTGCCCGATGATCGGAAGACGGCTCGTCGCTACGGTGTGTGCCCTCATCGCCACGCCTGCCCTGTTGTCCGCGCAGCGCGCGGATCGGCCGCTGGGGACCCTGCGGGAGCAGGCGGCGGTGCAGCAGCAGTGGCTCAAGGAACGCCTCGAGGTCGTGCTGCCGCAGCTGATGCGTGAGTACGATGTCGCAATGTGGGTGATGCCCATGCGCGAGTACAACGAGGACCCGCTGTTCAAGGCCCTCGTCTCGCCAACGACGTTCGCGGCGCGGCGACGCACCGTCTACGTCTTCTTCGACCGTGGGGCGGAAGGCGTGGAGCGACTCGCGTTCGGCGGCAGCTCGCAGGGTGGGCTGTACCAGACGCCCCGCGCGACGGAAAAGGCGCCGGACGGCCGGCCGCGGGAGTTCTGGGGCACGGACCAATGGAGCTTCGTGGCCGACGCCATACGGGATCGCAACCCGCGCAGCATCGCCGTCAACATCTCGCACGACCACAACTTCGCCGACGGGCTCTCGGCCGGCGAGTGGGAGCAGCTGCGGGAGGCCCTCGGCCCGGACCTCGCGGCCCGCGTGACCCGAGCGGAGGACCTCGCGCTCGACTACCTCGCCGTGCGCGTCCCCGCCATGGATGCGCCGTACCTCCGGATGCAGGAGCTCATTCACGAGATCATCGCCACGGCGTTCTCCGACGAGGTGATCACTCCGGGCGTGACGACGACCGAGGACGTCGTGTGGTGGTTCCGCCAGCGCTTCAACGACCTCGGGCTCGACACCTGGTTTCAGCCGTCGGTGGACGTGCAGCGGGCCGGCGTCAACATGGCGGACTCCACGGCACCGGTCATCCAGCGCGGCGACGTGCTGCACTGCGACGTGGGCCTGACGGCGTATCGGCTCAACACCGACACCCAGCACATGGCGTACGTGCTGCGAGAGGGGGAGACGGACGCGCCGCCGGGACTCAAGGACGCCCTGGCCAACGCCAACCGGCTGCAGGACATCGTGATGGCAGAGCTGCGGGCCGGGCGGACAGGGAACGAAGTCCTGTTCGCATCGCTGGCGGCCATGCGGGAGGCCGGCATCGACGGCACCGTGTACACGCACGCCATCGGCGAGCACGGTCACGGCGCCGGCCCGCTCGTCGGCTTGTGGGACCGGCAGGATGGCGTCCCCGGACGTGGCGATGTCAAAGTGCGCCCAGCCACCTGGTACTCGATCGAGCTGCAAGCCACCACGGCTGTTTCAGAATGGAACGGCCAGCGGGTACAGATGATGCTCGAGGAGGACGCAGAGGTGACCGCCGAGGGCGTCGCCCGGTGGATCCTCCGGCGGCAGGATGATCTGCACCTGGTGCGCTGAGTGAGGCCGCGCTTCCCACGGGGGGGCGGGGAGCGAAGGCCGCTGTTGCGCAGTCTCTGCGGGCTTGCGTTACTTAATCGGCGCTTTGGCAGTCTCCGCCAAAGGAGACCATTTGCCTAAGCATTCACGTCGGGGAGGTAGAGGTATGTCACAGAAGTTGCTGGGAGTCGCGTTGCTGGGAGCGCTGGCGGTCGGTGCGGCCGCGTGTTCGGACACCGCGGGCGTGAACGGGACGGCCGAGGTCGCAGTGTCCATGCGGATCGACGGATCGGCGGTGGCCGTGTCGAGCTTCGACGGTTCCGCACTCCTCAGCATGGGCAAGCTCAACCCGTCGGAAGTCGACTCGCTGTTCGTGGAAGTGACCGG
>Ga0209536_100015486_pt1 | contig 10888 bp, 9 predicted proteins | sample DeeMarSeWOR28_12_FD_187461 | JGI IMG/M metagenome (GOLD analysis project Ga0209536, IMG submission 187461) | Marine sediment microbial communities from White Oak River estuary, North Carolina - WOR-2-8_12 (SPAdes) (version 2) | ecosystem: Environmental > Aquatic > Marine > Intertidal zone >... | reverse complement strand
TTCTATTGATTGGATCCAAAAAAAGATCCCCTATCGGCCCGGCGCACGGTGGCCGATAGGGGCAAGGGGCACCAAGGGAGACTGGCATCTCCCTATGATTGTCAAAATATCCTATTGTGCTTAATTGGTCAAGCAAATTATTAACTGAAGCGCTTAATCTTTTAGCCTCACGTGATATGTAGCCAAAGGGCAGTTATTGATTGCAGATTGCGTATTTTAGTAGGCAAGCTTCTGGAGGAATTGACAGAAGCAGGCGGGGCTGAAGAATTCCAGTTTGGTTTCCGGGCCAAAGGAAATTACATCCGCGTCCTGCAAGTTCGACCTCACTGACGGCGCGAGTCTGGTGCCATTGACAAAAGTGCCGTTGGTAGACGTCATGTCAACCAACTGCATAACTCCGCTCCCGGGAACCTGACAAAAGTAGGCGTGAAGTTTTGATACCATCTTGTTTGCCAGCACTATGTCGTTATTGGCTGAACGCCCCACGAAAATCATGCGCTCTGAGGAACCTATTTCTCTTTTTTCCAGGGGTATCACTCGTGCTTGCAGAATAGTTTTATCTTCTCCATCTGGCGCTACACTATCATCCAAATCGAATTCGGAGATGGTTTCCACTCTGGCTAACTTTATTTTACTGGAGGGGGCGAGATAATTCTCAACCAAAAACGGATGGTTATATGCTTCCAGAAACTGCTTGGCTCCCATCTCTTTCAAGATTTGCAGGTAATCAAGCACCGTTTCATGGTGCCCCTCCTCCATGTGGCTCTCCTTCCACGTCCTCTTTTCCTCCGCATATCTCATGAACCACCAAAAGGCACGATTGAGGAAACAGACGGACTAGCTGTGATTACCAAGAAGAAAGCATGATTCGTGCCACAAGAATCAAGCGATCGCCGGGCACGCCCATCTCCTTCGCACGCCCTTCGCTGCGCCCGTCAGCAGGGACAGGCAGGAGGCCCAGGCCTTGACTGCAGAGCACGCGGTATCTTCGTTAAGCGGGTTTCCAGTTACCTTGTCTGGTGACGCCAATACCAATACAGTGCACACCTGGCTAAAACTCTTTCACAGCGTCCATAACCGAGGAGGTTATGGGGAAAAGAGCAACAAAACCGGCTATTTCAAACACCTCCTTGATGTAATCTTTCATAGAACACAGTACGATTTTTCCATCGGAGCGCTTTAGTTCCTTGGCCGCTTTCAACAATACCCGCAATCCGGCACTAGAAATGTAATCTAAGCTGGCAAAATCCACGACCACACTTTTGGTCCCATCGTCGATTACCTCAAAGATCTTTTTCTCGAATTCCGGAGACGTATTTGAATCAAGGCGACCAAGGAGTTCCAAAATACAAATTCCGTTTTGTCTTTTCTCCAATACTTCCATCTATTCTTTCCTCCTTGCCTCGTGCACTTTTAAAACAATCGCTCCCCCCATTAGGAGATCAACCCTCCTACCAATGGGCAAAGCTGAAAAAAATGGCTCAACATCCGGAATGTCTTTCTACGTATCCTTCAAGTCTTTTTTCAGGGTTAGTATGTTCCTATTTCCAGATCTTTCATAGATCATGTCATCCATAACTTTTTTGCAAAGATGGATACCAAGATTGCCCACTTTCCGCTCCTCCACGGGACATTCACAATCTGGCTCTCGCGCCCACAGCGGATTAAAGGGAATGCCGTCATCTTCCAACCGTATTATAAGAATACCTTGCTCATGTGAAATTGCTATTTTAATCCAATGAACAGCGTCGTCGGTGTACCCATAGGATATGATATTGCCGACAATTTCCTCCATGGCAAGACAAACTTGAAATAAGGCCCTAGCGGAAAGGCCCAGGGCTTCCCCGAATTGTTGCAACGTCTGACCGAGTGTTTCTAGTTCAGAAAGGCTGTTCCTCAGTTCCAGTGAAATTCTGTCCGTGACCATGAATCCAACCTTTGTTCAGGAGTTCAACAATCAGCTTCTGCCCAGCCGAAAGCTGAACAACTACCTAGATCAATCTTAGACTATTCATATCAGGCTTACACCGACTTTCTTTCGACACTGTTCGCAGAGACCACCAGGTTCTAACATGAGCCTCTCTTCCCAGAAGCGAATCCTCTTGACCATGGTCTGCAAGACTCTCGGCATGAGTTCTGGGAACTGTTCCAATGCTTTGGTGAACTTCTCGCGGGTCATGACCAGACAAATTAGCTCTGTCTGAGCTCTCACAGAGAAAAGACGGGGCATGTCCCCTAGCAGCGCCAGGCCGCCCAAAAAGTCACCCTCAGTGAATTTTCCCAAAAGTGTTTCACCCCTTTCATCCTCCCTCACTATATCAGCTGTTCCGGAGATGATATAAAAAGCTTTGCCGTCATTATCGTCTTGCTGAAAGAAATGGTCTCCAGGCTTAAATTTCTCTCTGTTGAAAAGATAGGCAAAAACTTTCAGAGCTTCGAGAGACAGGGCTGAGAAAAAATCCATCTGTCGCAAGATCTCCAGATTCTGCTGAAACTCGCTGGTCTCAGGCGGCTGCCCTCTTTCCGTAGATGAGTTCATGCAACATCCCCTTCTTGTTAATGAGTTCCTCGTAGGTTCCTATTTCACCGATCCTTCCCGCCTTCATTACTGCAATCTTGTCGTAGCCCTTGATGATGTCTAAACGGTGCACCACGGCAATGAGAGTGCTTTTTCCCTTCCATCTGCTATCGAGCAGGCCCTGAATACGAGACTGAGAGTTGTTGTCGAGGGCGGAGGTAGCTTCGTCCATAATCAGCACCCTAGGTGCTTTGAGGAAGATGCGAGCTATAGCTAACTTTTGACGTTGGCCGCCGGAGAGCCTGTCGCCCTTGCTGCCCACCTCGAATTCCATGCCTATTTCAACGATGGTCTCCAACAAATCTTCTTCGATAAGTACTTGAATGATGGACTGGTTGATTTTTTCCTCTGCTTGGGGATTGACCGTTTTCGTCTTTCCAAAAAGTATATTATCCAGGATGGTTTGCGAATATATGTACTCTGAGGTCTGGTAGAAAGCGATAGCTTCGGGGTCATCCTGAGAAATCTTGTCTTTGAACAGGGCTCGGCCCTCAAGAATCAACTCTTCAAAAATGCTCGGCATTTTTACCATCTTGTGCACGCCAGGAGTAAAGCGCAGCGCCAGTCTTAAGAGGTTCGTTTTATCCTCAGAGCTTAGTTGGTGCAGTCTTTTCTTGGCGAGGCGCTTTGCCAGGTCTTTATAACCCTCCAACTCATCAGCGCTTATGGGGCTTTGTTCAAAGAATACATTTTCAGGGGGGAGGTTGCCCAAAATATCAACTGTCTGTCTGCAGAGATCAACTCCAAGAGTCAACAGAGGCCTGGTAAGATCGGCCTCGTCTGCAAACCGCGTGAAGTAGTCATTTTCAGGCAGTCTCTCCGTTGCGTATATATCTTTGTTGGGGGAACCGAAAGTTAAATTTGCTGCGACGCTTGAGTGATGGAGGTACTCTTCCTCGTCGAAAAACTCCACGTAATCTGCTAACTCCTCGCCAAAATCCCGCTTGAAATTTTCCCGGACGCGGACAAGTTTTGCAGCCAGCTCTTGGTGTTCGTCATGCAAGAGAATCGTATTGAGGCCGAATCGCAGGACGTCTGCAAAGATACCTGTCTGCTGCAAGGTTTCAATCATGTCGTCCAAACTTGGCATGACCCCGCCCTCAGCCCCTTCATCGCCATCCAAAACCGAGGAATACGAGTAGAGCAGATTTTCTTTGATGGTCCCTTCGAAGGTAAAAGGTGTTTGCGAGACAAAGCCCATGTTGTAAACCACGTCCTTCTTGGATAGATCTTTTACCTCTTTCCCACCAAGGAAAACATGACCGCTCGTGTACGTGTAGAGCTGTCCAATACATTGGGCTAATGTGGACTTGCCACTGCCGGAAAAACCAACCAGAGCAAGTTGTTCCCCTGGTTTCAGTTCGAGGTTGATATTGTCCAGCAGCTGAATACCACCCTCAGCCACAAAAGACAGATCCTTGACTTCTATACTGCCTGGCAACTCATAAGGCTCGCGCCCTTCGGGTTCGAGAGTGTACTCTGGCATGGTGTCGAAGTATTCCATGGTCCGGGAGTAACCAACAGTGGCATCCTGGTAAACCTGGTAGAAATCTATGAGTTCCTTCCAGGGATCATACAGTTTTTCCTGGGCCGAGAGAAAGGCAACCAGGGCACCCAAATCCAACCTTCCCTGAATGGCAAGGTAACCCCCTACGATGAAGATCAGAAAAGGGCTTAAGTTGTTGAAGAAGTTGTTTAACACCTTTACCCCGTACTTATAAAGGTTCCAGGTGACCCTTATTTTTCGCAAGCCTTCGACCATTTTGTCGTATTTGCGGTTTTCAATCCGATAGGAACCATTACCGTGAATCTCGTGAATACCGCTGATGGATTCACCGATTTTTCCAGATAGAGTTCTGGTCGCGTCCACGCGCTTTTTGTTCGCCAGGTTAGCTCTTCTCTGAACCCTGGGCAAGAGAATGAGGACGAGAGGATAGGTGCTGAGAGAGATAGCTGCCAGCAGGGGATTCAGCCAGAACAGATAGCCAGCAAAGGCGAACAAGGTTAGAACACTTGTCACCGGCACGGCTATGGCCATACCTACAAAATTGCCGGCGGTGGCGAGCTCTGTAACCAAGGCTGAGACCACCAAGCCAGGTTGAGTCTTTCTGAAAAAACTCAAGGGTAGGGTGAGAATGTAATGGTAGAGATCTCTTCTCATATCTGCCAAAACGGACTCGCCGATGAGATTCTGTAAAACGTTGATGAGGTATTTCAAGCCAACGGAGAGAATAACAGCGGCGAAATACATTCCACAGTAGCGGAGCAGCATCCCTAGTTCACCGAAGCGAATAGCTTGGTTAACTATTCGTTTTTGCATCTCCAGAGGAAAGACCCGGGTAAAGACAGCAATGACTATGACCACAAGCAGCAACGCCTGGAGTTTTAAATTGCTGGCTAAGATCCAGGACCAAAGCGACCTGTTTACCACAGGGGGTTTAACCTTTCCCATAACAGAAAGCTCCTCCCAGGTTTAACTGTAGAGTAAAGGATCCAGGCCCACGGGAACGGGCTTTGAATTACCCAGAGCGCAGAGGGATGGCGCTTTGCCCTCTCACCGGGCCCACCTAAAATCCCGCCAAGCGGGGTAGGACAAAGATTTCCTCGATTCAAGTCAATACAACAGCAGCATTGAAAGGTACAGGGCAGCACATCAAAGATTTATAGAATCCTGCGTAGTATACAAGATTATTTTCATAAATGCTAAGGTATCAAAGTTGATCACCAAACCACAGCCAACCATCAGTATACAGCATGAAACTGCAGCAGGGTTAAAAACCGGACGATCGGACCTTACTATTAATCCTACAATATGGCAAGAATGGCTGTAGTCAACAGCAAGTCCGATCTGAAGAATGCCGATTTTTCCGAGGCGAGGATATTCCCCATGCTGCAAGTAGCTTTGCACTGCATATTTGCACGTATGGGGCTGAGTCCATAAAGCAAAACGCTACGTTGGGTTCGAGCTGGTCATGATCAAGCCAGCTTTTACGATGCAGGGGAAAATACCTTGGCGAGTTCTCTGGAGCAGGGGTGGCCCGGGGTGTGGACAAAAATACCGAATCCCGTGAGCTCAGCCGCCGGGGCTGGACTGCTGGCAGTGTGATCGTTGCAGGACCTGCTGGTTTCCGCGAAGCCCTCAATACTCAGCATCTTTCAGGGAAGTGCCCCCCAACAAGACGACATGACACTTGTTGTCCTCAAGCTATGTGACCCATTGGACGGTGATTCTCTTGCGGTCAGGAAAGCAGTCTCAGTTTGTTCGCTTTTTCATGTATCAACTGACCAATACGCACCTTATCTAAATCAGTCCTCTTGCTGATTTCAAAAACAAAATCTGCCAAAGATTCATATTCCCCTTTATATTTCAATCTCCTGCTTTCTGCCTCAATCTCCCCCATAATCGTTTGAGACATCAAATTCAACCCCGCCATAATCTTTTGAGAGCTGAACACCCCCATGGAGCTTGCGACCTCCTTACATATGCTGGCAAGATTCAACCAAAACTGTTGCGGGAAGGTAACTTCTGTCTCAAACAGATCATTCTCATTTTCATGTTGCACGTTGTACGAGAACTTCACCATTGGATAGGACTTGGGCTTTACTGTGAACTTAACTGATCGGTTCCCCGCTGCCATAATACGAAACTCCTTTCCATGTGCTCACCTCGCCTTGGACTCAAGCTTAAGAAATCAAGCCTGCAGGAGACCAATCGGGTGATCAATTTTTCCTTGGGAATCACCTGGGATTCCTGACGATCTCTATAGACCTACCTGGAAAGTGAACCAATGTTGGTAAGAGTGGCACTCGTAACCTAATTTGAGGCTACCAAACAGGGTGTCAGAATGCAAGAGTAAACAATGCGGGATCGTCGAAGGTGCCGCTCTGCTCAGGAGGACAAGGTTTGCGGGATTCTCATCCCTGGCACGTCTCTTGCTTATCGAAGGAATGTCGTATTTCAATTTCCAGCTCAAAAAATACTCACTTGCAGCACCAAGGGTGATCTTTAGGGGGGCGAGATGAAAAAAATACTGATGGCATGCCTGATTGTTTTGACCTTGATGGCCACTGCCTTGCCTGCCCGCGGCTTCGAGGCAGGCGTACGAGGCTCTTACTGGTTCCCGTCTTTGGACGGGGACATCAGATACGATAGCAATTCGCTCAGCGGCACGAAACTCGATCTGAAAGATGACTTGGGCTTTGACGACGAATACTATCCCTTCGGTGAAGTTTTTGTTGGACTGGGCGATCATCACCTGAGCTTTTCGTTTTATCGGGCAGACTACGACGGTAAGGAGACGTTGAACCAGGATATCAACTTCGGCGGCGAGACCTTTCCTGCCGGGGACAGGATCAAGAGCAGCCTTGATTACGATGTTTACGATCTCACCTATCAATATGATGTTCTTGACCTGGAAAATGTCCTGGCCGGCTTTTCTTTGGGGCTTGTGGGCAGGGTCAAGGTCTTCGATTTTGAAGCGAAGATTAGGTCCGAGACCACTGGCCAAAGCGAAAAAGAAGACTACACCGTGCCGGTACCAATGTTAGGCCTTAATTTCCACTTAGGCATTCTGGCCGACATCTTGGAAGCTCGGATCTTGGCCACCGGGATGGGCTATTGGGACGGTTACATGGTTGACGGCCAGGCAGAGCTCTCCTTCACACCTATACCCTATGTCGACATTCATGCTGGCTATCGAACCTTCTTCGTAAATGTGGACACCAATGATCTTGAGTTGGATTACAACACATCAGGATTGTACGCTGGCCTCACGGTGGGTTTTTAAATCGAATAGAGCTCTGTCATCTCAATGAAAGGAAGAGCCAAAAGCGGGTTCCCTGTTTCATAAGAGTAAAAAAGGACTCGGGTTCAACCCCGAGTCCTTTTTTTAATAGGGAGCGGGGCCTGAAGTCCTGAGGCAGTTCTGCCCGGCAGGCTGCTCTAGAGAAAATACCGGCAATACTCGCCAAAGGCCATCCTGAGGATGCAAAAACCAGGTACCTGTTGTGAATGACCGCGAAGACTCCTTTCGACCTCAAATGCTGGCGAGTCCCACACTCCGACGGCTACCTGCACACAGCTCCTGAATGCTCTTTCGATGACTGCCTCTCTTGATTCGGAGACAGTGCACTGTCATAATACCCAGACTTTAGGGGCCGCATAAACGCACAATGTCTGAAATTACGAGACGCAGAAGGGAAAAGCATGTTTAAACAAATGTTTGGACGAAAGGATATGAGATCCATGCAGGCTATATGGCTGAGCATGTCTGTGCTGGCACTGAGTGTGCTGCTGGCAGATTGTGCACATAAGATCGAGCCATCCAGGACAAAGCCGATTGTACTGGGCGCCCTCTATAGCCTGACCGGCGGGCAGGCGGCCTTGGATGTGCCGTCGTCCCAAGGCGCACAACTGGCCGTGGACGAAATCAATCAGGCCGGGGGTATCATGGGTTGTCCCGTGCAGCTCGTTGTGGAGGATGCCGAGTCTGTGCCCGACGTCGTCGCTAACCGCAGCGCCGATATCCTCGAGCAGCATCCGACTACAACCGCCCTAATGGGCCTGTCTGACACCGATCTGGTGCTAGCGGCAGCACCTGTCGCTGCCAGCAAAGGGCGTCTGTTCCTGACCTCAGGGGCGACCTCGCCCAAACTGGTCGCTCAGGTGCCGGGCTATCTCTTCCTGGCCTCCTTTGGCGATAACGTGCAGGCTGCCGCCGGGGCGGAATGGGCCTACAATGACCTCTCAGCGCGCAATGTCTCCGTCCTCTTTAATAGTGAGTCCACCTATACGCAACTGCTGCAGGGCTATTTCCGTACCCGGTTCGAGGAGCTAGGCGGCCAGGTTCTCTCTGTGGCGAGCTACGCGCCAGGGGAGGATTTGAGCACACCCATCGACCAATTAAAACCGGCGAACCTTATCTATCTGGCGGCGACCCCAGACGATGTGCTCGATGTGGTAATGGCGCTGCGCGCAGCAGGTCACAGCGTACCCATCCTGGGTGGAGACGGGTTTGACGCCGCCGACCTCTGGCAAAAGCATGCGGATATAAGCAATGTTTTCTTCACAACTCATGCCTATCTCGGCGAGGACAACGCGGATCCCAAAGTTGTTGATTTTCGCCGGGCTTATGCCAAGGCCTATCCCGACGCCATCCCGGATGGTTTCGCCGCCCTCGGCTATGATGCGGCGCGCTTGCTTTTAACCGCTATCCGCCTCGCGGGAAGCACCAACCCGGAGGCAGTCCGTAATGGACTGGCGAGTATCCGCGAGTTTGATGGAGTGACAGGCCAATTAGGCTATCAGGCCGATAGCCAGATCCCGGTCAAATCGGTCACCCTTCTGGGTATCCAGGGCGGTGCGTACAAATTGGTGAAGCAACTGATGCCGGAGCGAACGCCAACACCTTAGTGGCGTGGTTGAAATAATCGCCATTTTGTTTCTCCATTTTTTACCACCCGGTCAACCAGCCTGAGGATTGCGCTTTTACTTGACAGCAAACGCTTCCCTCGCGTAATCTGAAGTCAGTTCTATTTCCTTTTCCGCCTCATCTTCGAAAGAACATCCCTTCGATTCTGCTCTCTTCTGGACCAGACTATCAACACACTCACTGCATACACTGCCCTCCACCTTTGGAGCGAGGTATGTTGAGGGTTTTTCAGAAGATGCCGATAGCAAGGCCTCTAAGGAGTTTATCAACTCCTTGGAGGCTTCTGTATCTCCCTGGAACCATTTCTGTCACGGCTTGAGAGTGCGTAGCTCTGACGGCACTAGAAAAGGAGATCGGGATGAGAAGATTGATTTTAGTACCATTATGTTTGGTTAGTCTCTTGGCGATGGGCACTCCTGATACCCAAGCGGTTGCTATAAAAGTTGCTTTCGTCTTTGCAGACAACTTCCCTGCCGATGCAGAATCTTTAGGCTGGTCACGCACGGGCAACCTACTGCAGGTGGGTGCCTTCATTGTGCCTGGGGCTTCCCCAATGAAAAAAGTAACCGCTACAAACCTCGACACAGGATTAGTTCTGAAGCTGAATCAGATAAAACTTGGTCCTATCTACAAAGATCTGCTATACGAGGCCACGCCTTTCCCTCACTTCGATCCAATTAAGCACAAAGGAGTTTGGGAAATTAGGGTCGTGGATGAAAGTGGAAAAGAAGCCGTTGCCAAGACACACAGGTTGGATAAAGAAGAAGCAATGCCTTTTGTGGGCAATATACAGGCATCGGGAAATCAGCTTGCCCCTACAATAACTTGGGATCCTCCTGCAATGGAAGGTGGCCCGCAAGGATGTGAGATAACATACCAAGTTCGTTTAATTAAGCATCATCGTGCTCAGTTCTACAAAAGTAAGAAACCTCAATCTGATACAAAGCACGAGATACCCGAAGGATTTCTGAAACCTGAAGATATCGCTGACACTTTTATACGTATAGAATGCCAGTGTCTGGTGGCAGATGAAAAAGAAACCGCTAAAGCACTGGCACTCAGATCTGAAACATTTCAGTCTCTAAAAGAAGCATTGGGTAGATGAGCTAAGTGGGTGCGTACTTAACTTGGTAATCAAGAAACTTCTGCGGAGCTTCGGCTCCGCTTTTTTAATGCTCCACTCAAACTCGAAAAGGTGAATTTCACCTTTCCTGCACAGTTGGGAAATTTCCTTTCTTGCACAACATCTTGAGAAACCTGGCTATACACTGCCGTGAGTGTTTGTCTTCGGAAGCAAGCCATTGCGCATTTTTATGAGAAAATCGCAGAATGCCCCCCTTCTGGTCGGGGATGAATGCGACGGAATAATAGCTAAATACCTCCAAACGGTGTCTTCTCGAGATGATTCGGCTCATGGGAAAGGAAAGACAGCGCCTTCTGGTTAGTATCAGCAGTGCTGGGTCGGTTTTCCTCTCTTATTCTATGCAAGCATGCCAAGGTAGGAGAATCTGAGGGTTGGAAACAGGCTTGGGAATTTTGAAAAAAATAGTAAAAAATAAGGGCTTAGGATTTTCTCCTAAGCCCTTGGTTCTTCACTGGTAGCGGGGGCTGGATTCGAACCAGCGACCTTCGGGTTATGAGCCCGACGAGCTACCAAACTGCTCCACCCCGCGTCAAACTTTCCATCTTGTTGTTTGTAACTTTATCGCCACAGGAATGTCAAGCAGAGGTTACAGAATTTTTGCTTTCTCGTAAACCCGGTGCTCAGGGCTCAAGGAGTAAAAATGCATGCCCTTATGCCCTGCACCTTGAGCCACGGTAGCCTGCTTCTTGCTCCTACAAAACTCCCTTGGTTGAAGGTACGGTGTCAATATCCGGA
>Ga0209536_100015485_pt1 | contig 10889 bp, 8 predicted proteins | sample DeeMarSeWOR28_12_FD_187461 | JGI IMG/M metagenome (GOLD analysis project Ga0209536, IMG submission 187461) | Marine sediment microbial communities from White Oak River estuary, North Carolina - WOR-2-8_12 (SPAdes) (version 2) | ecosystem: Environmental > Aquatic > Marine > Intertidal zone >... | reverse complement strand
CCCCGCCACTGGCGGGGCTTTTTCTTGCGGGTCAGGAAAGCGCCTGCCGCCCCGATTATTCCTTGCGGCGGTTGGCTTCCAGCGTTTCGATCCGGCGGCCGAGCGCCTCGCCGAGCTGCTGGTCGTAGCGGCTGGTGGCGCCGACGTTTTGCTGGCGCACGAAGGGTTCCCATTGCGCCTCCCGCGCCGGCTCGGGCTTGTCGCCCATGACCGTAACGCGCTGGATCACGCGCTGCCCGCTGAAGTCGCCGACCACGAAATGCTGGGTGCAGCGGTTGTCCCAGATCGCGATCGCGCCTTTTTGCCAGCGGTAACGCACCGTGAAGCGCGGGTTCGCGATCCAGTTCACCAGGTAGTCGAGCAGCAGCTCGCTCTCGTCGTGGCTCAACTCGACCAGGCGGCGGGTAAAGTGCTGGTTGACGAACAGCGCCTTGCGACCCGTCACCGGGTGTACTCGCACCACCGGATGAATCGCGTTCATCTCGGGTTTACCGTGCGGCGTGGCGTCGTGCAGCGCGGTCAGCCCCTGGCACAGGTCCTGCAGCGGCGGCGACAGCGCCTCGTAGGCCGCGTAGGTGCTGGCCCACATGGTATCGCCGCCAACCTCGGGGCATTCGATCATGTTCAGGATCGACAGCATCGCCGGGTTCGCGCTGAACGAAATATCGCTGTGCCACTCGTCGGCGACGCCGCCGTGGCTCGCCGCGAGTTCGAATATCTGCGGGTGTTTGGTGAACGGATTATCCAGGTTCGGATGGCACTCCAGCGGGCCGAAGTGGCTGCCGAGCGCGACATGGGCGTCGATGTCGAGATACTGCCCGGGAAAAAACAGCACCAGGTGTTCCTGCAGCAGCGCGCGGATGGTCTCTACCTGCTCGCTGCCGAGATTGCGCAACTCCATGCCCCGAATCTCTGCGCCAAGCGCTGCGGTCAGGCGGGTCACCTCCAGGTCAGCGCTCATGCCGGCATCTCCGGTAAAGACGGGTCATCGATTGAGAGTGGTGCGGCGAGTTGAGCCGACCCGGCTGCCGACCACGGTGCGGTATGCGCGGCGATGAAGTCGGATTGCCAGCCGAGCAGCACGATCAACAGCAGCAATCGCGGCATTGACAGGAATCGGAATCTGGCTTGCGCACACATCGCACGGTTGCTCGGCTGATTTTCGACGCGGAAATATTAACACAGGCGCGAGGCCGGTCCAGCGGAGCCGGTCGACAGGGGTGTCGGGGTCGCGGTATTGTGTTGACCGCTGCCATCCCCGTTCGCACGGGGATGGCAGGATGCCGGACTTTCGCCGGTTAAACCAGCTCTTGCAGGCAGGCTTCGAGGATATCGAGGCCCTCGTTCATCAGCTCATCGCTGATGTTGAGCGCCGGCAGGAAACGAATGACGTTGCCGCGCGCGCCGCAGGACAGCAGGGCGAGGCCGTTCTCGTAAGCCTTGCCGATCAGCGCCTTGGTCAAATCCGCAGCGGGCTGCTCGGCGTCGCCGTTGTTGACCAGTTCCATCGCCATCATCGCGCCGTGCTCGGTGCGCAGGTGGCCGATGTTTTTCGGAAACTTCTGCTGCAGCGCCTGCAGACGGGTCGAAAAAACCTCGCCGACGTGCAGCGCGGCATCGGCCAGTTTCTCTTCCTCGATGACGTCGATCATGGCGAGGCCCGCGGCGCAGCCGAGCGGCGAACCGGCGTAGGTGCCGCCGAGACCGCCGGGAAGCGGCGCATCCATGATTTCCGCCTTGCCGACCACGGCCGCGATCGGGTAGCCGTTGGCCATGCCCTTGGCGACCGTCATCAGGTCCGCTTCGACGCCGGCGTACTCGCTGCAGAACATTCTGCCGGTTCGCGCGAAGCCGGTCTGGATTTCGTCGATGACGAGGACGATGCCGTGCTCGTCGCACAGGCTTCTGAGCGCCTGCAGGAACTCGACCGGCGCCGGGTAGAAGCCGCCTTCGCCCTGTACCGGTTCGACGATGATCGCGGCGACGTCGCTCGGAGCGATATCGGCAGCGAACAGGTTGTGCAGGCTCTTCAACGAATCCTCGACCGAAACGCCGTGGTACTCGATCGGGAAGGGTGCGTGATACAACTCGGCCGGGAACGGGCCGAACAGGTTCTTGTAAGGCGTGATCTTGCCGGTCAGGCCCATGGCGAGCATGGTGCGGCCGTGGAAACCGCCGTTGAAGGCGATGACGCCGCGGCGGCCGGTGTGGGCGCGCGCGATCTTGATCGAGTTCTCCACGGCTTCGGCGCCGGTGGTGACGAAGATCGACTTCTTCTTGCTCGGCCCGGGCGCGAGTTCGTTCAGCTTCTCGGCGAGCCGCACCGACGTGTCGTAGGGCGTGACCATGACGCAGGTGTGGCTGAACCTGTTGACCTGCTCGGTTACCGCCGCGGTGATCTTCGGGTGGCAGTGGCCGGCCGAGCAGACCGCGATGCCGGTGCCGAAGTCGATGTAACGCCTGCCCTCGACGTCCCACAGCTCGGAACCCTTTGCGCGCTCGATGTAAACCGGGGCGATGTTGCCCTGGCCGCGGGCGACGGCGTCTTCCTTGCGTGCCTGCCACTCCTGGTTGGTGCTGCCGGATACTTCGGTGATGGGTTGCGGATTACTCATTTGTCGATACCTCCGATGCACATGTACTTGATTTCGGTGTAGTCGTCGAGGCCGTACTTGGAGCCTTCGCGGCCCTGCCCGGATTCCTTGACGCCGCCGAACGGCGCCATCTCGTTGGAGATGATGCCCTCGTTGATGCCGACGATGCCGTATTCGAGGGCCTCGGCGACGCGCCAGACGCGGCCGATGTCGCGCGAGTAGAAGTAGCAGGCGAGGCCGAACTCGGTATCGTTTGCCATCTGTATCGCTTCTTCCTCGGTCTCGAACTTGAACAGCGGTGCGATCGGCCCGAAGATTTCCTCGTGGAAGACGCGCATCTCGCCGGTGACGTTGGTCAGGATAGTCGGCTCGAAGAAGTGCGAGCCGAGGCTCGAACGGCTGCCGCCGACCACCTTCTTGGCGCCCTTGCTGACCGCGTCCTCGACAAAGGCCTCCATGTCGTTGGCGGCCTGCTCGGTAATCAGCGGGCCGACGTTGACACCTTCCTCGGTACCGTCGCCCATCTTCAGGCCGCTGACCGCGGCGGCCAGTTTCTCCGCGAAAGCGTCGTAGCAGCCGGCCTGAACCAGGATGCGGTTGGCGCAGACGCAGGTCTGACCGGCGTTGCGGTACTTGCTGACCATCGCGCCGGCGACCGCGGCGTCGAGATCGGCGTCGTCGAAGACGATGAACGGCGCGTTGCCGCCGAGCTCCATCGAGGTGCGCTTGACCGTCTGCGCGCACTCGGCCATCAGCTGCTTGCCGACCGGGGTCGAGCCGGTGAAGGTCAGCTTGCGCACGATCGGGTTGGAAGTCAGTTCCTTGCCGATCGCCGAGGTTTCACCGGTCACCATGTTGATCACGCCGGGCGGGATGCCGGCACGCTCGGCCAGTTCGACGAAGGCGTAAGCCGACAGCGGCGTCGCGTTGGCGGGCTTGCAGACCACGGTGCAGCCGATCGCGAGCGCCGGCGCGATCTTGCGCGTCAGCATCGCGTTCGGGAAGTTCCAGGGCGTGATGCAGGCGACCACGCCGACCGGCTGCTTGATGCAGACGATGCGCTTGTCGTTGGACGGCTGCGGAATGGTGTCGCCGTAAACGCGCTTGGCTTCCTCGGCAAACCATTCGATGTAGTTCGCACCGTAGGCGATTTCGCCGCGCGACTCGGCCAGCGGCTTACCCTGTTCGGTGGTCATGATAAGCGCCAGGTCTTCCTGCGCTTCCATCATCAGGTTGAACCATTTGCGCAGGCAGGCGGCGCGTTCCTTGGCGGTGCGGCTGCGCCATTCGGGGAATGCCGCTTCGGCGGCTTCGATCGCCCGACGGGTTTCGGCGGTGCTGCATTTCGCGACTTCGGCGATGACTTCGCCCGTCGCCGGATTGGTCACCGGCACGGTTTCACCGCTGTCCGCGTCCTGCCATTCGCCGTTGATGTAGGCCCGGGTCTTGAGCAGGGCCGGATCGGATAACTGGATTGTCATAGGTCTCGTCCCGAGATTTCATGCAAGGGCGGGAATCATAACGATTTCGCCGAGGGTCGACAATGAATTTTACCGGCTGACTACTGTTGCAGTGCGACTCTGTTACAATCGACCGCGCCTGTGTCCATGAGAGTCCGACATGCCTGACAACGACAAACCAATAGAAAAAATCACGCGCACCAATCTCGATTTCTACCACAGCCCGACGCAAATGCGCGCCGACACCTGGAACCGGCTCGAGGAGTTCGTCAACCGCCTGCATGAAAAGCACTCGCGCCGCGCGGACGTCGGCAAACTGATCGAAATCACGCGCGAAGCGATGGCATTGCTGGAGACCTTCGAAAGCTATAGCGCTTTTCCGACGCAGGAGGATTTCTCGTTGCTCTGGCAACTGCTCGACCAGCAGGATTATGCCTTGTTGAGCAACGTCGTCTCCAGGATCGTGCGGGCTTTGACGGGGGGCACTTATCGCTCCCGTCAGATCAATCTGCGCGTCGCAGCGGAGCTGGAAGACAGGGGTGAAACACACCTGTTTCACGAGGAATCGGGGCAGAAACGCCCGTATTTCGAAGTGCTGTTTGTCGACGAAAGTTCCCAGGAAGACGTGCGCCTGCTGCGTGAGCGACTGCGTGAATTACGCCGGCCCGAAGATCAGTTCATTTACGATATTGTCGCGGTGCCGAGTTTCGAGGACGCTTTGATCGCCGTGCTGTTCAACTACAATATCCAGAGCGTGGTCATTCGCTACGGCTTTCCGCTGCGTTCCGCCAATCATCTCGAAATACTGCATCGCTACCTCGCCCAGATCGACGAGTCGGCTTACGAAGATGCGCTCGATATCGAGCGCGGCCCGCTGCTGGGCAACCTGCTGTCCGAGCTGCGGCCTGAGCTGGATCTTTATCTCGTCACCGACGCGGCGGTGGAGGACATTGCCGGCAGTTCGTCGCAAAAGTTTTCGCGAATCTTCTATCAGCAGGAAGATTATCTCGATCTGCACCTGAATATCCTGCGCGGCATCCAGCAGCGTTACCAGACACCGTTTTTTACCGCGCTGCGCAAGTACAGCCAGCAGCCCACCGGCGTGTTTCACGCGATGCCGATATCACGCGGAAAATCGGTGACCAAGTCGCACTGGATCAAGGATATGGCGCAGTTTTACGGCATGAATATTTTCCTCGCCGAAACCTCGGCCACCTCGGGCGGTCTCGATTCGCTGCTGCAGCCGCACGGACCGATCAAGAAGGCCCAGGAGCTGGCCGCGCGCGCATTCGGCGCGCGCCGCAGCTACTTCGTCACCAACGGCACCTCCACCGCCAACAAGATCGTGGTGCAGGCGCTGGTGCAGCCCGACGACATCATCCTCATCGATCGCGATTGCCACAAGTCGCATCACTACGGCATGGTGCTGGCCGGCGCCCAGGTGTGTTACCTCGACTCCTACCCGTTGAACGATTACTCGATGTACGGCGCCGTGCCGCTGCGCGAAATCAAGCATAAACTGCTGACTTACAAGAAAGCGGGGCAGCTGCACAAGGTTAAAATGCTGCTGCTGACCAACTGCACCTTCGACGGCGTGGTCTACAACGTCGAGCGTGTCATGGAGGAGTGCCTGGCGATCAAGCCCGATCTGATCTTTTTGTGGGACGAGGCCTGGTTCGCGTTTGCCGGTTTCACGCCGACCTACCGGCGCCGCACCGCGATGGCGACGGCGAAGCGCCTGCAGGTCCGTTACCGGAGCGAGGAATACGCCAGGGAGTACGCTGCCTACCAGAAGCGCGTCGCCAGGCTGAAAGACGACGAACTGCTCGACGAGCGCCTCCTGCCGGATCCCGCCGCGGTCAAGATCCGCTCCTACGCCACTCAGTCGACGCACAAGTCGCTGACCTCGCTGCGGCAGGGGTCGATGATCCACGTTTACGACCAGGAATTCCGCCACAAGGTGCAGGAACCCTTCGACGAGGCTTTCATGACGCATACCTCGACCTCGCCGAACTACCAGATTCTCGCATCGCTCGATATCGGCCGTCGCCAGGTCGAGCTCGAGGGCTTCGAGATGGTGCAGAAACAGATCGAGCTGGCGATGGCGATTCGCGAACGGGTGGCGTCACATCCGTTGCTGAGCCGTTATTTCCGCTTCCTCTCGGCGAAGGAAATGATTCCGGAAGAGTACCGGCCTTCGGGTATCGGCAGCTATTTCGACCCCGAGACCGGTTGGCGCAACACCAGCATGGAAGAGGCCTGGGCGACGGACGACTTCGTCATCGACCTGACGCGGCTGACCCTGTACCTGGGGATGACCGGCATCGACGGCGATACCTTCAAGAACGAGTACCTGATGGACAAGTACGGCATCCAGATCAACAAGACTTCGCGCAACACGGTGTTGTTCATGACCAATATCGGCACCACGCGCAGCTCGGTCGCCTTCCTCATCGAGGTGCTGGTGAAGATCGCGACCGAGCTCGACCAGCAGCGCGAGGACGCGAGCCGCGTCGAGCGCAAGATCATCGAGAACAAGGTCCGCTCGCTGTCGCAGGAGCTGCCGCCATTACCTGACTTCAGTCATTTCCACGAGGTATTCTGCGCCGGCGCAGAGCGCAAGGTGAAGACGCCCGAGGGCGATATCCGCAGGGCCTTCTTTCTCGCCTACGACGAGGACAACTGCGAGTACATGACCATCGACGAGGCGACCATCGGCAAGGCGATGAAGTCGGGCCGGGAACTGGTGTCGGCCAGTTTCGTCACGCCCTACCCGCCGGGGTTTCCGGTGCTGGTGCCGGGACAGGTGATCAGCGAGGAGATACTCGCTTTCATCCGCGCGCTCGACGTCAAGGAGATCCATGGCTACCAGCCCGAGATCGGGCTGCAGTTGTTTACCGAGGAAGCCCTGCAAATGGTGCGCGATGCGTCCTGACGCGGGCCGCGGTTTTCAGTAATTCAGCACCGGCAGCGGCCGCGCGGTGTAGATTTCGCCGTAGCTCTGGCTTTTCGCCGGGTAACCCTCGGGATCGATGAAATTGATGCGGTATTCACGCTCGTCGAACTTGTCGAGATCGAAACTCCAGACCTGCTCCGGCCAGAGGTATTCGCAGGTTCTGCTCTGCGGGTAGAACGCGGCGCTGTAAAGGGTACCGAAGCCGCGGCCGAACTGCGTGTTGTAGAGCGGCGGCTGCAGGAATCTGCGGCTGAACTCGCGCGTGCTCAGTTGCGCCGCGCCGGTGACCTCGTCGAGATACTGGTAGCGATAATGGGTGTGCACCTTCTCTTCGTAGAGTGGCCAGCTGCTGCCCGGCTGATGGTTGGTCGATACGCGGGTGCCCATTTTCAGCATTTCCTGCCCGGGAACTACCGCCAGGGTTTCGAAACGGTTTTCGCTGTCGAGCAGCATGATGTTGTAGGCGCCGTGCACCGGCAGACGCTGCATTAGCTCGCAGGCCTCGGCAACGTCGCCGGCGAATTCCAGCAGGTAGCGCAGCACCATTGGAATGCCGAAGCCGATACCGAATTGCTGGCGACCGCCGAAGGACATCGAAACCGCCAGCCCGTCGGAGTTGATGCCGTCGAGTACGCCCGACATGCAGTCGAGCATCGCGACCACGCTGCGTTCCCCGAATTTCGAGCGCATCACCAGGCCGTCGAAAATGAACGGCGAATAATCGTAGTTGCGTACCAGCGCCGCCTCGTCCTCGAGATACACGGCCTGAGAGCAGCCGCGGAACAGCGGCGGCGGGCAGAACTGGGCGAGAAAGCGCGCGGCGCGATCGCCGCCGCCGGCGAGGTCGACCATGTGCTCGTAGATCGGGATGATCTCCGGCATGTAACGCTTCAGCGCGCGCGACGATTCCAGGTAGGTCGGCCGGTCGCGGTCGCCGAAGCGCAGGAACCAGCGCTTGTAGGCGGGCCAGCGCTCGAGGAACTCCTGTTGCCATGCATCGCCGGGTTCGTTTTCGGCGAAGGCGCGAAAGGTGAACTTCAGTTGCGAATCGGTTCTCATCAGAACGGTGAGAAAGGCGGGTCGGTGAAGTTAGGGGCCGGCGTGTCGAGTTGCTCTTCCATTTCCGCGCTGGCGTTGCCGACCGGCTCGAGGTCGTTGCGTGTCCACCAGTACCAGAAACCCTGCTCGCGCAACCACACGCCGAGCTTGTCGATACTGTTCCATTCGCGCCCGGCACCGCGCGCGTTGAACACCCGGCACAGCTGGTTATCGACATATACCGCGACTGCCCAGGCCAGCGGGTGCTTGCCCTGGTCGCCGTAGCCGCCACCCTGGTGCAGGCGTTCCACTCGGTAAACGACGGCGAATTCGCCGAGCCGGGCGCTGCCGCGCAGCGGCGCGAGGTCGGCCTGTGTGACCGTTCCCGTGATACCTAGTTGCTCATCTTGATCCATGGTGTTGACAAATTTAGCCTTGTTGACTACATTATGGTTCATGGTGTAGCCGGAAGCAATCGCTTCCGGTTACATTTCGATTTCCAGTCAGGCGATCGGTTGCCTGTTTTTGAAAATTCACATTATGGAGCATATTGTGACCAAGAAAGTATCCCCCATTCCGCGCGGCTATCGTACCGCTACCACTTGCCTCACCGTTTTCGATGTCGATAGCGCGATCGCTTTTTACCAGGCCGCTTTCGGCGCCGAGATTCTGAGCCGCCATTGCGGCGCTGACGAAACCGTCGCCGTACAGGCCACGATCAAGATCGGCAACAGCATTATAGCGGTAAACGGCGAATCCCCCGAACTCGGCCTGTTGTCACCGGCACGCCTCGGCGCCTGCAGTCAGGTTCACCTATACGTCGACAATGTCGACACCAGCTGGGAGCGCGCAATCGAAGCCGGCGCCGCGGTGCGCACGCCGCTGCACGATGCCTACTGGGGAGACCGCACCGGTATCCTGCAGGACGGTAACGGTTACCTCTGGTCGATTGCCAGCAAGGTCGAAAACGTATCACAGGAAGAAGTAGCCCGCCGCGCTCGCGCCTGGTACCAGCCTGAAATCGAGCAGCATGCCGAGGTAGAAATCCCGGCTGACGTCGAAGTTCCGGTCGCCGCGATGATGGCCGAGGAAACGCTTGCAGACGAAAAGGTTGCTGTCTAAGCTACGGTCTCTGCTTCCAGCTAACCAGGGCCGGGATCGCCCCCGGCCCGTTACAAACTCGTCCGGCGGTATGCAAGAAATTTCATTGACGGCTATACAACAGCTACAGGCGTTGGCTTCGGCAAAAATTACTGCGGTCGAGCTGCTCGAACAAACCATATCGCGCGCTGAAGAAATCGCGCCCATTCTCAATCCCATCGCTTTGAAGCTTTACGGCCGCGCTCGCCAGGCCGCCCAGGAAGCCGACAAGAAGCGCGCCGCGGGCAAGGCCGGCAGGCTTTGCGGATTGCCGATTACGATCAAGGATTCGCAGTTCCTCGCCGGTTACCCTTGCGCCAACGGTGCGCTGGTGCTGAGCGATTTCGTGCCGACCGAAACCTGCCGTGCGATCGAACTGCTCGAACAGGAAGGCGCGGTTATCTTCGCCAAGACGACCTGCCCGGAATTCAGCCTGACCGGGGTCACGCACTCGGAAATTTACGGCCTGACCTCCAATCCCTGGAACCCGGGACGCACCTGTGGCGGCTCTTCGGGCGGTGCCGCGGTTACCGTGGCGTCGGGGGTCGGCGCGTTTTCACTGGGCGGCGACGGCGGCGGTTCGATCCGGATCCCGGCCGGATTCTGTGGAATCGTCGGCTTCAAGCCTACCTTTGGCGCAATTCCGCGCGAACCCTGTTTTCCGTCCTGGCAATCGCTGGTTTGCTACGGCCCGATGACGCGCAGCGTAGCCGACGCGCGCCTGTTCTTCGAAATCATGAGCGAGGGCTTCGAGGGCAGGCCTGCCGGCAAGACCCGGCGCACGCCGATCATTTTTTCCGAGGACCTCGGATTCGCCCCGGTCAACCCGGACGTGCGCGAGGCTTTCCGCCGCGTCGTCGAATTGATGCAGGGCGACGGTTTCAAAATGGTCGACGACAACCCCGGCCTGCCGTCCTCGGCGGTGACCTGGGCGGTCACGGCGACCTACGACGCCGCCGAACATGCCCGCGGCAGCGCCTATAACATGGATTACGTCGGCGAGGTGGCGAAGGGCTTCCTCGATTTCGGCGAACAGTTCAGCCAGCAGGATTTCGAGGAAGCGCAGGCGCACCGCCAGGTGATCCGCCAGCGCTACACCGAGATGTTCCAGCGGCATGGTTCGCGCATCCTGATCACACCGACGCTCGGCTGCGAGGCGTTTCCGCACGGCACCATTCACCCGGAAAAAATCGACGATACCCACATCGAGCTGCCCTGGCTGGACTGGGCGAGCTTCCTTTACGACGCCAACCTCGCGGGCTTGCCTGCCTGCGCGATTCCGATGGGCCTGGGCGACGAGGGTTTGCCGATGTCGCTGCAAATCATCGGCGACGTCGGCAGCGATTACGAAGTGCTGCGCATCGCCGAGGCGGCCGAGTCGCTGATCGGCTGGGATAACTCGATCGTCTCGCTGCCTTCCGCGCCGGCTCCCGGTTCGCTCGACCAGACCGCCTAGACCGCCGCCCAAAATCCCCTCGCGACGCTTGCCGGAAAACCGGGGACAGACCACGGTTTTCGGAAGAACTTAATGAAATACGGGGCTGCCCGCGAAAACCCTGGTCTGTCCCCGGTTTTTTCTAGCTCTCCCGAAAACCGTGGTCTGTCCCCGGTTTTGTCGGTCTGCTAGAAGAGTTTCGAGCCGAACGGATCCTGGTACAGGTCCGGAACCGCCTTCGGTTCGATACCGTGAAACTCGGCGTT
>Ga0209536_100015484_pt1 | contig 10889 bp, 15 predicted proteins | sample DeeMarSeWOR28_12_FD_187461 | JGI IMG/M metagenome (GOLD analysis project Ga0209536, IMG submission 187461) | Marine sediment microbial communities from White Oak River estuary, North Carolina - WOR-2-8_12 (SPAdes) (version 2) | ecosystem: Environmental > Aquatic > Marine > Intertidal zone >... | reverse complement strand
TATCAATATGGTGTTGATATTATTATTAAAGATAATAAAGATAATATTGTAGGTGGAATTGAAGCAGAATGGCATGGAACTTATTGGAAAAATGTTTTTCCTTTTTCAACTCTACATTTTTTAGGACGAAAAATTAAATATATTCGTGATGATATTTTCTTTATTTTTGTAAACGAAACTGGCACAGATGCGGTAATGGTTACATCACAGTCATTTAAAAAATGTAAAACAATTAACATTAATAATAGATATTGTCATAACGAAAAATTTATAGATATACCAAATGATGCCTGCATATGGCATTGGTCGAATATACATGATTATTTGGGAGCCTTATTTTATTGAAACTTGTTACTCTCGAACAAGTCCAGTCTGGTGGTAAACATGAATATATTTTGGTGTTCAAAAAATGACAAAGATGCCCGTAATAATTAGATGTAGATGTAACAATTTACCAATGGATTATATTGCAAGTAGAGATTTATATATTTGCGTTGATTGTGGAAATACGATTCCAAACGAGTTTTTTGAAAATATACGTGACATTATGGAAGTATATCAATGTTCATCATTTATACTACCAAAACTAAAAAATGAAATTATAATAGAACGACTGGATTGGTATAGAGTATAGATGAAAAATGGTTTGTCCAGAATGTGGAACAACATTAAAAACATGTTGTCAGCTTTATATAGAAAAATACCCAACAATTCAAGAACAAATAAAAAATCCTCATAGTTGTGGACAGCAAGAATTTATTTGTAAATGTGGTTATAGAGCATATAACAATGAAATATTAAGCTTTTCGGAGTTTACATTAAAATGAAAGAAAAATATGCGTTTGTACATATACCAGATGCTTCACCTAAAGAGATAAAGGAACTTATATATTGCATAAAACAAGTAGAGTTTCCATATCATCTTGTTTTCATTGCAGGCAAAAAATGGCAAACGATTGATAAAAAAGAACTTTTAATGGTGTTACAAAATGACAAAAATTAAATGTGATAAATGCGGAAGTTTAAATGTTGAAGAATTTGTTAAGGGCGACCTTCCAAAAGAACAGGTCATGACAATGGAAGAATACGCTAACAGACCAAGATATACACTTACACCCGCAATATATTATATAACAACATACATGTTAATTTGCAAGAAATGTGGACACATTAGAGAATATTCGAGATGAAAAATGAAATTAACAACGCTGGAACAAGTCCAATCTGGTGGACGCACTTACATTGTTTTGTTTGGTCGTGGCGACAACAACGAAAGAAAAATGAAAGTCATCAAAGACTTCAAACCTTATTTTTATATTCCATTTGTTGACAAGCCTGACCAGAAAGTTAAAACTTATCCCACAATAGATGGTTATACAGTCACTAAAAGGTACTGTAGAGTACCACAAGACGTTCCAGTTTTATCTCGAACTTACGAAAATTCTTGGGAAGCAGACGTTCATTTTACGACTCGTTACCTTATTGATGAAGTTGATAAAATTGATAAATGTAATCTGCGCATACAATATACAGACATTGAAAAGGACCCAACAACAAATCAAATAATTTCTATTGCAGTCTATGACACATATTTGGAGAAATGTATTGCCTTTGCATGGCGTTCTGATTTAAAACATACACAGTACACTAAAAACTACACTTTTCCTTCTGGATACAAATTTTCAGCAAGTGTTCATCTTTACAGTTCTTTGGGAGCCATGCTCTCCGACTATATGAAGTTTGTTCGAGAGACAGACCCAGATATTCTAACAGGTTGGTTTTTCGTTAAGTACGACATGAAAGAGATAATTAAAGGCATTCATTCTGTCGGTCTCAAGCCAAGCTCTCTTTCACCAATTAAAAGTGCTTATTTAATAGGAGAAAAGGTTGGTAAATATGAAGAAAACATTGCTATTAAAGGTAGAGTACTTTGGGACATGCTCAAAGCTTACGCTTCACTGCAACCAACTCGTCTCCGAGATTCAAGTTTAGAAGCTATTTCTCAGAAAGAACTTAAAGAAGGCAAACTTCAGCACCGTAGTTTTAAAAGTATTTGGCAGAATATAGATGAACTTGTAGAATATAACTGCAAAGATTCTGTTCTGGTTTATAGAATCGACCAGAAAAAACATATTCTCAAATATTATGATACGTTACGTAGATTTGTTGGCTGTGAATGGTCAGCACTCTTCAGTGAAACCTTAGTTTGGGATACTTACTTATTGCGCAAGTTGCACAATACACTTGTTTTACCAACTAAGAAGAAAACAAAAAGTGGCAAGATGAAAGGAGCCACCGTACTCAGTCCTCTTTCTAAAGGAATTCATCGAAATATTATACTTATCGACTTAAAGAGTCTGTATCCATCTATCATTATGACGTTTAACATGAGTCCAGAAACGCTGATTCATGATAGACGAGATGGTTGCGTTTACCTTCCAAATGGAATAGGCTTTAAGACAGATAAAGTTGGTTTGCTTCCAGAAGTATTAGATGAACTAATGGCTCTGCGACAGCAATATAAAGATACAATGAATACGTTTCCATACGAAAGTCCAGATTACAAAGCTTGGTACATGATGCAAGAAACTACAAAGATTCTAATGAATTCTTTGTATGGAGCCATGAAGTTTGAAAACTTCCGACTATGCACTCCAGACATTGCTTCGGCAATTACGTTCTGCGGAAGAAGTATCTTGGCCTTTGTTGAAAAAACTGTAGAACAGCTTGGCTTTAAAGTTCTATATGGAGATACAGATTCAGTCTTCGTATATGCAAATTCAAACAATCCAGAAGATATTGTTAAAGAAATGCATTACATGATTACAGAACTGAATAAACGGCTCCCATCCTTTATTAAAGACTTTGGAAATTCTGATAATTGTCGAATAATCATTGAACCTAAGAAAATCTATTCAGCTCTTATAATGAGTGAAAAGAAATCTGGAAAGAAAGGAGTTGCAAAGAAATGTTATGCTGGACTTATCATGCACGCCAAAGGTAAGTTCTTAGACCAATCAACCGAAGAAGCATTGGAAATTATGGGATATTCGGGCAAACGAAGCGACAGTTCTGAATTAAGTCGTGATGTTCAAAAGAAAGTTATACGTATGCTTTTAGAAGGAAAGGAGCAAATAATCCTAAAGCTTTATATAGAAGATGTTATTAATAAGTTAAGCAACGGCAAATATGAACCTGAATATGTAGGAATTCCACGAGGACTAAGTATGCGTTTTGATGCTTATGCCGTGGACAATCCACATCGCCGTGGAGCAATGTATTCGAATGAACATCTCGGTGCAAATTTTGGAATGGGAGACAAACCTAAGATTATTTATGTATCTTCCACAGGAAATTATCCACACACCGATGCTGTTGCATTTATGCGAAACGAAGATTTGCCAGTAGATTTTATAATGGATATACAAACAATGATTAATAAATCTATAGAAATGAAAATTGAACATATTTTAGATGCCGCCGGAATGAGCTTTATGGAAGTTCTGCACGGTAAACCACTTGCATTGGAAAACTTTTTTTGAGGTGAAAAAATGGTAAGAAAACAAAAACGATGGACAGATGAAGAAGTTGCATTATTAAAAAAACAGTATCCCTTAATGGGATATTCAGTATGTGAACTTTTCCCAAACAGAACAAAAAGAGCTGTAATTCGTAAAGCAGATTGGTTAAACCTTAAGATTGACAGAAAACTACGTAAGGCTTTAAATCCAGATGTTATTGGTTATCTGGATATTGAAGCATCACAACTTAATGCCAACTTTGGTTGGATGTACAGTTGGGCTATTAAAACCGCAGGAAAAGCAAAGGTTGACTATGCTATCGTAACTCGCCAAGAAATTCTTAATGGCGTTTTAGATAAACGCATTATTCAAGAATTGGTAGATAAAATTAAAGAATTTACATTGATATACACATATTATGGGTCACGCTTTGATATACCCTTTATTCGAACTCGGGCACTGGAATGGGGAATTGAATTCCCAGCCTATGGAGAAATAAATCATAGAGATTTATATTATCTTGTTCGTTCTCGAATGAAGTTACATAGAAACCGATTAGAAAATGCATGTGACCTATTGGGTATTAAAGGAAAAACACATTTAGAACCCAAAATGTGGGTTCTTGCAAATACTGGAAACAAAGAAGCACTTCAATATATTCTGAAACATAATATATACGATGTAAAAATATTAGAAGAATTGCATGAAAGATTAGCAAAATTTGAAGCTCGTGGTCGTAGATACTTGTAAATGTATATTAGCAAATCCAGCCTCAACACATATTTGATGTGTCCAAAGAAATTCGAATACATTTATATAGATAAGATACGGCCCGAAACTTCGGAGGCGGCTCAAAGAGGCATTGAAGTACACGAATTCTGCAACCTATTCTACGATAACATTACATTTGTTGACGAAGAATTTGTTGTAAATCCCAACTTTTTAGACAAATGGTACACAGAATCTTTACCAGAAAGTGTAGAAATGTTCAAAACATTTCAGGTATTTGAACGAGAACGCTGGCAAATCTGTAAAGAAATGCGTCCTAATGACCCACAATCTCTTTTTATTCCATTGTTACGAGAGAAGAAATATTTTTCTGATAAACTAAATCAAGTTACAATCATCGATAGACTTGACTTGCGACCAGATGGAAATTATACTCTGGTAGAAATCAAAACTGGAAGATACAATCCAAAGCCATGGAAGCTTACCGAACTTCGCAGAGAATTGACATTTGAAAAGCGTACAGCGGAAACAACTCCAGAATTTTATGAAAACTTTCCAAATAAGATTGTCGATTTCGTTGTATTTTATCCACGTTCAGCCGACATTTTGAATGAAAGTTTTAACATGCGAACACAAAAAGCTTTAGAAAAAGTATTGGTTCGTATGAGACATGATATAAAACTTGGTCGATATCCGTGCAATGTACAATATCATTGTCGTTTCTGTAATTTTCCATTAGTATGTTCAATGGACCATGAAAGGAAGTTAAGAGTAAAATGAAGTGGAAGGGACCATTTGCCTCGTTTCCCAGAGATATGGGATTTCCTTCAAGAGCTAAACAGAATAGAGTAGTCTATAATATGGATGAAATGCTTAAGAAGGTTCAACTCTATAATGGTCGTACCCACGTTTTTACGTCACTTTATTCTTTTGATAAAATTTTTGAAAATGGCATACCAGATTATGATTCGGCACGCATTGAACATATTTACTTTGATTTAGACAACGGCACATGTATGGACAGCGCACAAAAACTTCATGAATTCTTTCTTGAAAGAGACCTATTGCATACAATGTTTTTTAGTGGTGCAGGATTTCATCTATATCTTGCAGTGCAATATCCTAACCAGCTCAAAAATAAAAAATCAGCTATCTTTAACGCTGTAGTTGAATTAGCTGACAAACTTAAATTTAAAGTAGGTATCAATGAACATAGCGATATAGATGCTCACACAGTAGGCAATGTAGCACAACTTGTTCGAGTTCCAAATACTTACAATGTAAAACGAAGACGTTTTTGTATTCCAATATATCACGAAGATTTTGAGAAAGATATGCAACATTTCTACCAATTAGCAAAGACTCAGCGGATGCCTATTAAGGTCTATGGTTCTGTTAAACTTGATTTATCCGTATTTGATAGAGAACCAAAAGTAAAATATCGCATTCCAAGTATTGACACTGGACAATCTTTGGGTGTAGATAAAATTAACGTTGATGCATTTTTACCATGCATACAAGCATTATTAACCAAAAAGAATTTAAAGCACCGTGAAAGATTTATAGTGATAACTTATTGTAAAGAAATTGGTTTGCCACTTCGAGATTGTATTTTATTATTAAAAAAGTATTTGCCTAATAGAACTTTTCAACATTGTGTTTTTGAAGAACGTCAACCTTTATTTATTTATAGACGAGCCGACCTTATGTTTCCATCATGTGGAAGGCTGATGTCAACAGGAGCATGTCAAGAAGATTGCCAAAAAAGAAGCTTACCATAGAAGAAGAAATTAAATTACTTAAGGCCGATGTTCGTAAAAATTATAGATATTGTAAAATGAATCATAAATGGATTACTCATATACTTGCTGTCATTGACAAACTAAAAAAGGGAGGTGACACAAATCAATGACGTTTACTGAAAATAAAAATTTTGTAGAAATGTTTAGTAACGCCTTTGAATTGTTTAGTTATAATAATGCGCTTTTTGGTCAACTTTGTGCCCACGTTTTGTTAGGACAAGTTTTAAAAGATATTAAAATTTACTTTGGTCCCATTTATATTGACCCACGCATTTCATTATTCTTTATTCAGCCATCTGGAACTGGAAAATCAACACCTTGGACATTTGTTAAAAATGTAGGACAGGCGGCCGGACTTCAACTTGACGATATAGACGAAGCTACGGATGCGGCCCTCATTGGTACAACAGAAAGCGAAGAAGTTATTGACCCAGAGACAAATCAAAAAACGACAGAGCATTTAATTGTTAAAGGAAAGCTGGCTCAAGCAGATGTTCTGCACTATGACGAAGGACAAATGTTGATTCGTAGAGGACAGTATTCTCAAAATACTCTCGCTTGGTTCCAAAAAGCATTGAATCCAATTGGCAGTGGAGGAAACTTAGTTACAAAGAACTTAGCACATGGAGAAATTTCATTCAATCCAACATGTAGCTTAATCATTACCTCTCACGAAATTGAACATCTATTAGAGTCTGTTCTGAATACTGGATTCTTCCAGCGTATCGTTCTCTATCCACGTTATGTACCGATTAACGAGAGAAAACTTAATGAATTCTTGCGATGTGACAGATTTGGTAAGCAACTTCAAACACATTTTGATGTTGAAACAATAGCTACAAAGCTTGTCGAAACCAAAACTATGAATGAAGAGTTTGTTTTAAAAGTTAACCCAAATGTTATTCCTGTGGCAAAACAGGGAATTGCCAGCTTATACAAGTTGGTAGAAAGTGGGCATGAACGAGTACGAGAAATTATGGCAACATTCGTTCCACGCTACAATAACTTAATGTATATATTTTCAGTGCATCATTGTTGTGCTGAAGGTAAGAAAGAAGTTGATGTTGAAGATATAAAATATGGTGCACGCTTTAGTGCCGAACTATTTAAGAACGTTATGACATGGGTTGAAGAGAACATTACTTTGACAAAGTTATCTTCAAGAGAACAGAATTTCTTGACAAGTGCATTTCAGATATATAAAACAATGGAGCATGATAAGGATGGCTATGTACAGCAAATCTCGTTTATGCGACAGTGTAGAATAAAATGGAGAATTACTATGCCAACAATATTACGATATATAGAAAAATTTAAAGGTTATGGAAAGTTAAAACAGATTGAGAAAAATAACTCAAAACTGATAAAAATAGAATTATAGGAGGATAAAATTGAAAACAAAAGCAATACTAATGACCGACCATTCGTTAGATACAGGATTTGGAATTCAAGCACACAATATCGCTAAAGCTATGGTAAACGCAGACTTTGATGTATCGCTTTTAGGTTGGGGATTTAAACATTATTGCCCACTTAAAAGAGAAAACTATACGTTGCTACCAGAAGGAAACAAACCATATGGAGAAGATGCTTTGCCAGGTTATTTACATCAAATTAAACCAGAGATTTTGTTTACGCAGGCAGATACACGAATGATTATGTATTTACCTAATTTGCTTAAACAGATTCCTTCTAAACCAACATGGGTCTTTTATGTTGTTATAGATGGAGCCCTTTGGAATCCAAAAGGTAAAAATACAAAATGGCCAAGCAGTTGGACTCAGATTATTGCGCAAGCAGACAAAGTTGTAGCGATGTCAGACTATGGAAAGAGCATTTTAAAAGCAAACGGTATAGAAGCTACAAGAATATATCACGGTTTAGATACATCACTATTCAGCCCAATTTCAGAAGAACAGAAAAGAGGTCTTAAAAAACAAGCAAATATTCCCGAAGATTTATTCATTTTTGGAGGAGTCTTCAAAAATATACAACGAAAGAATCCAGAGAAATATCTACATGCATTTAAACTATTTAAAGACGCATTGCCAGATTCAAAGAAAGACAAAGTTGCATTGTTATTGCATACACCACAATCGCCTATGGTAGGAGGACAGTTCTTTTTACCACAACAAGCCCAAGACTTAGGCTTAGTAAATGGCAAAGACGTACTATATGGACCGATTGGAATTCCAAGACATATTATGCCTAACATTTACCGTTCAATGGATGTTTTTATGCATCTTGGTACGATGGAATCTTTTGGCATTCCACTTATTGAAGCACTCTCAGTTGGATTATCCATCATTGGAATAGATAGTTGTACGATGCCCGAACTAATAGGAAAAGCTGGATTAATTTCAAAGGTACCGAAGTATAACAAAAACAATAAAATCACATACGGCAGTTATATGGGTGTAGAATGTGACCTTGTAGACCCATACGATGTAGCGAAGAAAATGCGAATCTTATATGATGATGAATCATTGCGTAAAGAGTTAGGACTAATTGCGACCGAAAGAGCTATAAAGACGTTTGACTGGAGTATAATAGGAAAACAATGGGTTGACTTTATGAAATCACTTGTAATTACTGAAGACCAGATTCCAGATGAATGGGCAAAGTTGTATGCAGAGGTAGGACAATGAAAATTGGATTCGACATAGACGGAGTATTAGCAGATATAAACATTACGGCTCTAAGAATGATAGATTTTATGCCTAAAAAACACCGAAAAGAAGTAGAGTTTTGGTATTATGCTGAGGTAAAACCTCAGCTAAATCCAGAGCTTTTTGTTGGAGAAAACGATGAATATATTGTTATAACTGGAAGAGATGAAGATAAAAAAGAAGTAACTGAAAGATGGGTAAAAAAGTTTTGTCCACGTTACAAAAAACTTTACATGACAAATGCTAAAGTACAGGAACTTGCAAATGCGGTTGGAGAAGAGGTTGTTCAATGGTCTATAAATCAGGGAAACAAAAAAGCAGAAATAATCAACAAAGAGAAACTTGATATATTTTTTGACGATAACGAAGATTGCGTAAACAGACTTAGAGAACTTTGTCCAAACACAAAGATTATTAAATATGGAGGAAGACTACAATAGACCCCAAAGACTATAAACGTGTTGTATCAATTAAATGTTTTACAACTATAAACGATGATAAAGTTACTTTAGGTAGTAAATTTGAAAAGAAATGTCGATATAGTAAACTTAAAAAACTTTTAATAGAAAGATTACAAAGTTTTGGCTGTCCAGACACTTATCTTGACCATACAGCAGATTCTATTGTTAAGCAGATTAAAGAAATCTTTGGTGATGATGATGAATGTGAAAAAGAAAATAAAGAGGAATGGAAAGATGAGTGTTTCGATAAATATTGATGAACTTCATGGACATCCCCGTTTCTATGAATTGCTTGAAAAAATAGCAAAGTTGCACAATGACAAAAACAAAGACTATGCAACACAAGCAGAGCCACTCCAGAATTTTACTGACCGTGCTGAAATAGAAGTTAAATACGGTACTATTCCAGAAGGTCCAAGACCAGCGTTTAAAATATGTATGAATGATTTGATGAAACAACTTGTAGCCGCCTTGAAATTATCTAAATATAATCAAGAAGGACAAGTTGAAGGAGTACCCAAACGCTTAGAAGACGTTGCTGTTTACAGTTTATTAGCCATTATATTATATGAGGAAAACAAATGAAAGAACCAGAAAAATGTCCGGTGTGTGGCAACATCCTTGCATGGACAACGGGAGATATGCATTGTCGTAAGTGTGGACATAGACAACCACATGACCATTCAGAAAATATCAGGTTTGGAATTCCATATGCTTGTACATGTACAACGGTAACATTTCAACAACCATTACAGGTATTAACTGGCAAAAGCGCAGACGACTATTGGGAAAAAATAAATAATCCAAAGGTTACCTTAAATCTTGCAAAAGAAGTTGTACGAGAACTTGTTGAAAAACAAGGATTTCCAAACGATAAAAAAGCTTTAACGCAGAAACTTCTCTGGGCTTTTAATGAACTTGGAGAAGCTTCAGATGCTTACAAAAAAGGAGAACCTTGGGAAAAAATCTTTGAAGAATTAATAGATACCATATTCTATATAGTTGACTTCTGTGGTCTTGTAGAAAAAGAATATGGAGTTAAAGTGAATTTAGATAAAATTTTCTATGAAAAATGGAAGAAAAACATGTATGAACGAAAGGAAAAATATGGACAGAAAAGAGATATTGCCTAATCTTTGTCAGGAAGAAGACCCAGATACAATAGTAATTGAAGGAGCTTTAGAAATTCATGGCACTTGTGACAACGTATATTTTGATGCAGAAAGACTTACTATTCAGGGAGAAACGTCAAACAGACTTTTTGGAATTATAGGAACTGATGTACTTTACAATGGCAGACCAGTTGGACGAGTAATTTCGGCAGAATATTCTTCAGAAACTGGATTAAAATTTACAGCATCCATTCGTGATAGACATGTAGCTGATATGTTTCTTAATGGAATAACAGAAGAATGGCATAGTTCTACAGAACAAGTGCCACTTGGAGAACGGTGAATTTGGTCTTGTATGGTATCTAATAAGGGCCTACTTAAGGCCAATCTCTTAGGAAAACCGATTAAATGAAAAAAGCCGAACTATTATTTAGAAATATGCTTGAAGGAATGGACGAAGATTTTGCCGACTTCATGCTTGAACAAGACTATCAACTTTTAGACCTTGATGGTCTCACACGAATTAACCCCTTTGATTTTAGAAAAAATTATTGGAGCAAACCCACAGAAGAAGTGACCATTAACCCAAACGCCA
>Ga0209536_100015483_pt1 | contig 10889 bp, 6 predicted proteins | sample DeeMarSeWOR28_12_FD_187461 | JGI IMG/M metagenome (GOLD analysis project Ga0209536, IMG submission 187461) | Marine sediment microbial communities from White Oak River estuary, North Carolina - WOR-2-8_12 (SPAdes) (version 2) | ecosystem: Environmental > Aquatic > Marine > Intertidal zone >... | reverse complement strand
ATAAATATAATCATCGATATCACCGGGATATTTTGTGCAATACCAGAATGCACCTGCTTTGATTAGTCTATCGGCAAAATTATAATCTGTAATGTTAACAGTCATTTTTGTAATTACTATAATCTGTAAAGACTGGTCTAATTCCTTTAGCTTTCGTATCAACTCTTCACCCCTAATTCCACCAGCAATCTGATAGTCCATTATTACGATATCCAAATCATAATCACCGCTTGAAATTAAATTTATGGCCGCAGCACCGTCTGCAAGAACTTTCACTAATCTGATTTGAGCAGCGAATGCCTCCAGGGTTTTTTTTACTCTTTTTACATCAAATTCTTCATCTTCAATCAGTAAGACATTAATTAGTTTATTTGTAAACATTACATTAATCCGTTAAGTATTTAGAATAGTAATTTTATAAGTGCATCCACCTTCTGAATTGTTCTCAGCCCCAACTTCCCAACCACACCGTTTAGATATCTGATATGCAATAAAACATCCATAACCCTCATTTTGCAAGTCTGAATCTTTAGTACTGATATTCTCCTTAAACATTCTTGCTACTCCCCGGTCATCTTTCTCCAGCAATTCAGGTTTAATTCCTTTACCATTATCGGAGATAACTATATAAGATTTATTATTCCGTTCATCATATGATGATTCAATGGAAACTTCTATTTGTCCTTCACCACTATGTTCAATACAATTTTGAATAAGAGGCTCAAGTAATTCCCAGATGACGAATTCATTTACTGCTACATCTGGTAAATTATCATCGAACTTTAAATTGAAATTGAAAGAATCTGAAATTCTGGACACTCTCAGGAATATATTATTCACTAAAAATTTTAGGACTTCGTTTAAATTTGTTTTATACATCGCACCGCGAATTGTCTGAACCGGGGGATCAAACCACTTCATATCGTATATAACACGAGAAATAAAATTAGAATATTTTGTTATTCTATAGTTAATTTTTTCAATGTTTTCTTTGTCCAGCTGATTTAGATCCTCTTTAATGAATCCCATTATTTTTTCAGCTTTGTGATGTGTGTGATAGATACGCTTGGTAAATGCCATTTCTTTTTCATGAGTTATTTGTTTTTTTAGGTTTTCCTCATGCTCAATAAAAAATCGCTTTTGTGCTTCATCTCTTTCTTTTACAGTGTAGGAGGAGATAAAATACATTAGAATAAAGCCTAGCAATATAAGTGAGACATAAATTATTGTTGTTTCGTCGTGTCTCGCTATCAGCTGATCAGATATTAATGAGAAATCAGGATTATTTTTCATATATACAGATCCCACATATTCACCTCTTATTACAAACGGGACAAAGACGTGAAGTGCATTGCGGGAATCGGGGATACTCGTAATTTGTTCCTCTGATCTTAATTGTTCATCTAATGATTTATACAGTTCCGTTGCAGCAGAAATATATGCGGTCGAATTTTGCTTTTCAATTTTTTCATCATTAAGAAATGCGAATAAAGTTGTACCTTCGTCAATTGCATATAAAGTATCACGTCTTGATATAAATATGCATAGTCCTTCTATATTGTGTTGAAGTAATTGCTGGCTGAAGATAATGTTGAAAGATTGAATTATTCTTACCTTTTCCTCCTTTGATATTTCACTTTGGATATCAACAGATTCCATAATTAATTCCAGTGATGCCGCTGTAAGATTGGCAATTTTTTCAACCGCATCCGTTTGATACCATTTTTTAGTATTGCTTAAAAAGGTTGTAATTGAGGATTTGTTTACAAACGATACAATGATCTGGAAAGAAAGAAGAATTATGAACAATACCGTCAGATGCTTAAATTCAAAATGGTACTCCCTGAATTTTTCAAAATATTTTTGAAAATTAATCAATTATTACCACTTATTTTATCTCAATGTTTTCACTAATGATCTTGTTTTCAGCACTGCTTAAAGCCTCATCAACTGATAATTCCTGGTTTATTGCTTTATTCAAATACAAAGCTATTATATCTGAAATTTTTGTATAATTTTCAAGGAAAGGTCTGTGTACGCCTGAAACCATCAATTTTTGGAAGAAGAGTAGTTCTTCCGATTGTTCCTTTTCATAAATCAACTTATTAATTGGCAGGTAACCACCATCTTTATGGAGAATTTTTTGTGCCTCCTCACTTAATAAATATTTTATAAAGATAATGCTCTCATCAACATGCGGTGAATATTTAGAAATCATCAAGTTCCAGCCCCCAAAAACTGAAACAGCTTGTCCGTTCTTAAAATGTGGTGTTGGAGCCATTTTTATTTTTTTGTCTACATTATATTCTTTTATAAATTTAGCAAAGTCTATCAGGAGTGCCGGCCAGCCTCTCACAAACAGTCTATTGTTTGTTAAGAATTCAAGATAGCTTTCATTTTCTCTAAAATTGATTACATCCCTGGGTGCTATTTTGTAATTATTTACCAGATCCACCATTAGCTGCAGAGATTGTCTTGCTTCTGTAGAAGAAAGTTGTATTTTTTTTTCTTCGATAAGTGATTTTCCCTGACCCTCCATCAATTCAACGAACATACACATCAAGCCCTCATAATCATCCGCAGGGAAAACAAATAATGGAACTGATTTTCCCTCAATTTCATTATCAATATTAATCAAATCAATCCAGGAAATTGATTTGTCGATTTTTTGCTTAATTGTTTCATAATTTGGCAGGCTACTTAATAAGTCTTCTCTGTAATACATTACAGAAACATCGATGTACAAAGGAACTGCAACTAAAGATTTATTATAGACACAGGTCTCCATACCAAAGTCTATTAATTTATTCCTTTCATCACGGTTAAAATAATTATCAATATCAAGGCTCCACTTAGTAAACCTGGGCACCCAAATTTGATCTACAGTGAAAACATCAATCCTGTCGCTTTTACTTCTTAAATATCTTGCAAGAAGTTCTTTTCTTTCATTAGTGCTAAACTTTTCAAATGGAAGATTTATTGATTCAATCTGGATTCTCCCCTCATATTTCTTATTGAATCTGTCAATTACCTTTTGGTGTGCAGCAGATATGTGGCTAACATAATGTATAGTTGTTACCACAGAATCAGAATTACTACTACCTTCCCCTGGAGAAAAAATTAAACTGAATGAAATAAAAGCAATAATTAATACTGAGCTGAGGGCAACATATATAATTTGTTTATAATTCATTAATCAAAAAATTATTAATAACAACTTTTAAAACCACCTGATATTACAATATAATAACTTATTTACAGATTAATAATTCTATTATTTTACCTGAGTTTCATTATCAATTTAATAACTACAGTTTATTAAAATGATAAGGCAAACACTTCATTATTTTATCAACTGGATAGTATAATTGTTAAACTACTTAAAATTTGTTTATTAGTAGGCACAAATTTTGCACAAACGGAAATTATTATACAAAAGTAAAATGAATTTATACATTATATAGTTATTCAATTCGATATCATGATAATTATATAATTGTTGGCTCATATAAATTCCTATAAGTTTTACAAAGCTTTTTAGTTAAGCATTGCTCAACAGGCAGAGCATCAAATTTTTTAGAAAAATTATCTGAGGAATATATTTATGCAAATTACAGAAGCGGACCTAGCAATATTTATTGTTTATATATTATTTATTGTCGGCCTTGGATTGTGGGTATCCCGCGATAAGAAGGGGCATCAAAAAGATTCAAAAGACTATTTTCTTGCTGGCAAGTCGCTCCCATGGTGGGCAATCGGTGCTTCATTAATCGCAGCTAATATTTCTGCAGAGCAGTTTATTGGAATGTCCGGATCGGGTTTTGCAATTGGTCTGGCTATCGCAACTTATGAGTGGATGGCAGCATTAACACTATTAATAGTTGGGAAATTCTTCCTGCCGATTTTCATTGAAAAACAATTATATACAATACCTGAATTTGTGGAGAAGAGATTCAGCACAAATCTTAAAACAATCTTAGCTGTTTTCTGGGTAGCACTTTTTATTTTTGTGAATCTTACATCTGTTCTGTTTCTTGGTGGTAAGGCAATTGATACAATTGTTGGGACAGGTGATGGAAGTCTAATCATGTATGCAATTTTAGTTATTGCTTTTATCGCTGCTGCATATTCACTTTACGGCGGACTTTCTGCAGTAGCATGGACAGACGTTGTTCAGGTAGTACTATTAATAGCAGGAGGATTGATAACAAGCATTATTGCACTAAACCATGTAACTCCCGATGGAAATATTTTCAACGGTCTCTCACATATTTATGGAGTTGCTGGTGAAAAATTTAGTATGATTTTGTCACGTGATAATCCTGAATTTTTTAACCTACCGGGTATTGCTGTTTTAATTGGTGGTATGTGGGTCGCAAATTTATATTACTGGGGATTTAATCAGTATATTATACAACGTACCCTTGCAGCAAAATCATTAAAAGAAGCACAGAGAGGGATTGCATTTGCAGCATTCTTAAAGCTAATCATCCCATTTATTGTTGTTATTCCCGGAATTGTGGCATATGTAATGTTTGCTCAACCTGATGGCACCTCTATAATTCCTGGAGTAAAGGAAGCATTCTCAAATTCTGATGGCGGAATCAATTATGATAAAGCTTATCCCTGGCTTATTAGTACATTTATACCTGCAGGTTTGAAAGGATTAGTCCTTGCTGCACTTACTGCAGCAATTGTTTCTTCTTTGGCATCGATGCTTAATTCCACATCAACAATTTTCACTATGGATATATACAAACCATATTTTGGAAAAAATTCCGATGAGAAACGATTGGTTAAAGTTGGAAGAATTGTATCTGCAATTGCATTGGTTATTGCAGTATTAGTGGCACCATTACTCGGTAACATTCCACAAATGTTTCAATACATCCAGGAATATACGGGATTGGTTAGCCCTGGCATATTGGCTGTTTTTATAATGGGACTATTCTGGAAAAAAACAACTAATAAAGCAGCAATTATTGGAATAATACTTTCGGCAGTTGTAGCACTAATTCTTAAAAGTTCTGTGGTTGATCTACCATTTTTAGATCAAATGTTTTATACTCTAATCATCACCATGGTTATCATTGCAGGTGTTACTTTGACTACTTCGGATACTGATGATGATCCTAAGGGAATATCCCTTACGGCAAAGCTATTTAAGACGGATTCAGTTTTTAATATAAGTGCTTACATAATAATAATAATTTTAGCTGTCTTGTATGCATTGTTCTGGTAATAAGTATTTAAATATTGATTCGGATTTGCAATTGATGAAATTTAGTGAATAGCATTTTGCATAGATTTTATTTCATCTGTAGCGTAATTTAATTGTTAAAGAAAAAAGAATTATGAAATCAAACAAAAATATTTTCATCAGATTTTTTTTGCTTTCTGCTTCGTGCCTTCTCTGCCTGATGGTTAATTGTTCATCAAATGAGAATAATCCGGTAAAATCAACAGATCCGCCTGATCCGATAGCCGGGTGGGACTTAGTCTGGAATGACGAATTTGATGGGACAACTATAGATTTTACTAAATGGGAACATGAAGTTAATGGACAAGGTGGCGGAAATAATGAATTACAATATTATACAGATAGAGAATTAAATTCACTTATTGATGACGGCAAACTTGTAATCAGAGCCTTTAAAGAAACCTATACAGGTCCAGATGGTACTCGTGAATATACTTCTGCAAGATTAAGAACGAAGAATAAAGGTGATTGGAAATTTGGGCGCTTCGAAATAAGAGCAAAACTTCCTATCGGACAAGGATTGTGGCCGGCAATCTGGATGCTGCCAACAGATTGGATTTACGGCGGCTGGGCAGCTAGCGGTGAAATAGATATAATGGAAATGCTGGGCCACGATCCTCAAAAAGTCTATGGCACTTTACATTATGGAGGTCAATATCCTAATAATGTTCATTCAGGTGATTCATATAGTTTATATGTAGGCAGTTTTTCGAGCGCCTATCATACCTTCGCCCTTGAATGGGAAGAGAATGAATTCAGATGGTATGTTGATGACGTACTATATCTTACACAAACCAGTTGGAGCACAACCAATGCACCCTACCCCGCTCCCTTCGATCAGAGATTTCATATATTACTGAATGTAGCCGTTGGTGGGAATTGGCCGGGAAACCCGGATCAAACAACTACCTTTCCACAGACAATGATTGTTGATTATGTGAGAGTTTACAAAAAATCAGATTGACATAATTTATATATTTTTCTAGCTAATCAAATAATTCTTAGGGAAGATGTTCTTCAACAATGAAGTTCCTAAATGCTTTACTAATATTTTTACTGGTCATAATTGGCGCAAATAATTTTAGAGCCCAGTCTAATATTATAGCCAAAGTTGGTAGTAAGGAATTAACAAAAGATGAATTCAGACTACGCTATGAACTCTCACCAAGAATATTATCAAGTAATCTTGATGATACCGATTCCCTGAAACTAAAATTTCTGTACTCATTATTGGCAGAAAAACTCTGGGCTACCGAAGCTGTTGACAAAGGCTTTTCCAACTCAGAGGACTTTAATTTCTATTATAAGCCGATTGAAAAAATGTACGTGAGAGATGAATTATTCAGGACTCAGATTAAAGATAAAGTTAAAATAACCGACAGCGATATATCGAGAGGAATAAGTAAATATATTAAGATTCTTCAAATTAGTGCCCTGGTATCCAATGATTCATCGAACATTTTTTATATATATTCAAGGTTGAATGATGTGGGCTCCATTGATTCATTGTTACAGGCTATTCCTGAATCAATATCTGAGAAGACACAGTTGGAAATAAAATTTGGAGATTTAAATAATGAGACTCTTGAAGATGTATTATATCAATTAAGTATAAACGAGTATACTACTCCTATTCAAAACGAAGAAAACTGGTTTATATTTGAACTTAAAGGTATGAAACAAAATATACCGGAAGTCTCCCAAAATAAACTTCAAAGTGATGTTGAAGAAATTATTAGAAACCGTAGAACGCGCATTTTATATGACGATTTTTATAAAAAGCATTTCAGTGGTTATACTTTAAAAGCTGAAGAGGATGTATTTATAAAAGTCGCAGAGGAATTTTATAAGACAATAAAATCCCGGATAAATTCCAGTGGTGACGTTGATACCACGGAATTATACTATATAATTGAGAATGATATTTTGAGTGTTAAGGAAATTCTCAGCACTCATTTTCTCGACCGCACATTATTCTATAGCAAATATGGACCGGTAAAAGTCTATGATTTCCTGAGTGATCTAACTCTGGTGGATGTAAGTTTCCAGGAAGTTAATCAAGCTGCTATAAATAAAGTACTATCGAATGAACTAAAAAGATTTATGCAGCAGGAAACAATTTCTAGTGCCGGTTACGCAATGGGAATACAGTTCTCAGCTGATGTAATTTTTCATTTAGATTTATGGAGAGACAATCTTCTTACACAAATGTTAAAAAATAGTTTTAACTCCGATATAAAAGTAACAGATAATGAGGTGAAACGGTATTATAGTGAAGTGTTTGCAGATTCCGTAGAAATATCGAAAATCAATTTCCAATTAATTAACACTCCTGATATTGATCAGGTTGAAACTATATTAAATCAACTTGAAGAAGGATACAGTTTTGAACAGATTGCAAACTCTATTGATTCAAGTGAAAGCATTTATATAGAAAAAATAAATAACTTTGACAATATAAAAGACTTTGGTGCAGCAAATGATATTATATCAGAGCTAAATGTTGGAGACATTTACGGCCCCATTGAAACGGCGAGAGGTTATAGTATTATTAAAGTTATTGAGACAGGGCAAATAAGTGATTCGGTAATGACGGAAATTCAAAAGGTTCAGGAAAAGATTTACAAAAAGTTATATTTTGATAAGCTAAATGAGTTATTAGAAGAAAAAACAATTGAATTTGCAAATAAGTATGGAATAGAATTAAGTGAAGATTTTATACATTCTGAGTACTACTCGGATGTGAATTTATTTGTGCACAGATATATGGGATTTGGCGGGCGAATTGCAGCCACACCATTTACAACTCCATTTTATAAATGGTATTATCGATGGAAAAATGATTCTAAAATAAATCCTTAAAAAAAACATTGAGATTTTTTGAATGTTAATTCGTAAAAGAGTAAATCAAATTAAATTTTTCGTTACTGCTTTAGTCATTTTAATATCTGCTGAAGAGTTAACTCAGGAGAAACCATCATTAATAACATATATACATCCCAGACCGGGGGCAGATTATATCACTCCGCAATCCAGCATATTAATTAAATTTAATTACAACTATAAGAAGAACCTGAAAGCATCTGATTTCCATTTTAATGTTTTCGGAGAGAAAAGTGGATTGCATACTGGTGAAAAAATAATCTCTGAAAACACAATAATTTTTAAACCGAATTCAATCTTTAGCACAGCAGAAAAAGTATTCGTTTCTTTTATTTCCGGCATGCCCGATTGGAAGGATTCGTTAAAATTTTATTTTACAACAAGTAATATAAAAGAATTCGAACCAGAAATTCTTTTATCGGGTTCTGATGATCAGAAATTATTTGAGCGGCTAAATAATGATAAAAGTGATTTTGAAACAAAAGGTGAAGTGACGACAATAAATGGAGTTTCTGTGCCGAGTGATTTTCCCCATTTTGAACCTGCTATTTTAAATTATGGTATTGCAGAGGGAAGAATTTTTCTTAATAATTGGATCGGTACACCCTATATAATGATTCTGGAGAATGATGGTACACCTTATTTTTACCAGAGAGTAGAAGAACGATCAAGAGACTTTAAGGTGCAGCCAAACGGATTGCTTACCAGAAGATATATTGCTGATTTGTACGGCTTTGTTGGTATGGATTCTAATTATACAGTGATTGATACTTTTTTATGTACGAATGGTTATGGTACGGACGAACACGAACTATATATGCTGGATGATGGTCATTATTTTCTTATTGCACTTGGTTATCGTCAGGTAGATATGAGCGTACTTGTTCCTGGCGGAGATCCTAATGCAACTGTTATAGACAATCATATTCAAGAATTTGATGCAAATCATAATCTGGTATTTGAGTGGCTATGCTACGATTATTTTAACATTCTTGATGCCGTGCATGAAGATTTAACTCAACATACGATAGATTATGTTCATATGAATTCTATTGCTATTGACTATGATGGAAATATCATCATATCAAGCCGCCACTTAAGTGAGGTAACAAAAATAAATCGGCAGACCGGAGAAATAATCTGGCGCCTTGGTGGAGAAAATAATGACTTTGAATTTATTGATGATAATTTCGGTCTCTCATACCAACACTGGACCCGGCCAATTGAGGGCAAACCAAATAATTACATAATTTTTGATAATGGTAATTATCATAATCCGCATTTTTCACGTGCTGTAGAATTTAAACTTGATACTATAAATATGACAGCAAGTAAGGTTTGGGAATACCGACATTCCCCCGATAGATACACTCCCTGGATGGGCAATGCACAACGTCTTCCAAATGGTAATACACTAATTAATTATGCTGATGGATCATTGCCGAAAGCAACAGAAGTTTCAGAGTCGGGTGAAGTTGTTTATGAAGGGAATTTCGTTAACTATATCCACTGCTATAGAACATTTCGCTTTGAATGGGAAAGCGTAGTAGATAAACCTTACTTAATTGTTGAAGCTTATCCGACTAATGTTACTCTTATTTATAATAAGTTTGGCGATAATACGGTCGAACAATATGTTGTGTATGCTGGCTTGGATGGAAATTCGTTATTGCCTGTTGATACTACTTACAATACTTTTATTGAGCTTACGGAACTTGAAAATCATACCAGGTATTATTTTGGTATAACAGCAATTGATAGCTCAGGAAATGAAAGTCAGATATCAAATATTGAAAATGTCCTGGTTAATTTTACCCCGCCTGGTGATAATTATTTAATCAATGGGGACTTTTCTAACGGTGATTTCAATTGGATATTTAATTTTTTTAACGGTGCCGATGCTTCCGGTGGAGTTAACAGTTCGGAGGAATATGAAATTAATATAAATAACGGCGGTACAGAAAGATGGCATATACAACTCTCACAAAATAATGTTCCCTTGATTCAGGGAAGAACTTATCGATTTGAATTTGACGCAAGAGCCTCAGCTCAAAGAATAATTGATGCAAAATTGGAACGAAATGGACCTCCTTATGAAAATTATAGTCAGAATGGATCTTCATTAATATCTACACAGATGGAACACTACTCTTTTCAATTCCAAATGCAACATCCAAGCAATTATGAAGCAAGAGTAATTTTTAATTGTGGAGATGATAATAATGATTTATACTTTGATAACATTTCTGTTAAGGAAATCGTATCCTCAGTTGAGGAAGACAAAGATTTCATAATTACCGAATATGTTTTAAATGATAATTACCCAAATCCGTTCAATCCAACTACCAAAATTAGTTTTAGCCTGGCAAATAACGGATTTACAAGTTTAAAAATATATGATATCCTCGGAAACGAATTATCAACACTAATTAAGAAGGAATTAGTTGCGGGAATGTATAATGTGGATTTTGATGCTAGTGATCTACCAAGCGGGATATACTTTTACAGGTTAAGAGTAAACAATTTTATCAAGACTAAGAAAATGGTGCTGATAAAATGAAATAGCTCAGATAATTCTGAGCTTTTTTTTGCGGGGCCGACGAGACTCGAACTCGCGACCTCCTGCGTGACAGGCAAAATTGACAAAAAATATTCTTTAAATATTTCGATTATTTGCAGAATTCAAAGGGTGAACAGTCCAGATAGACCTAGTCAGATCCACTTTTTGCTACCAATTTGCTACCTC
>Ga0209536_100015482_pt1 | contig 10890 bp, 14 predicted proteins | sample DeeMarSeWOR28_12_FD_187461 | JGI IMG/M metagenome (GOLD analysis project Ga0209536, IMG submission 187461) | Marine sediment microbial communities from White Oak River estuary, North Carolina - WOR-2-8_12 (SPAdes) (version 2) | ecosystem: Environmental > Aquatic > Marine > Intertidal zone >... | reverse complement strand
CTTCTTGTCTTTCCTATACTTACTGCTTTTATTCTTGCCATTTTGCGTCTCCTCGTTTTGACAGTCTTCACATTGACGAGGGTACCCAGGACCAATTCCCAGGTACACCCCGCATAACTCACACATCATTCCTTCAATTACTGCATCAGCGATATCGCCCATGCTATGCCTCCCTTTTTAGCATCTCCTCAATTGTCCAATTCTGGTCAGCCGCCAAATCTTCCATTGTTATATCTTTGACTTTATTGTAAATGTCAACAATGGTAAATGTGGCAGGAGATTCACCGCGGAGATGCTTTTCACAAATCTCTTGAACCTCTCTGATAATCTTTGTTAAGTCTCGACTCATAATCCTGCTCCTTTAGCTGAGTCATAGGCACTTTGCTGAAGTGACTTTGCATCTTGTAGTTCCACCAAACTATGATGAAAACCATTTAAAGATGTATAGCAGTACCACGACAACGCATACAGTGCCAGCAGTCCCAGCATAAGTAAAAAGAACTTTCTCACTGAAGGATAATTCCTCATCATCGTTTTCATACATAATTTACCTCAAGTAGAATCGGGCTTCGAGTCTGCCCAGGATAATCTTATGAATGGCACCAAGAGTTAAGTGCTTAACATTCGTGTTCAGCGGAAGCCTTATCAATAGGTTGTCATCACTATGTACTACATGTACAAGCCAACCTGCGTTATTGACAAAAGCTGTCCACATTCCAGGTTCTGCATCAGCCATCTTCATTTGGATAGAAGCCCTCAAGTCACAAGGAAACTTGACAATCAACTTAAGTTCTTCATCAAGCTGTGCCTTACCTGAGTACTTCAACAAGTCTGCAAACTTCTCAGTATTAGGTCTGTGAAGTTTGATAGGCCCACGTTTCTTAGGCATGGGCACTACATTTTTCTTTTTTGCTTTGGCCATGTTACCTCCTTAGACTATATCCTCTTCAGCTACAACCTGCTGAAAGGATTTGCGGAGCTGAGCTACATATACAACTTCAGTATCAGCTTCAGTAGCCTTAAGTTTGGCGTCAGCACAAGCCTCAGCAATGTCATGAAAGACAGGGCTTGACTCACCATGATGAATAACCACAAAGACTCCCTTCTCATGTTCTTCCTGGGTGGAAGCAGAAGGTCTGACATAGTACAGGTATTTACCTTTCTTCCCTTTGCGGAAGATGTCCTTATCATTCACCATGGTGGTAAGGATCTTACCTGTACTGATTGTTGAGATACCCACCATAGTTCCCAAGTCTGCTGAGTTAAAACCTTGACCTGGATTCTTACTTAAGAAGTCAAGGAACTTATCCCTGGTCTTCTTAACCTGCTGCTTTGTCATCCTTTTGTACTTCTTCTGTTTTGCCATATTCACGTCTCCTCGTTTTGCGTTGCTGGCCTGTGATAGTGCTGACCAAGGTATGTTCACTTATCAGATGCGGAATAAACCTGTGACTCGCATCCAATGGTTGATTGCAAAGCGTGGCCTCGATGACTGCACTAATATCAGCGATACTTGTGCAATCATCAAGGTCCACATCGTCCATTGTTAACCCTAGTTCGAACAAGTCAACTAAGTCCTTCATACAGATCCTCCAATCTAGTGACTAGTTCCTTTATGGTTAAGGGTGTGAGGTTTGGGTTAATCAATGGAACATCATTAAGTTTTTCAAGAAGCTTAGCCTCCATTTCTGCGGCCTGAAGAAGACAAGTAAGACCACGTTTTATGAGGTATGCTTCAAAATGGGTCAGTTCTAGGAGTCTCGTCGACATAGATTTCATCCTCCTCAAAGTTAAACATGGCATCCCAACACGGTTCACAGATACCAGTCATAAGTATCTCGCGCTGCCCTGCTGTAAGAGATTTAAAGGCACGCTGTATAAGCATGCCATCACGCCAGTTTTGATATTCTTCATAATTTACTTGGAGACTCTGTTCCTTTCCACACTGCGGGCATGTACGTACAACCTTTACAAGATTATTCGCACAATCAATAAGGTCTAGTTTTGCCATGGTAGCTCCTCCTATGGACAATGGTTATCAAGTTCTTCCTGAACCCGCTCAATAAATTCAGCGGTAGTCAGGTCACACTGCTGTTCCGTGGGTATATAACTGTCCACGATATTATTGATACAGTCAGCAGTGAGTTCCGCATCACAACGCTGAATAGCATCAATCAGGTCATCAAACATTGACATGCTCATGATTTACCTCCGTATTCCTGGAGTTCAACTGCGGTCATATAAAGACGTACATCAACACTCGTGATTTTCCAGGGCTTAGCCATTTCATGTAGCTGCCCCATTACTTTCTTCTTTGCTTCTGCCGCAGATTTAGCAATTGGATATTCCGCGACAAATCCATGCCTATGATGTCCCGTAACCATATACATCTTTTCCAAGTCACTCATATCATATGCTCCTTTAATCGCTTGATTAAATTGTCGCCTTTAACTTTGCCAAAGATAGCATAGAAGACCTCAGCAATCTGCTCTTGCCGTTCTACCATGCGTTGATAATTAGCACTGTAAACATCAGGACATTGTCCCATCCAGTTTCTATTACCAACAAACTCAGCTCCTAGCTCGATTAAATCCCTAAGGTCTGAAATCATGATGCTGAGCCTCCTTCAATCTGCTCGAATGTGGTGCCATCATATTTCTGGCCAAGACCAATGCCTATGCCAACACCATATCGATCAAAACATTCAGGACACATTATGCCCCACCTGCCGCTAGGCTTAGTCTTTCCATCAACAAACCATCTTAAACCTTGCAGCTCATCATTACAGAAATTGCAGCGCTTGCCGCCCATCCATTTAATCGTTGCCATATTGTAGCTCCTTTTCAATTTTAGTTCCAGTTTCGCAGGTGTCTCTCTCACCCTTATAAATAATTATACACTGTTAGACGCTGAATGTACAATCTTTTTTTACCAAAAATGAAATTGATATTGGAGCTTTAATTTTCCTATCTGACCTTACTAATTCAGTAAACACATTTGGAAATAAAAGGCCGACAATGCTGGACCGGCCCATGATAGTGCTGATTTAATTAAATTGCTTCCTCTTCATCGAGTTTAGCTTGTATCCTGGCTTTACGTAATTCATCAAGTTTATATTGTAATTGATTCATCTCCTTAAGCAAATCCATTTCTGCCTGAGATTTAACTTTAGTTGGTGTATCGTCAGTTAAGTCTGGCATAGCTGTATCACGAACAGGTGGCATTGCATAATATACCCTTGGCCGCATACCTGCACCATTCTTAGGTGCAAGACCAGTTACTTGTTCTGACCAGAGAAGACATGCGCGTTTAGCATGATTAAACTGTTGACTATTAGTTGTCATATTTGTTAAACCACATATCTGTCGAATCTGTTTAAAGGTAAGCCACTGTATATCTTCTTCACCGACACGCTCAGTATCAAACACTTCTTCAAGTGTCTCGAGTAGTGAGTCATTACCTATATACATCGAGCCTGCATTAATACGGTCACGCATATCAATGACACGTCGCTCTTCTTCAATACGCTCATCTAACCACCACTTCTCGCCCTCTTTGTATATATGGTACACTTGGCCCCATAACTTATCAATGTCAACAGAGTGTTGATACTCTAGCCTTGTGGCATGAATAATTTCAACCCTCCTATTGCCTGTTACGTCTCGTAAGAACGCACTTTGATTAGTAGAACCGATGAACACAGTTCTCCTGGTTATTTCAGTGACGGAGTCAGCATAAGGTAATACTATTCTGTCAGTAGTTTGATCAAGGAATGCTTTAAAGTCAGCAAAGTTATTTGCTTTAAACAGGCGGTCAATCTCATTCACATTACATATCAATGTATTTGACAACTCCATTGTCTGTTTGACATTGTCACTCCTGAAGTTAGATATGCGTATCTCTTTGTCAGCAGCACAATACTTACGTAATCGTTGAGGAAACAAAGACTCAACCCACCGCGTTTTACCAATAGACTGAGGCCCGCTAAATATTAATACTCTGTTAAGTCGAACGGGTCTAGATGCAGGGTGACAGGCAGCCGCCAAGACTTGGATAAGCCATTTGCGAATAAACATTGAATAAGCTGGCTTATAATGCTGATTGATCGGCGACACAATGATAGTATCGACCAAGTCTTTTATATAGTCTACACCATCCCACTTATCACCGCAGTCAACAAAGTACTCGCGTATGGGATTTCGTAGATGGGTCTTACCTAGCGCAGAGATAAACTTTTTAATGGTAAGAGATGAAAATGATGAAGGTGAAAAGTTTAACTGAATAAAGTCACTCTTCATAAACTCTGCAATCTCACTGACAGACAGTGTCTGACCAGCCACAAGATTCTCAACACCCCACTTCTTAGCCACAGCCGATGGCGGCTCAACCTTTAATTCTTTTGTAATCTCGTTGTGGTAAATCTTAAACTTGTAAAAGTCTATATAAGTCTGAAAGTTGGCGAATGTTCCCTTTAACGCACCCTTAGGTGCTACATCTGGAAATTGTGGATGTTGTGCCTTAACTAACTTGATTAGTGCACCAATCGTAACAGGCTTAGTAGTTGCCTTCCCAAAAGATTCCCAAGTCGCAGCACATGCCGATTGATCGTACTTATTTCCTTCCTGGCTCCATGCATCCCACAAATAATACCCTTCAATCCTACCCTGAAAGTTGTGATGCACCGCCTGTCCAATGACCAACCACGGTGTTCTCGCCTCATCCTCACACTCCAGGTCAATCACAGCCAACTCATCATTCTGCAGCCGATCAAAGATGTCATCAGTCAAGCACCGCACAGGCACTTGTTGTAGCAACGCCTTAACCTGAGCCACATTAAGATGCTTGGTTATGCTGGATTCAGGTTTCTTCTTTTGCTGCTTTACTGCTTCAACTAATTCTTCTTGGTCTTGTTTGGCTTGCTTATGCCTAGAGGGAAGAGATGTGATATTTGATTTGAAATACTTTTCAAGAATAGATATGAGGGTATTAATGTCAATGATACGTATATCTCTGGGTGTGATTGGTAGTTGTCGACCTGTTACAGTCACATAACCAGAAGAGATAAATAGGTCACGATGTTCTCGTGTGTTTCTTTTGCCAGTGCCAAAGTAATTAACAAGAGTTAGTTTGTCGGGTAACGTGGGCACTCTTACAATAGTATGGAGACCTTTTGATGAAGGTGACCATTCAGTATAAGATTGTAGTTCCTCGAGTAGTTGATGATTCTCATCGGTTGCAAGGTCAATATCAATGCAGATAAATGGATGAGATTCGTGATATACAAATCCATAACCGAATGGTTTAGTCGGTGATGCTTGCACTAGTTCTGTTGCTTTAGAGAATGGGAGAAGATGCGCTATGTTCTGCCAATCTTTGCGAACAGGTAGTTTGAGTATCTTAGTGGTATGAGGAGGTGGTTTATTTGGAGTCGGTTGCCACAGTAACCAGTAAGGAAATGTATCTGCGGTAAGTTCTAATGGGAAGTTATCTAATTCTACCTCAGTTAATTGAGGTATTAGAGAATCAATATCTGCCTGTGGTATTATCTTTTGAACGGTATCTTTTGTAGTTGGCACCTAGGTAGCTCCTGTGATGTGTATATGTTAACAATTTAAGCGTGTACTTGCCTCCCGATGATAGTGCTAGATGGATATTGTGGTTAAGAGTGGTGTTGAGGTTAATAACCGTCGCTATTAACCCCAACGCCAAGGCACGCTTATCCTGTTACACTCACAAGAAGCAAAACTTATTATAGCATATTTGTTCAGATCCGGGTACTCTTTTTTAATCCAGCATGTAAGTTTTTTACACAATTAGTATAGCTATTTATACATGCTGGACGGACCTCAGCATTTGAAAATAAGGCTATCTGGACTCGGGCTCGACTCTTCATGACTCGACGACTCGTAATTTGCACTTACACTATCTGTATAAGTGTAATGATTTCAGCTAGTTAGGACTCGTAAAACGAGTCGACGAACGAGCGAAGCCTTCTGAAACTATTTTAATATAAGGGGGCTCACATTGGTTTTAATTCTTAGGGAAACATCGTTTATTCTTGCACTTACTCTTATTTAACTAATAATATCAATAACTTATAATATTACGAGTCTAATTACGAGTCCAATAAGAATATAGAACAGCTCCTGCTTATCCTTTGGATAATAACCGAACCAGTAAAACTGGGTTTTTGGTCAGTCCGTCCTCTCCGATATATCCAAGCGGGTCGTCCTCTAATGTAACAGCGAGACAGGAACATTTTGTATGCACTTATAGCGCCAGCATTACAAGACGCATGCCTACCGTGGCATAGCCATCTCATCTTTTATCTGGTCAAGTTTGTCCAGTCGGGAAATACGCCTGCGGTCGGTGGTGTTGCTGGGAGCTAGGGAACTATTCCTGCCCAGATAAAGATATTCATCCAGTCGGGAGTAAAATTACAGGCAAAGGAAATTACTGGGAATGGTTAACAGTTTTTAGCATTACGATTTACTAGGGCATATTCCCCCGATTGGATGGAACTATGAACAGGAGATTAATGCTGGCTCGACCTCACCGGGCTGGAACTATCATCGGACAATTCCGGCCTCCCTCTTCGGCACTATCATCGGGACCCGAACCAGCGGGGCTGGAACGGGTATAAAAAAAGTGGTGAGACTGGGGGTAGTCAGTCTCACCACTTTTGTTGAAGTTATTTAGTTAGTTTGGAAGTCAGCGATATTCTCGAGATATTTTTTCCCGTTTGACCTCGTCCCAATTTCCATTCCATCTTTGCGGAGGTAGGTGAGTTGGGAGCTGACGTTCTTCGCAGTGATTCCAAGAGTGTCCGCAATTTCCTGAACTGAGTAGGAGTTTCCAGTAAGGAAGAGGTCTGCGATTTGGTCTTTCCTTCCAACCTTAAACTTCCTTGTGCCTCCAATGGCCTCATTCAGTAACTCCACAAGTTCTTCCTTCTTGAAGGAGCGGATTTTCTCTTCCCTTTCCACTTTGTCTTCGATGTCTTTGATTTCATTGATAATACTTTTGTGATTTTCCATTTTAATACCTCACTTTTTTAAATTGTTTTTGATAATTACTATCATCAACTACCCCTTAACCATAAATAAATATAACATACTTCAAACCCCTTTGTAAACAATTTTCTTTTATATTATCAAATTAATTTTGCCCCGCTCGCTACGCTCGCAAACGGGGAGGAACTTTTAATGTGCTCCTCCGCTTCGCGTTCGTCGAATCTATCCAGAAATAATGCGGACATGAAAATGGAACGTCCGCAATGTGACCCCTCGGGACAAGCCCTCGGGGCTGCACAATCCAAGTATTGCCCGGCAAGCCGGGGCGGCCATTGAAACGCTTAAGACCAAGCAAAGTCCCTGGGGCCCAGGACCTCAGTACATAGAAAACCCTATATAAGGGGGTGTGGGTGCTTCGCATGAGGGCCGCCCTCATCCGTCAATAGCCCCACACCAGAAATATTCTGTATATCCAATCTCAATTTACACTTTCTGTAAATTTTCTACCCCACCTAATTCCACTTGCGAAAATTTTATCTACCGTGCAACATTAATGCCCTGAAAAAATCCCACACCCTTTTTAAATCTAGGCCTTACACAAAGTGTAAATCTTTAACATTATAATATGCACGTGCGCGCACGCGAGGCCCAGATTTATTTCCCCAGTAATGCCAAATTTTACCCTTACAAATTCAGTATATTATTTGTTTACAGAAAGTGTAAATAGCTTTACATTATTTTAAAAATGTACTATAGTGATTAAAGTATGGAGTAGTGTAATTTAAACACCCAATACGGGACCCGGAAACTATGGATACTGAACTGTTAAAGCTACAATATGAAATCCTGAATTTCTCCGTAGCAGATTTGGCGAAGAAATCAGGATTGCCTGAGTCGATTATCCAGAGTGAAATCGACTCTCAAGGCTGGAAGCAGTGGTGGCCGGATGATACTCCATTCGCTGAAGCTAAGGAGGCAGACGACCTCGATGAGCGTGAAGTATTCGCTCTACAATCAGAGCAGTATATAGACAAGGCCAAGCGACGCTTGGCCGTTTATACTTTGGCTAAAGAGATTTACTTGGCTCAAAAGTACATGGCCCTGGAATCCTCTCTGGTTGAGAAAGCTAGAAGCATCGTTGAGTCTATTTCTGACTCTGATGCAGAAGCTGCAAACAAGATGTCTACCCTCTATAAAAATATGACAAGCAAGAATCCTATTGCGGCACTCCAGGCAATCTCTTTCGGTGAAGACGAGGGTGGTGTGCCGACTGTTATAGTTCGCAATTTGGCAGGTCGAGCGGGAGCATGAGATTTGAACTTCATACAGCGCCTCAAGGAGAAGTACTCGCGGCTTACAGAGCGTCACGGTCTCGTGTTTCGCTTATCATGGGGCCCTTGGGGTCGGGGAAGACTTTCGAGTCTTGCCAGAAGATCTTTACCTTCATGTGTGAACAAAAACCAAACAGTCAAGGGGTCAGAAAGTCAAGATGGTACGCGATAAGAAACACATACCCGGATCTGCTATCCACTACGGTGAAAGATTGGATGGAACTATTCGGGGAACTAGGCCGCTACAAGGGCGGCGGAATGGAGCCACCATGCCACTACTTAAGGTTTCGCCTCGCGGACAAGTCTATCGTCCAGGCGGAACTACTGTTCTTGGCGTTGGACAGGCCACAATCCATAAAGAAACTTCGTGGCGCACAGGTCACAGGGTTTTGGTTAAATGAAACTAAAGAGCTCGATAAAGCTGTGGTTGACATGGCTGATTTTCGTCATGGTAGGTATCCTTCTGCTATGGAAGGTGGCCCCTCATGGCATGGTATGATTGGTGATACAAACGCTCCTGATGATGACTCATGGTACTATGAACTTGCAGAAGAAGAAAAACCAGAAGGATGGACCTTCTTTAAACAACCTGGCGGACTATTCAGGGAAATGGGATCAGATGGTAAATGGACTGGTAAATGGATCGAAAATCCTAATGCTGAAAATCTTTCAAATCTTCCGACGGGATACTACTACTTAGGTCAAGAAGGTAAGAAGGACGACTGGATAGCTGTGAATCTTGCTAATGAATATGGGAGTGTAATGGATGGACAACCAATCTACAAAAACCAGTGGAATGAAGCTATCCACCTTGCAGCGGAGCCGCTTGGAATTATCAAAGACCATCCTATTGAAATCGGGCTTGACTTTGGACTCACACCAGCTGCAGTCATTGGCCAACAGAATTCGTTCGGGCAAATCCGTATCATTGAAGAACTATGCTCCAGCGGCATGGGAATTAAACAGTTTGTTAAACAAGTCCTTAGACCTACTCTTAATAGCCGCTACAAAGGATGTGAACCCAGTTACATTGGTGATCCCGCTGGCAATAGAAGGGCTGAGACTGACGAAGAAACTGTTTTCAAAGTCCTCAGAGATTTAGGTATTGAATGTGAAGCAGCAAATAGCAATGATCCAACGATTAGATGGGAGGCTGTTAGAGACTACCTTGAGCAGCTGCGTGACGGTAAGCCCGCATTTCTTCTCTCGCCGACCTGTAGCATGCTACGTAAGGGGTTCAACGGTGGTTATAGACTACGGAGATTGCAGGTCGCTGGTGAAGCACGATATACGTCAAAAGCTGACAAAAATAAGTTCTCCCATCCACATGATGCTCTGCAATACCTTATGATGTATTATCGTGGTGATTATGGAGATGCTGAAGAATTTGAGAGACCACCTGATGAAGATACTTGGGGTACATGATGAAGAAATACAAAGCTGATATAAATCTACTTCTTTCCTGGGTACATGAGGCCCAAACTGCTCATCAGGTTTGGCGTAAAGATTCATGGGAAGATTGGGAATTCCGTGATGGAAAGCAATGGTCACAAGCAGCCTATGCAGCCATGGAAAAGAAAGGCATCAAACCTATTACAATTAATAGGACTTTTCCGATAATCAATCTCGTTCATGGACACTTCCTGAATAACCAGCACGACGTGGTTGCGCTTGGCCGTACCAAAGCAGATAATGAATTGGGACAAGTCATGAGTGAAGGTATTCAACTTGTTGTTGACCAGAATGGTGGTCAGCAGAAGGTTGGTAATGCCTTTCATGACCAGATAATTGCCGGCTTTGGTTGCATGAGTGTTGACCTTCATCACGATCCTCGTCGTGAGATTGTACAACTTAATAAGTATCCTTGGTATTCAATATGGTGGGACCCTTATGCCTCGCCATGGTTTGACAAAGATCATTGCAGATATGTCTTTCATGCTGCTTGGAAAGACCTGGAAACTTTTTGTGCAATGTTTCCAGAGAAGAATAAGGATATACATGAAAAATTTCAGTACCTTGCCTCTGATGCTTTTATTCCTGATGTGTATGACCAGGGCACAGAGATTGAGGACTACAAACGATACATGTCCTCTGGCCATTGGGTCAATAAAGACCGGAAGCGTATACGACCAATAGAGATGTGGTACACCCACATAGAAAAGGCTTGGTTTGCGTTAATGCCAGACGGACGAGCAATCGATCTGGATAGCCTCGGAGACGTGCATAATCAGTACGCGGCGATTCAAGCTGCCCGCGAAGTCGTTTCAGCCAACGTCAAAAAGATGCGGGTGGCAACTTTCCTCGATACGTTACTCATTCAAGATACATCTTCTCCATACATCCATGATGAATATCCCTATGTACCCTTCGTAGGTTATCTAGATCGTTATGATTATCCTTTTGGAATTCCGCGTCAGATAAAAGAGCAAGACATGGAAGTTAATAAACGACGTTCCATGGCGCTCTCCCTTATTAGCAATCGTAGAGTTATAATTGAAGAGAAGGCTGCCAAGGACATAAACAAGGTCTATGATGAATCCAACCGG
>Ga0209536_100015481_pt1 | contig 10891 bp, 8 predicted proteins | sample DeeMarSeWOR28_12_FD_187461 | JGI IMG/M metagenome (GOLD analysis project Ga0209536, IMG submission 187461) | Marine sediment microbial communities from White Oak River estuary, North Carolina - WOR-2-8_12 (SPAdes) (version 2) | ecosystem: Environmental > Aquatic > Marine > Intertidal zone >... | reverse complement strand
AGTATTTTTGTGATGCAGTCCAGTACTTCTGTCAGATTATCGAGTTCCCTGTTGACAGCAATGCGCAGAGCCTGGAAAACCTTCGTGGCTACATGGATTTTACGGGGCTGGAATTTTTTAGGAACCGCAGCAGCAATAACCCGGGAAAGGTGAGCTGTTGTTGCTATCCTGCCTTTTTCCCGTTCCGCGACTATCTGGGCCGCGATACGTCGAGCCTGTCTTTCTTCCCCCAGGTAATAAAAAATGTCTGCCAGTTCTTCCTTGCTGTAAGTGTTTATCATTTTTTCAGCAGTGAGAAGGGTGCGTTCGTCCATACGCATATCAAGAGGTCCGTCTGCCTGATAGCTGAATCCCCGTGCTCCTGTGTCAAACTGCAGCGAGGAAACTCCAAGATCCAATAACAGACCATCCACTTTGTCGATATTCATTTCAGCCAATCCTTCCATAATTTCAGAGTAGCTTCTGTGCAGCGCGATAAATCTTTGCCCAAATGGCTTGAGTCTTTCCTGGGCCAAAACCAGAGCATTCATATCCCATTCAAAACCAATGACCCTGCCTGAAGGACTGCAGGCCCTGAGTATTTTTTCACTGTGACCACCAAGGCCAAGAGTGCCGTCAACATATATTCCGCCATCAACAGGGGCCAGGAAGCGGACTGTTTCTTCAAGAAGTACGGAGGTGTGGACAGGAGGGGTATTCCGTGGATCCGGGGATTCAGCCATGTGGGAGCAAGGCTTCTTCTTTGAAAGATTGTTCCCTGCATGCGTCACGCTTTCCCCTATGTTTAAAGTATGCCCAAGGCAGATAAGCTCTGTTCGAAATCACTGAACTTATCTCTGGTCAGCTTTCTTTCCGTCTCCCAGGCTGTTTTATCCCAAATTTCAAAATGATCGAGCATGCCGTTCAGCACCACATCTTTTTTCAGGTCAAAATCCGTCCGTAATGTCGGCGGCAGAAGGATTCTGCCTTGCTTGTCAAGAGGGCATTCCGAAACACCGGAAATCACATACCTCCGGAATGAATCCATACCGGGCTGTTTTTTCCCCTGGACCAGAAGGGTTGTTTCGATCTGTTCCCAGATTTTTGCAGGAAAGGCCTTCAGGCATTTATGCCAATTGGTGACCATTAACTTATCTGTGGTATGGCCGGATAGCACATCGCGGAACCTGCTGGGAATGTTGAGTCTTCCCTTACTGTCCAGCGTGTGTTCCGAACGGCTGCGAAATCTGTTGATCGATGATTTGTTGCTGTCTGCTTTGGGCATGGAACCACCCCTTTGTTCCCCTTTTTCCCACTTTGCACCACTGAAGGTACGTTTTATAAGATAACTTAGCTCTCTGTCAAGTAAAAATTACAGAAAATGTTGTGAGCTGTGAAACAGAGGAAGCGGTACGGTCCAGATATGTCGAGGATACCACAAGATAGTGTATGGTGAGTCAGCCAGGGACTCCATATGTTGTGCCCCGCATTTATCGGGGAAATATTTTCTTCCCAGTATTGCCGAAAAAAGAAAACAACAGGGTGGAATACTCCAGGGATATGGCTACCATGAAAGTTTCAGGGTATTGCCCAGTGGATCGACCTTTGAAATTTTTACCATCACAATATCACCGGCCGTAACTTTGAAAGCCGGGTTCAGAGGCAGATCGGCGTCGAGCAGGAATTCTTCCAGGAAGATATGAACGCGCCGGGGGCCGCTGTCAATGACTAAGGCCGGGAGCCTCTCGCCAGTTTTCGGTTCCAGGTATTTCAGGATCCAGTAACGCTGGCGTAGATGCTTCACCTGGTTGGCTTTTTCAAGAGTTGTGAGAATTAAGTTAGCGAAACGTTTCATGTCATTCTTGCTGAAAAAAACGCCTTTGCCATTTACCAGGTGACTGATCTGAAGCTGCATGATCAGATCCAGCAGGCGTCGGATGGGTGATGTGACAGTGGTGTATTGTGGTGCTCCCACGCCGCTATGGATTTTGGGGGTCGTCAAAAGAGACATGGGGGAAAGGCGCTTACGCTGCTGGATGATCTTTAAGATATCTTTCTCAAAGCCGTCTATAATTCGTTGGCGCGGCTCCATCTGGCAGCGGAATAATCCCGGTGCTTCGCGTTCGGCGACATACTGGGCGCCAAGTATATTGGCAAGTATCATGAATTCCGCAACCAGGACCCTGCTTGGAGTGTCCACCGCGGTTCTTTTGATTGTTATTGTATCATCTGGCGCGATACTTATATGCAATTCGGGCATGGGCAGGAGTAAGGCTCCTTTGTTAACCCTTCTCTGGCGGAGCAGTTTACTGAGGGTCGCCAAAGCAGCCAGGTTGTTATCCTGTTTCACCAAGCGGTCAGCCTCGGGATAGGTCAACTGTTCTTTGACCGAAACAATACTATGAACGACGTTAAACCTGAGAATCTCGGCGGCAGGACTTAGCAGTACTAAAAAACTAAGGGCAGGACGTTCCTGATCCTTAAGAAGACTCAATTTTTCTTCTGCCAAGGGCTGCGGCAGCATGGAAACGGATTCCTCAGGAAAATAAATGGAGGTTCCCCGTTTCAGGGCTTCAGCAAAAATGGAGGTCCCCGGTTTTACATAATAGCCGACATCAGATATGTGAATGCCCACAAGGAAGTTTTCACCCTGTTTCTCAAGGTGGAGTGCATCGTCAAAATCCCTTGTCGCTGCACCATCAATGGTTATGAGGTCTAGATCCCGGAGGTCCTGTCTCCCTGCTTCAGGCAATTCCAGGGCTGATGAGACTGCAATTTTCTGTATTTCTGCCAGAACGTTTTCAGAGAAAGAATGCGGAATACCAAACCTGTGAAGAGGGATGTTTTCATTTTTATCCCATATTCCCACTCGCACGAGAAAGTGGAAGATATCATGGGGACCGGTCAATTGTGCGTTCTTGATTAGCTTGCCGGCCAAAACATGCTCGGGGGCTTCTTTGTCGAAAAGGTAGTAATCACGAAGTATTTGCAGAGTCCTTTCCCGTTCCTTCCAGTCAGCCGGTATTTTCCCCTCGTGCCAGATCCGTTCTATAATTTTCGAATTGTCGGCAACAAAGTCATCCTGTTCTTTTTCCAGATCCTGCTTGAGTTTGATTTGTGTGACAGTTTCAGGAGAATGGACATTAATTTTGCCGGATTTGTATTTAAAGTATAAGCGGTTGGCAATAATAGCACGCAGAAATGCTGCGGTCTGGTCATCAGTGGGGTCATTTCCGAAAAAAAGAGATGCCAGGAAATTCACTTCAAAATTTTCTTCAGGTTTTTCCGAGACAAGTTCCCAGACCTCATAGAGATCAATGGATTCTGCTAGTATTTCTCGCTGTTCTGCAACTTTATGCAGGAGGGACATTATCTCTTCCCTGGAAAGTCTGGATGATACGTTTTCCTGGCTGAAATGAATTATCCTGCTATGGGGTAGATTTGTTTCCCTATGGTCCTGGTTGAGAAGACGAAGGCGGGTGCCATTATCATTTTGCACATAGGCGCAGATGAATCTGCCGTTTTCAAGATATTCGACTAATCTGCCATGTAAAGTCATCTGTTTTGTTTATCCTGTTGACCGGTGCAAGCACCATTGATTATTCTGGGTTTCAGAAAGCGCCTGCACGGATTACCATGTAATCACGGTGGCGTAAAGCCATGAAATATGATTCTGTCAAGAACAGCTGCCACGAGGGCAATTGATCCCGCCGCCGAAAGCATTGCAATCCTGTTGTCTCAGACAATGAGGTTAGACAAGACAGGTACTGAAGGTTCATTGTCAGGAACATCTTTCCAGAAACATTAATAAAATAAAGCTTAATTGCAACAACAGTTGACAGGTGCAGCCCGAAAAGAGAAATTATCGGAATTTATGCAGGAAGATATAATAAAGTCTGGCATGGTGGCCATCGTCGGCCCCCCCAATGCGGGTAAGTCAACATTACTTAATGTCCTGTTGGGGCAGAAAATATCAATCGTGACACCCAAGCCTCAAACGACGAGAAACAGGATAATCGGTATTCTTAATGGCCCGGATTACCAGATAGTCATGCTTGATACACCTGGCCTGCATAAGGCCGGGAAGCCGCTTAATCTTGAAATGGTAAAGATAGCGGTGGCAACTCTTTCAGAGGTTGATGTAATCCTTTTTCTTGTAGATGTTTCAGCGCCCTTGCCGGAAAAGCAGGCCCAGTCGGTTGAGTATCTTACGGGAACCGAGATTCCAACGATTCTGGTGCTGAACAAGACAGATATCCTGGGCCGGGAAGAAATACTGCCCATGATCGAGCTGTATCGCCATATTTATCCCTTTGCTTCCATCATCCCTGTGTCTGCCCTTATGGACACGGGTACCGATGTACTGCTGCAGGAAATGCTTAAACTCCTGCCAACCGGTCCCAGGCTGTATCCCGAGGATATCCCGACGGATGCAACCGAGCGCTTTATTGTTGCTGAAATTATTCGGGAGAAGATTTTTCTACTGACCGGGAAGGAAATTCCTTATGCAACAGCCGTTCGTATCGACAGCTTCAGGGAAGATGAAGAAAGATCCCTGGTGACCATCCATGCCACAATAGTAGTGGAAAAGTCTTCTCAAAAGGCAATAATCATCGGGAGGAAGGGCACCAAGCTGCAACAGATAGGTAAGAGTTCCCGCCTGGACATAGAAAAACTCCTGGCGCAGCGGGTCCTACTGAAGCTATGGGTCAAGGTTCACAAGAACTGGACCAGGGATGCCCGGTTTATACGCGACCTAAACCTTTGAGACGTGCTGGAAATAGCTGTTGTAGTTCCTTCCGGAAGAGAACGCTTTTCCTTATTTTACAGCGTTCTGGCCTGAAAGCACATAGAGGCTTTTGAGAACAAGCAGGGCGGTGTTGAGCTGATTGTCACTCTTCAGCCTTTCTTTTGTCGTCTCATCAATAGGAGCATGATCAGCTTCCAAGCCATTGTCTTCAATTTTCTGCGGTTTGGTTTTGCCAGCGTCGTCCGGTTCCAGGCTGCCGCCATTGTCCAGATGATGCCGTAAATCCTTTTCACGGAGAAATCTCATTGGTGCCTTGTCAGTATCCTCTTCCTGGGATTCAACCGCAGGAACGAGTACATCCGGAGAGATGCCGGTTGCCTGTATGGAGACTCCGTTAGGGGTATAGTAACGCGCGGTTGTCAGGCGCAGCCCGGCACCGTCATTCATGGGGATGATAGTCTGTACGGAACCTTTGCCAAAAGACTGGGTCCCAAGAATCAAGGCTCTTTTGTGGTCCTGCAGGGCACCAGCTACAATCTCTGAAGCCGAGGCAGTTCCGCCGTTAATGAGGACGACGATAGGGAAATCGTATTCCGGTCCGCCGCTGTGTGCTGAGAACTCCATGTTCTGGTCCTGGAGGCGTCCTTGGGTGGAAACAATGATGCCTTCGTTCAGGAAGAGATCGGCAACCTTTACTGAGGCATCGAGAAGACCGCCGGGGTTATTGCGCAGATCCAGGACAAGACCTTTCATCTTAGTATCCTTTAGGAGTCCGTCGATAGCATCCTGGAGATCCTTTGCGGTATTTGTCTGGAAATTTGTTATCCTGGCATATCCATAGCCTGGTTCTAGGATGTTGGACCTTACACTGTAGATAGGGATGACATCCCTGATTATGGCAAATTCCTGCAGGTCTGTCCAACCCTCGCGATGAATTGATATGGTTACTTTCGTGCCTTTCGGGCCCCGTAGTTTTTTGACTGCTTCAACCAATGACATATCTTTGGTCGATTCATCTTCTATCTTAATGATTCTGTCTCCTGCCTGGATACCTGCTTTAAATGCAGGGGTGTCCTCGATAGGAGAAACAACGGTGAGCATATCATCCTTTATGGTAATTTCTATTCCTATACCACTGAAACTGCCCTTGGTCTCTACCTGAAGCTCTTTGAAATCATCGGGTTTCAAGTAGGATGAATGGGGATCCAGGCTGGAAAGCATTCCTTTAATTGCCCCTTCAATGGTTTCCTGAGTGTTAATTTCTTCGACATAATTCTGCTGCACAATGCTGAGCACGTTGGAAAAGACCTCAAGGTTCTTGTAAGTTTCCTGCATTTCATCGCTCGCCCCGAGAACATGCTGTCGGCTGGTTAAGAGGGCAGGAATGACAATAAGGCAGATGAGGATGATTTTTCCAGTAATGGCTTTCTTAAACTCGTTCATGGTTCGTAATGTTCCTGTAGGTCTGGCCAATGTTAGGATGCTAGAAATGGAATTTCTCGGCCTGAAAGAATTCTGATCATTTGTTTACAGCTCAAATTATTTGGCAGAATTATATATTCTATCATGCTGCTTAAAATCTAACAATAAAATATTATGTATAATAAAACCATAAGGGACTGGTTTTGCAGGTGTTTGCCTCCTGACAGTATATGGGCTTCGGACAAGGAGGATGTGATATAAATGAGCAAAGGGGATGTTTCAGCCGCTGAACCGGGACAATTATTGGGATGCAGAATAGAGCACACTATGGTTTGTTCATTTGGGCGCCCGAGGAAGTGATTCCTTAGGGAATGCGTCCTTTTTCAGCCACAGAAGGGGATCTTCCGGATTTGAGCCCTTGCGGATTTCAAAGTGTAGGCCTTCTCCAAATAAGGGGTCACCGTCTCCGGTCATGCCGACAGCCTCCCCTTTTACTACTCTCGTCCCTTCTTTTTTATAAAGATCGGCCGCTCTTGAGACCAGAGAGAAGTACTGCTGGCCATGATCAATGATCAAAAGGTTTCCATAACCGCGCAGATAGCCTGAATGGACAATCTTCCCATCATAAACGGCTCTGATTTCCTCACCGTTTCTTGCTTTAATATCAATGCCTTGTGATGTGAGGGATGAATCAAATTTCCCTTTTATCTGTTGCCCGAAAAGCGTAATTACAGGGCCCTGTGCCGGAGGGTCCAAGAGCCCTTTCTGGGCCGGGAACCCCTCTTGGGCAACAGGTATTTCCATTGGATTATTTTTCCTTTCTGTAGAATTTGAAAGATTTGAGGATTGAACTGTCGGAGACGGTGTAGCTGCTGTTTGTAATCTATGTAAAGTGGCAGCAAGATCTGATGCTGCCTCCTCGATTTCATGAATTGCCTGCTCATAGAGATGCTGTTCAGTATTTACCTGTTGGAGTAACATGTTTTTTTCCAGCTGGATCTGGTTAAGCTCATTTTCTTTTACACTGACCTCATCCGCCAGTTTCATGAGACGTAATTTTTCCCGGGCAAGTTCCTCCCGCGCCTTGTTTGATTTGTGTATCTGTGCAAGATATTCCTTGATTATGGCATGGTCCCGCTGCACCATGATGCTAAAATATTCATTAAAATCAAGGAGTTCAGGGAGAGATTCGGTTGAAAACAGGACATTCATAAGTCCTACGGCACCCAGACGATAATAGGCGGCCAGCCTGTTTTTTACATGTATCTGATGGGCTTTTTTCTCTTTCAACACCTGGTACAGATATTCCTGACTATCTGCTAAGAGCATCTCCTGTTCCTCGGATTCAGCCCGGAGATCGGCCAGCATTTTTACCAGGTGCTGGAGTTCATTTTCAATTTTTTCCAGTTCTCCAAGTAATGTTTTTTCCTGTTCCTTTGAATCCAGGATTTTTATTTTGTGTTCAATAATTCCTTCCTGGAGTTTTCTTATCCGGGCATTTTTTTCTATTATTTCCTGCTGCTGTTTTGGGGGGAGTTTTTTCTGGGAAAGTTCATTCAGGGAGCCGGACGAAGAGGGTTCCTGTGCAATGCCGTTGCTCGATTTTTGCAAAAGGGCAGGTGGTAACACCAGCAGGCATATGGTGACTACAGGCACCATGATTACCTGAAATTTTCTGACAGAATTTTTCCAGAATGTGAAGCGGGCAACTTTCATGTCAGATACGCATGAATCTCCTGAGGGATGAAAAACCGCCACCTGTACAAAGAAGAATACTGGCTGTAATAATCATCCCAATTATGCCCGGAGAGAAAAAGGTGAAGTCGATCAACTGTAAAATGCCTGGGCCGGTAAAGCGAAGCTGGATCCAGCTATACAAGAAGAAGAGAGCAAGCAGGCCGAGGGAGGAACCCAGCAGGCCCTGCAGAAAGCCTTCAATGAGAAAAGGGGTACGGATATAACTGTTGGTCGCCCCCAGTAATCTCAGTATCTCAAGTTCCGCCTGCCTGGCAACCACCGCCAAGCGGATGGTATAGGCCACCATGAATGTGGTGGTCATGATGAGAAGAAAGCCACTTAAAAAAACAATGATTCTTAACAGCTTTGTAAAATAGTTGAAGCGTTCAACCCATTCCTGTCCATATTGCACCTTGATGGCGCCGGGCAGAGTGGCGAGATACTCTGAAAATCGCTGTATCTGGGTCAGCGTATTAAGGTTCTTTTTCGGATATACCTCAATTGAAGGAGGCAGGAAGGAGGGATCCAGATCGTCGAGTACATCGACATTTTCCCCGAGCTGAGCGGCAAGACTTCTGAAAGCTTCTTCCCGTGAAGTAAAACGTATCTCATCAACCGGGCTGAAATTGGTTATTTTCCGTACCAGTTGCATCTGCATTTCCTGGACAGGCTCTTCCTCCAGATAAATTGTAAGACGCAGGTCATCTTTGAGTTTTTCGCCCGCCTTGATCATGTTCATGTATATTAAAAAGAAAAAGGAAAAGATAAGAACGGAAAGGCTCACGGTCAGCAGAGTCATGAATTGAGTGGGCCAGGTCTTCTGGAGGTTTCGATTGGTTTGCAATAGTATGGTGCGGATAAATTTCATGGCATTAGGTTGGGGGTAGGAATTGATTTTTCCGCCTGTTCTAAAATACGGCCGCCGTGCAATTCCAGGACACGATAAGTGGAGTTTTTGTAGATTGCCTCATCGTGGGTTGCAATAACAACAGTCGCGCCTGCTGTATTGCACAGCTTAAAAAGATCCATGACAAGCCTTGTCGTTTTGGAATCCAGGTTCCCGGTAGGTTCGTCGGCCAAGATAAGCGCTGGTGAATTAGCGATGGAACGGGCAATGGCAACACGCTGCTGTTCGCCACGGGATAGCTTCCCAGCCAGGGTATCATGCTTGTGTTCGAGCCTGAGTTTTTGCAGCAGCGCTGTTATTCTCGTTCTAATGGCCTTGATATTCTGGTACGAAACCTCCATGGCCATGGCAATATTTTGGGCCACAGTCCTATCCGGCAGAAGCTTGAAGTCTTGATATGCCATACCGATCTGCTGCCTGAGCTTCGGTATTTCCTTGTCTTTTATGTGGCTCATGTCCTTGCCGGCCACCTCGACCAATCCCTTGTCTGTATGCTCCATGCCGCAGATCAGTTTCAGCAGGGTTGTCTTACCGGCACCGCTCATGCCGGTCACAAAGAGCATCTCGCCGTAAGGAATCGACAATGAAATATCTTCGATTGCCACCACATCAGGAGGATAGATCTTGGTGGCCTTGTATATCTCGATAATCGATTTATTGCCTGTTTTTGTGCCCATGAAATTTGAAAGATGATAGTGTGATCAGCGATAATTGCAGGGAAAGAAAAAGAAAGTGTGGTTCATGTTTGCCCTTTCGGTATATCCTTCCGGCTTACACGACCCTGAAGTTAACTGGGTCAATTTTTTATAATGATTTCGAAGTAATGTCAAGCTCAATAACAGGCCCTATTCAATGATTTTTGAAAAAATTTCATGGGCTTGACGTATGACAGGTGCGTCGGCAGTCAGGTCAAGATATGATTTGCCACTCAGTTCCTGTTGGATGAGTTGGCCGCTGCTGGAAAGAATTCCTGCCAGGGGGAGATCGGTACTCTCAGTTGTCTCCATTATCTTGGCGTAGAGAGCTTCAGGCAGCGGATCCGGCGTCCTATTGACAATGAGGTACTTGGTCTTAATTTGGATAGCCAGAGGCTTGGTGAGTTCAGATATCCTTTTGGCGGTAAGAATACCCCGTGCCGACGGATCGGAGATCACCAGCAGAATATCGATGGAGCGCAGGTTCATCCTGCTCAGATGCTCCATGCCTGCTTCATTGTCAACAAGTATGTACCTGTAGTTGTCCGCCAGCTTCTCCATGGTCATGGCAAGATGCTGGTTCGCTGCACAGTAGCAGCCAGGACCGTCAGGCTGGCCCATGACCAGGAGATCAAAACCCCTGGATTCAATCAGGGCCTGGTGTACTTTCATCTCCATGAACTGATCCCTGGTTATATGGGCCGGTATGTCTCCTTTCAGGTCCCGACGAATCTTTCCCAGGGTGAGACCGACATCCAGGCCCAGGAGTTCATTCAGGTTGGCATTGGCATCTGCATCCACCGCCAGGATGGGTGTCTTGTTGTGTTGGAGCAGATAATGGATGAGCAGGGCGGAAATTGTTGTTTTCCCGGTGCCGCCTTTTCCTGCCATAGCAATTACTTTGGGCATCTCTCCCTCGCATGCGTTAAGGATTAAATATTAGAGGCTTGCTTCCTTCACGGCAAACGTACCTGTGATAGGTCAAGCGCTTAAGTTTTTGGTCAAGGCCAGGCTGATTATATTAATCCCCGGTTAGGATGTCAAACTGTTAACCAGAGCCATTAATGAGTAATAGCGGGGATTGATTATTCAAGGGATAAGATGGAGAGACACTCGCGGGTTTTAATGTAAAGAATGTCAAACCAGCAAAAGCATGAAAAAATAGAGCGTTTAAGGGTAATATGCATCTGCGCTGAAATGATAGCGACAGGTCATCGTTCGTCCGGGATTGTTCTAAAGGTTAATAGGGCCCTTTTCTGCATTCGTGAATTTTAGCCCATCTTCTTTTGTGCCTGATCTGCTTAGGCTGTAAAAACAACAGTCTAAGGCTGCATTCCTGAAAGGAACTTTACCCTTGCAACTTGCATATTACCTGGTATTTTAGCGGCTACGTTTCATTAA
>Ga0209536_100015480_pt1 | contig 10892 bp, 10 predicted proteins | sample DeeMarSeWOR28_12_FD_187461 | JGI IMG/M metagenome (GOLD analysis project Ga0209536, IMG submission 187461) | Marine sediment microbial communities from White Oak River estuary, North Carolina - WOR-2-8_12 (SPAdes) (version 2) | ecosystem: Environmental > Aquatic > Marine > Intertidal zone >... | reverse complement strand
CATGATGAGGCACTGCGAATTCTTGGGGATGCAGGCGCAGTTGTAGATGATAAGACCAAAGTCGTGAAGATTCCTGAGAACCTATTGCAGGAAGCCTTGCAGAAGGCTCCTGGCAGACATTTGATGGCGTCCCGAAATCCAAAACACAACTTCGTTATTGGAGATGGAGCGTCATACTACACAAATGCGTTCGGGGCTCATTATACTCTGGACTTGGAAACTGGTGAACGCAGACTTTCAACGGTGAAGGATCTTGAGGAATTCACACTTCTTGCTGATTACTACTCAACTGTAGACTACATCAAGCCACACATTCTCCCACAAGATGTGTCGAAATCCATCTGGGAGCAAGAGATGGCATTAGCGATGTTCAAAAATGCAGAGAAGCACCTCAGTCTAGTGGCTTTGACTCCGCAAGGGTGGAAGGACGTAATCGAGATGTCCATGATTGCAGCAGGAGGCGAGGAGGAGTTCATCAAGAATCCCTCTTTCATTGATACTGGCTTCAATAATGTTCCACCACTCAAGTACACTCCTGAGATTATTGACATGATCCTTGAGTGTGCAAAATACAAGATACCTTTCGACATCAGCACTGGTGCACTTGCCAGTGCCAGTAGTCCAGTCACTTTGGCAGGTACAATTGTGCAAGGGATAGTTGAAAACCATGCTATTGTTGTGCTGACACAACTTGTGGGGCCTGGCACACCCATCATGTGGGGTTCCTGTGCCACCATTCTGGACCAGAGGTATGGGACTGCAGCTTACGGATCTCCGGAGAACGGATTGATTCATGCAGCATTTGCGCAAATGGCCCGTTTCTATGGCATACCTTACTACGGTGCGGCAGGTGTCATTGATTCAAAAATCCCAGACCATCAGGCTGTTTACGAGAACACCATCAACGTATTGGTTGCAACTCTAGCAGGTGCTGATGTGGTACATGATGCTGTCTATGGAATAGTGGAGGCCGGAGTAACTGCCAGCTATGAGCTGTTCGGCATTAGCAATGAAATCTGTGGCGCAATCAAACGAATTGCTAAAGGAATGCGAGTGACAAAGGAGACTCTTGCTGCTGATCTTATAGCTGCAGTTGGGCATGAGAAGAACTACCTCAATACACCAGAGGCATTGAAGCACACCAAGAAGTATTTGTTAGAGGAGCAATGGCAGCCCGTATTGACGGAAAGAGCTTCCCGACCTGAATGGGAGAAGAGAGGTTCGAAAGACATGTTCCAAAGGGCAAAAGAACAAGTCAAGGAGATACTCTCAAGTCATAAGGTTGAACCCTTGGGCAAAGATGTAGAATCCGCCATGAGAAAAATCATAGATAAGAGAGCCAAAGGAAAATAGTAAAACATCGGAGGAGTATAGAAAATGGATGAACCCACTGCGGATGATGTGAGAAAAGTCGGAATGTCTACAGTTGCCGCCGCACATACGGTCTATGTGGAAACAGTGCGTGCGGAATTCGGTGAGAAAGGGCTTGAAGCACTTGGTGAAGCAAATCGACTTCATGGATCATTTCGTTCGTGACCTTGCCCGCTGGTATGCGCCCGGGCCAACGTATCACACAGGGGGTGCGTATGCCTCCTTCCATCGCAGAATTGTAAAAGCCCCGCCACGGGCCAGGTAATCCTCTCCAAGGCCTTCTCATCTCGGCACCATTATCGCTACACCAGATTACCAAAGTATTATCTGCTATGCCCAATCGATCAATAGCCTGTAAAATTATACCTACGTTATGGTCAACATCTGCCATAGCATCACCCATATCTCCCGCACCTGTTGATCCCGCTTTATCAGGATGAGGCAAAGTGGGAAAGTGAAGCTGTGTCATGGGACAGTATAAGAAAAATGGTTTACCCTGTTTTACGTTCTTTTCCATGAAAGCGACACTTCGTTCGGCCGCTTCCCGGTCAATTGTACGCCTCGTCTTTAGATCGTAGGGTTTTACCTTTCGAGATGGCTCCCCTGCCGATCCTTCCCAGATGTAGGGGGTAGGCTGTCTATCGGGGTCAAAACTCTCGAAAGAGGTAAACTGGGCAGTGTGACTTGTTTCGGGAATTCCGTACCATTCATCAAAACCCTGATGTGTAGGCTCTCGGTTCCCTTCCCAATTGGGTCCGCCGGCATGCCACTTACCAAAAAGCGCAGTCGAATATCCTTGGGATTGTAAGATTTCTGCAATGGTCTCTTCCCATAAGGTCATACCGGAAGTATATCCAGTACCTGTTCGCACTGCGTAACGACCGGTTAAAATAGAAATTCGCGAAACCACACATGAATACTCCACATTAAAGTTTGTGAAACGTATGCCTTCTTCACCAATACGGTCGATATTTGGTGTAGCAACACCCCTTACACCACCGTAGGACGCAACTTCTCCAAAGCCAAGATTATCGGGAAAAATTAGAACGATATTGGGTTTATCCTGACTGTAAACTGGAGATAAAAAGTACAGGCAAAAGAGGATACCCGGTATTATTGTTAATCTTTTCGTCATAATGCATTTCTATTTTGTATAATGGTCCTGGTGTATTGTTAGTTGGCGATTCCAAAGCTCTGTCACATAAAATTACAAATTAATTCAAATAGAATTACAAAACTTTAGCAGACCACCATCGCGCCAGTTAACTGTATGCCATTTTATCTGTTGGATTTTGGAGTTTCGACATTGTCTTAACTTTTTAACGGCTTTCGTTATTCCTGCATCGGGGCAGACATGGATTCGCATTTAGAGAGGGCTTCTGCTGAGGTGCAGATAAAATCTATAAATGCCGCAGAATACCCAACCTCTGGTGTGTGCTTTGTGGGGCTTACGCCGATATTGTAATACCATGATTGTGGTCATCAGTTAAAACCTCGAATGCAGCACGATGCTTCGTTTCTAATATCTCAACCTTGCCAGTTGTTTTATCCTTGAATTGGAGCTTGCATTTTGCAATTTTGCTATTAAGGCAGTATTTGTTTCCGCCGGGCGGATTATAGTAATTTAGACCAATAAAGGCCTGCCTTGGGGCAGATATTTCCCCTTCAATCTCGACATCTTTAGTTTTTGTCATGAATTCCCAGGTGAAATATCGAAACTTTCCAGAAGCCTTTATCCCTTGTAAAAGTCCTGTAAAAGCATATTCTTTCTGATTATGACGAAGAACAAGAAGTGTTATTGGTGGTGTCCAGAATGGTCCTAACTTCAATTTTGCTGTTGCTACCTCCAAAAAACTATCTGGATTAGATTCGAAACCAGCAACCTGACCCCATGCGTATAAATCTGTGTGTTTTAATCCCCAATTGTGATTTTGACTACCAACCCAATCTGCGATATTTATCTTTTCATCGTTAACCGATAAAACTCCATTAAAATGTGCAAGAGGAAGGCTTACTAAGCTTTTTGCAGCCGGAAACTTGCCTTTGTATAAATTTAAAGGTAGCAGAAGAAGGGGCAATGAATCTCCATCGAATGTCATTTTCCATGCGAGTTTGTTCCCTTTATTCTCAATTGCACCTTGCATAAAGCCTGTTGTGAGTTTCGCCTTATCAATTTGGATGTTAAAATTTGTTGTGTCAAAGAAGCAGTCGGCCAGAGGATATTCTTTCTTGACTACAGTGTGCTGATTTGATTCGCCACTAAAGAATGTTGCCCAAAGTTCACCAATATTATTCTCAGGTTTGTTCTTCGGGCTAAAGATGGTATAACGAATCCAAAAAGCAAGCGGGCGATTTGGATGATTAGCTCGTAAAAAGAAACTCTCATAATGCCCTTGTGTTTGGTTGTGAAAGCGGGTGAGATTAACTTGCTTATGAAAGTCGAAGAGTTCGGTTTGCATAAATACCTCCTTTCTGATTTACTTAAGACCAATAAGATCATTAGTACTAATCTGCTTTCTCCAAAATCTTACTGCTTACGGTTACAACTACCCATTCCCCATCCAAGACCATTTTTGAAATACATCCATATGATCCTGAAATTTGTGCATGGGATCCGTTCATCATTTCCAACATTTCCTGAGCGGTTACTCCTACAAAACCTTCTTCGCCAAATACATCCAACATTATGTTCGAAGGAACTTTGAAAATAAATAAACTATCGGATTCTGTCTCAATTTCTATTTCTTTGTCTGATTCACGGACGAAAAGTTGCCAATTATGCAGGACAGACCAGGCATAACCTACAAAACCAGTCTCTGTGTTTCGATTTACTGCAAATAGTTTACCATAATAGGTCCCATATTCATAGGGTGATATACTGTGGTCTTTGGCAAATTTGATACCAGGAGCAAGATTGGCCCAAAACATGAAAACCATGTTGCTATGTTTTTCTCCAACCGTTAATTCAGGAACCTTAAATATCTCCTGGCCTGAAACACTAATTGAAAGAAAAATTATAACTGTTAATAGAATTATTTTTTTCATATCTGTTAAAGGTTGGTTTCTGGATACTATATCGTCTATTTGGTATGTTTTTCACATTGGCTGTAACTGTTAAGGCTATGTGCAGTCCACGGTTCTCGGGGTTGCTGAAAGCCTGCCTAGTTACCAGTAATTAGGATATATTACATTATTTTAAGTTATCTATAAGCCAACTTGTTGCTACAGGTGCATGCTCTGGAGGCAGTTTATGACCGCTATCATAGAAAATAAGCTCCTTTTTCTTACTCCCTACCAAATTGAATAGTTGCTCAGCATGTTCACCTGTACAATTGAAATTATCATTCTTTGCAGCTAGCATCAAAAAAGGTTGTTGCTTAATAGAGCTTGCAAAAGTCTGAGAAGCAAAACCGGTCAGGTGTTCTTCAGGTGGCAAAAAATCCAATGGTCTCATTATGGCAGTTGAACATATTACACATGTTCTTATTCTTTTATCAATCCCGGTTAAAATCATTGTCACTACGCTTCCCAAACTGTATCCTATAGCACCGATTCTGTTTGCATCGATATCACCTCTTGTTTCAAGGTAATCGATAGCCCTGCGATACTCAATTGTACTTTGTACGACCATGTCTCTTATCCGGTAACCCCAACCTTTTCGGAACAATGTTATTCTGGTTGACTCAAAATCATTTTCGTATAAACGTTCACCATGATATGGCATATCCAATGCTAATACTGCATATCCAGACAAGAGTAATCCCTGTGTAACAAGCTCTCCATAATGATACTCCTCCTCCCAAAAATCTGATTTTGAAACTGTCATTCCATGCATTTGAAGAATACAGGGATAAGGTTGTTCTCCTGTTTTGGGAATAGCCAGATATCCTGTTACCTGACTGTTATTTATACCATTAAAAACGACTTTTTCTCTTACATAACCATCGTTTTCGATTCTCTCAACTGTATTTAGTTCAATAGGGATTTCTCTATCATATTCATAGAACTGTATGATTGCTTTGTATACCTCATCATTAACAGCTTTCAATTGATAAGCATCTTGTTCTTGTGCTGACGATGAAATACTACATCCAATCAGGAAAAAGTATAAAAGAGAGAATCTGATTAATATATGCAACCTTTTCATCTGTTCAGTTTAATGAATTTTACTTTTAAAAGTTACAATATTATTTTGAATGATGATTGGGCATAACGGTAAATTGTATAAGTAGTCTCGAGAACTCGGGATGGCATGTACACAATGTCAGCTGTTTTTATTGGCTTTTCATATCATCAGGCTTCTATTTTGTTTTCCTGGCTATATTATCATTCATTTCTAATTGTTTCACCAAATGATGGTTCCCCTTTCTCAACATAATTACCATTTGAAATGTATGACAGAAATTGTGCAGGTAATCCTTCGCCTGTAAATATTATCGGGTTTGTTTGCAAATGATAATGTAAATGAGGCTGTGATGAATGACCACTATTGCCGCATAATCCTATGAACTGTCCTGATACAACAGTCTCACCAACCTTAACCACTATCGAGCTCTTTTTAAAATGTGCTAAAACAGAGTATTCTCCATTTTCATGGTCAATGATAATTAGGTTCCCTGCACCTTCAGGCATATTACCCACCTTATTATCTGTGATATCATTTACAACTTTCACAATTATTCCATCTCCCGGAGCAAGTACTTTTTCGCCAAAGCAGTAATAATCTTCATTACTAGCTCCATTATTGGTAAAAGTATATTTGTTCTTTTTTATCAGAAAGTCACAGGCAAATTTTTGATCAACTGATACAGCATGATGGTTGTCAATGACCGATCTTCCTCCTGCGGCCACAAACCATTCTCCTTCAAACGGCAGTCTGAGTTCGGTTTTTGTTTGGTAATTGTTAAATTTAGTAGGAGCTTCATCAGGTAGTGCTACGACTTGAAAACCATAAATATTATAATTATTATCAAATTCAAGCAGTGTACGTACCGGATGTTCAGTTTTTGAAAACCTGCTATGGCAAACATATCCATAAATAATTTTTTTGTCCCGACCTAAAAAATAGATTCTATCAGATAATAATTCAATTTCCTTTCCAAGCTGATTATTTACTTCTATTCTGAATTCTTTAAGATGATGGGGTGTAAATTTCTTGTCTTGAATATACAGACTAAGGGAATCTAGTTCATAGGAGTAAAACCATTTAACAAACGTATTTGCATGCAGGTAAATTTCATTTTCGCTTAAGGGTGTTTCAGAATCAGGATTAGAGCTTTGACAAGACAATAAAAAACAGAAAATAAACAGAAAATATTTTAGTTTCATTGTATAAGTCTTATATTATGTTTCCCAACGGTTCAGTATATGACCAGTGGTGTTTTACAATGGTATACTTATCCGGATATACGGACATTGTATTTAGATAAAACATTTAAAGTTACATCTATTACAGCCATCGGTTATATACGATGTTGTGTACTGTAATTCGTTAGTTTTTTCTAATACTATTGGCTAACCATATTGTCCCAACACAAAACAATAGTAACCCAACTGTTCTGATTGGGAAAGCTATACCGTTCCCAAATACTGGTGCTCCAACTATTATGAACCATACAGGTACTTTCGGATAAGCTTTTGTTTGTAATGCAGAAATTCCAAAAATGATATATCCAATGCCTAAAAACGCACCGGAAGCTACTAATCCAGCTACAACTCTAAGATCTCCGCTTACCAGAGCTCCTTTTACTTGAAGCAGCTCTGGATTAACCTGTGCAGCAGCAGGCCATAACAGTGTTTCATAATATTGAATACCAGTGAATAAAACAAGTCCAGATGAAGCAATAATCAGTCCGGCAAATCCTAAATTATTAAATCTTTCATGGTACTTAAGATAAAAACCAGGAAATCCCAGGGTCAATGACAACGTGGATATAAGGCCAATGATATTTATGGGAATCCAATTGTTGTCCAGCACTAGATTTTTGAAATTTTCAGATGAATCGGATATGGGTAGAACGACTGGCATAAGAAACCACCATATCATTAAACCAACTCCACCAATAATGCATAATAAGGATTCAGTCTTAACAATTCTAGATGTAATCATTTCTGTCAGGTATAAAAATTATATTATAGTACACAATGCCCGTTGTGGCAGGTGTTTTTATTTGAACTTGTCATATGGTGATATACCTGTCATGTTATTGCCGGTTCTTTGTTTGGTTTACGGTTTATGGACGATAATAGATGCTAAGGTATAAATTTTTGGTTGTTATCTTTTCAAAAAGGCAATATGCAAAAACTGTGACAGAGTACCTTAATTATATTTGTTGTTATGGACTGGGCTTTTTAACTTTCATTTTACAAAACACACTTGACTTATCTACCTCAATAATCTTTGAGTCAACATTAAATTTTGCCGCAAGTTCCAAAAAGTCCATTCCAGAATATGTAGTTGCTCGAAATCCATCTTTGCAAACAATAATTCCATTTTTTGTCAGGTCTTGATCTATTTCTCCGATTAGTTTATGTTCAGATTGTAATTGAAACCACTCCAGCCTGGAGTCCCAAAATTTTTCTGAATATGAAGAATATAGAATCGTTCCGCCATTTTTTGTTACGCGAATTGACTCTTTCAACATTTCATATGGATCTATCTTAAAGGCTGAAATTCCATTTTGAACACAAATTGTTACATCAAAGTAATTGTCAGGAAAGGCCATCTTCTTTGCATCCATAACAAAGAATTCACAATTTTGATAATGTCGAACATATTCTTTGGCTAATTCAACATTGTCTTTAGAAATATCTATTCCTGTTATTTTTTTAGCTTTCACAGCTAGTCGTTTAGTAACTCTTCCATAGCCACACCCTAAGTCCAATACAAGATCACTTGATCCAATATTATTCAGCACATAGCTAATTTCAGCCTCTAAAAACTGCTGAACTCTCGGAGGTGCAATTTCGTAGCATTGCATTAAATTATCAGAGTTAAGTTTTTTCGAGTAGTAATTTCTCATGCTTCAGTTTTGATAACTCTTTATTTGCTTTATGCCTAACGGTCAGCGGAACCGAATCCCGGGTTTCAGGCGCAGTAGCTTTAGCGAAGATGACAATCGGGATGAGCTAGCGAGCACTGTGACCTCCGAAGCTTTTAGCGAGGGAGGTAAGCGAACAACCGAAGCAGGCTTGCCTGCGGAGCTCGCGAGCACTGTGACCTCCGAAGCTTTTAGCAAAGGAGGTAAGCGAGCAACCGAAGCAGGCTTGCCTGCGGAGCTCGCGAGCAAAGCGAGCAATGTTAATATCGAATCCCCTGGATTGTTTATACCGCTTTGTTACCATGCGTTATTTATTCTCGGGCTTCACATATTTGTCCTCACCATCAGTCAACCAATGCAACGAGAAACTAGCAAATACATTCTTGGTATAATCATCTTTCTCGAAAAATAAACCAATATCACCATTCTCAAGTACAGTTAGTGAAGAATAAGCAGAACTCCCTGGATAAATGGTCTTACCCTCTGTCCATGTTTTTCCTTCATCATAGCTTAAGCGTACTGTCATATTTTGCCGACCATTAGCCATTTTGGCGTTTGAGAAGAGCAGACGGTCTTGTTTAAAACCATCTTCTATAGACGTATAGCGAATAAAACTTCCATTACAACCTGGATCAATAAGTCCTGGTTCTGGTTCAGTCTTCCATGTTTTTCCCTTATCTGTTGAAGTATGAACATATCGCATTCCTTTTCCGTTTACCCGGCTGTTTATCATCCAGGTACCATCCGCCAGCTCCACCAGTTTAGATTCGTCAGCCGGCATTATAGGCGTATCAATTAAGAACCAGGTCTTTCCATGATCATCACTACCGAAAAGATGCAGACCATTATTTAAGTTTACCAGGCAGTGCAATAATTTACCAGAGCGTGTCTGAATCCCTCGTCCTGATGTAATAAATTTAAAATCAGTGCGCCATTCAGGCTTTGTTATTTGAGAAGTTATATCAACCGGGGCACTCCATGACTTTCCATGATCAGCACTTTTTACCATATGCAAGTAGTAAATGTCTTTCTCATTTTCCAGGTCCATGAAATTATAAAACAAAAATATTTCACCAGTTACCCTATCCACAATCATAGAGGGATCAGAAACGGATTTACCCAATGGAAAATCCACAATCGTTTCAATGTCAGTCCATGTTTTTCCGTTATCCCTGCTACGGCGTATTACAATATTAATGTCCTTATTCCATCTCAAGTCTCCACAGGATAGTATACGTTCATCAATAGCAGCAACCAGATCACCGTTTTGTGCTGTTACAATGGAGGGGATGCGGAAACATGATACACCCTCTCTCATCATACTGCTAAATAAAACCTGATGCTCAATTACATTGCCTGGATTTTGTTGATCAATATTCTGTGAATAAACGCCAAAAGATAATAGTGAAAAAAATAATAATATAGTATTCCTCATAGTTGAAAGTAATTCTTAATGCATGGTAACAGTTCAGTGTATGCTCCGTCCAGAGAACTCGGGATTTCCTATAACCTATCTTGTGTGCCGTATTGTTTATTTGCAGCTACTAATTACCTTCTAATTTAGCCATTAGACCTAATACTGCATTTGTATCCCACCACATTTCAATGATTTTGCCCTCCTCAAAACGATATACAGTATATGCATCGTAAGTAATAATGTTCCCGGTGGGTGGAAAATTAGCAAAATCCCCTGTATGTTTTACTTTAACAGTCATTTTTACGCATACTCTATCTCCCTCTGCATACATATCATTGATTATATGTTCATATTCATTAAAGGCAACAGGAAATGCTTTAAGAGAATTCATAACCCATTCATTATCATAGCTACTATTCCCATAATGTGATTTACAATTTTTGGCAACTAACTCGTCGACAATAGCAAAATTCCCTTTATCAACTTCGCTTAGCCAGCGAGAAGCTAATTCTTTATTTTGCTCTTCTAACTGATTCTGAGTTTTTAGTTTCTCATATTCATTCAATACTTCTCTATCCTGGCAATTGATCATAAATACTAGAAGTAGCGGCAGTAAAAATATTATTTTCATGATGACTATTAGTTTAATATGGCACACAACGGTTGGCTATACCGCGTGTTGTGCATTCGTTATTTTTAAAATATCTTAATTATCACATTTCCCTTTTTGTGTCCTGTCTCGACATATCTGTGTGCCTCAACCATTTGCTCTAACGGATAGCTTCTGTCAATGACCGGTTTGAACATACCAGATTCCACAAGGTCTTTCAATAGAACAAGATCATCATAGCTTACCTTGGCTAATCCATCGTCTATTGAGATGTACTTCCCATTTGAAGCAAGGACATTCTTCGCTTGTGATTTAAATCTTTTCCTATCCGCCACCTGTTGTGGAACAGCATCTAATATCAAATCATAACGATCATTACGTTTCGAATAGTCTTCTTTTGTGTAGTCGATAACCGTTTCGGCTCCCAGAGACCTTACCAGTTCCAGATTTGCAG
>Ga0209536_100015478_pt1 | contig 10893 bp, 11 predicted proteins | sample DeeMarSeWOR28_12_FD_187461 | JGI IMG/M metagenome (GOLD analysis project Ga0209536, IMG submission 187461) | Marine sediment microbial communities from White Oak River estuary, North Carolina - WOR-2-8_12 (SPAdes) (version 2) | ecosystem: Environmental > Aquatic > Marine > Intertidal zone >... | reverse complement strand
AGGATGATGGTGATGTCCGATGATATCACAAACCTCTTCGATCAACTCTTCTTTTGCCCCCAGCTTGATCATGATGGATCTTGCAATGGGCGGACCTTCTTGTTCCTGGTATTTTGCCGCCGTGCTATTATACTTTTTTTCCGCTTCATGGATGCCGATGTCATGCAGATAGGCTGCTGCCAGTATGACCGCCAGGTTGCCCCTCTCATTTCTGCCGATCCGTTCCGCATGACGAGCCACCCGGGTTGCATGGCCGATCCGCCTGAAATCACTCTTAAAATAGCGCTTCATCTCGATAGCGATCCGGTCTTTTAAAAGATCCTCTTTCTGGGCTAAAAGCTCCGGAGGCAGATCCCCAATGCATTCTGCCGCATACTGACAGTATGACGCACATCCGAAATCCATTTTGGGATTGGCAAACTTGTGTTCACAATTTGGGCACTTACGGGTGGTATCGTCTTTGAAAAACTCCACCGAATGGCCGCATTCCGGACATTTTGCCTCAAATATGGCACCTGGCTTCCAGTACCGGCTGTCCTGTCCCGGGCATTTCATTTTTTTCCTCCTATGATAACTTTTATTGACATAGTTAACAGGATTCACAAGGCATACTTTAATCATCTTGTGAATCCTGTCGAGAAAAAATTATCCTAAAATTGCCTTAAGGTCCTCATCCGGCGTTTTGATCGGCATAATATTGAACTTTTCCACCAGAACATTGAGGATATTCGGTGAAACAAAAGCCGGCAGACTCGGACCCAGGCGAATGTCTTTGATCCCGAGATACAGCAGGCTCAAGAGAATCGCACAGGCTTTTTGTTCATACCATGACAGAATCATGGACAACGGAAGATCGTTCACTCCGCATTCAAAAGCGTTTGCCAGAGCCGATGCAATTTGAACAGCGGAGTATGCGTCGTTGCACTGACCGACGTCGAGAAGTCTCGGAATTCCGCCGATATCTCCAAGGTCCTTGTCGAAAAAGCGGAATTTACCGCAGGCAAGGGTCAGGACCACGCAGTCTTCAGGGACTTTTTCCACGAATTCAGTGTAGTAATTTCGTCCGGGCTTGGCGCCGTCGCATCCGGCCACCAGAAAAAAATGACGGATTGCCTTGTTCTTCACCGCTTCGATCACCGTGCCCGCAACACCCATGACGGCATTTCTGGCAAATCCTACCATTACCGACTTACCTTGGGTATCTTCCGTAAACCCAGGTAATTCTAAAGCCTTTTCGATGACGGGAGAAAAGTTTTTATCCGCGATATGGGAGATGCCGGGCCAGCCCACCAAACCCGTTGTGAAAATATGATCTTTATATGAATCTCTGGGTTTCTGAATACAGTTCGTGGTCATTAAAATTGCCCCCGGAAACGCATCAAATTCTTTGGCCTGATTCTGCCAAGCCGTACCGTAATGACCATAAAAATGATCGTATTTTTTCAGCTCCGGATATCCATGACAGGGGAGCATTTCACCGTGAGTATAAACATAAATTCCTTTTCCTTGGGTTTGTTTCAGGATGTCTTCCAGGTCTTTTAAATCATGTCCTGAAACCAGGATGGCCTTGCCTTTTTTGGTGCCCAGGGGAACGGATGTTGGAACCGGATGTCCATAGGCTTCTGTATTTGCGGCATCCAGAATTTCCATCGTTAACAGATTGATTTCACCGCATTTGAAAACAAGCCCCACATAATCGTCTGCACTGAGATCCTTGTTCAAGGTAGCAGCCATGGCTTCATGGATAAAATCAAAAATCCTTTCATCGGTTTTTCCAAGGATTTTTGCATGGTCTGCATAGGCGGCGACTCCCTTGATGCCGTATATCAAAAGCTGCTGTAATGAGAGAATGTCAGAATTAATATCAGGATCGGATTTAACTCCGACCTTTTCCCCCTGGGCCACAAGACCGTCTCGAGTGGCTTCCGGTGTGACGCCCGCGGGCCCATCCGGGAAATCGGTTTTGCCGCCGGAAGCAGCGACCTTTGCCTTGAGTTCATCTCTAAATTTAACGGTTTGATGAATGAGATCGACAAATCGATCGGGATCAAAATCGACATTGGTCAACGTGGAAAAAATAGCCTCACAAGTAAAATGATCGATGGTTGTATCCCTGATGCCGACGTTCCGACCTTCCAGTGCCACTTGAGAAAGCCCCTTTACCGTATAAATCAAAAGATCCTGAAGGGCGGCAACCTCCGGCTGTTTTCCGCACACGCCGATTTTTGTACACCCTTCACCTTTTGCCGTTTGTTCACATTGAAAACAAAACATAATTAGCCTCCTTTTTTTATTTGGTTGAATTATTTTTAGATTAGCGTTTGGATGGTTCCAAAAATGGATCCATCAACTTTTCTTGAGCTTTTGGTTCCCATTGTAAAGGATAAACACACTCAGTGCCTTGACTTAAGTCAAAAAAGAATGATAATTTTTTAAAAAAGAAAAAATCATGAAAAAAATTCTACAGATTATTTCAGATGCCCCCCTTTTCAACGGTTTATCCGAAGAGCGGTTGAACGACGTTAGACAGATTGCGGTGGACAAGTTTTTCGACAAGGGGAAAACGATTTTTTTAGAGGGTGACGACTGTAACGGTTTTTATATTGTTGCTGACGGTAAAGTTAAAATTTATAAAGTTTCTTTTGAAGGCAAAGAACATATTCTTCATATTTATGGACCCGGGAATCCCTTTGGTGAAGTTCCGGTTTTTGCCGGAAAAAAATTTCCTGCCAATGCTCAAACCCTTCTCAAAAGCCACTTGTTGTTTTTTCCGAGAACGGCATTTTTTGATCTGATATCCAGAAATCCTTCTCTTGCGATGAACATGCTGGGCGTGCTTTCCATGCGCTTACGCCAGTTTACCGTTCAGATCGAAAATCTTTCCTTAAAGGAAGTTCCAGGACGACTTGCTGCATACCTGGTATATTTGAGCCAGGAGCAGGGCCGAACTGATGTTGTCACGTTAAATATTTCTAAGGGTCAACTGGCGAGCCTTCTGGGCACCATTCCTGAAACCCTGTCGCGGATTCTGACAAAAATGAGTCAGCAACATTTGATCGATACCAGGGGCCGGGATATCGTTTTAAAAGACCTTGGCGGATTGGAAGATCTGGCGGAGCACGGAAAACTGTCGTAACCGGGGTTATAACCCGCAACTATTTCGCAACAATCAATTTAAATTCAAATTTTTATGCCGACTCCTGTTTTTCGAGCACTTCGTTGACCCATCCCATGGCGGCGATCATGTTTGGAAATCCTGTGGTTGTTAAAGACAATATAACCGCATGGATTATTTCTTCGGGGGTCGCTCCGGCCCCTAAAGCCTTTCGGACGGAAGACATGACCCCACCTCTGGAATTGGCCCCGATGGCAATACCCAGCTTTACGAGGTCCTGGCATTTTTCGTCCAAGGGGCCCTCTTTACGGCATGACTTGCCCAATTGTTGATAAGACTCAAAAACGTTCGGAAACTTCTCTATAAAGTCTTCATATGTCTTTGGTAAATACATAAAACCTCCTTATCGTAAATATTTTCATTAAAGGGGTTATGGTTCTAAAAAGAATCTCCACTTGCAAAACATATTTTCAGGATGCGGGTCCGGAGGTGCAAAAAGGCACTCTACCCTTATCCGGTCGTCAATAACCCGGGCAAAACTGCTAAATTCTTTGCGATGCATTTCTTTACAAACATATTCACCCAAACCTCTCTGGAGTCTGGCTTCCTGAGTTGGGCAGGAGGGAACGGAAATCGTCACTTCATCGTTGGATTCATGAATCTGGTATCCCACAAGAATGCACCAAGGGAAAAGTTTTTGGGCCTTGACAAATCCTTTAAGCCCCTTTTCCCGAATCTGAAATCGTTCCACAAGGTTTTTGGCCGCCATAGCCGATACACGGTCCCACACCCTTTCGTTGATATGTTCGGCGGTCTGTTGATCAAATTGTTCCGATAAATAGATAAACCAGAAGGCATCAACGACACGGTAATGCCAAAGAAGAAATTTTAGATATTTTTTCAGTTCCGATGCCTTCATGGTCTCAAATATTTCCATATCCATGATGTCTCTCCTTGTTTCCTCTCCAGCAATTTGTTATTTGGCTGACCAGATATTTTCGTCCATATCATCTTTTAAAGTTAATTTCGGACGGCCTTCTTCATCAAATGTAATCGAAACACTGCCGTTGTTTCCAACCAGTTTCAGGATCGGTCCGGTGTTCAATATATCAAAGGTCGCACAAGGGATGTCTTGCTCATCAAAAAAACTCATCAGTGCGGTATCGGCCGTTGTTGAAATAGCGACACGTTGTTTCCCGTGGCGGTCGATAACACTGAAATTTTGAACGATCACGTCTTTTGCATTCACTTTGGCGGAACGTGTTTCATATTCGAGATTTTTTAAACGGGCAATTATAATTCCTGCGGCAATAAAAATTGCCAACGGTAATACCATTGTACGGCCTTCAACGCCCAGTTTTTCATAATAACCACCCAACAAAACAATCAAAAGAATCAGTGCAAACGTCATCTTCCAATCTTTTTTTATTGTCATTTGTCATCCTCCACGAATGATTTTTCGTTGAACACGCTGGAAATGTTCATCGTGCGTGTTCATCTAATGTCTGTTTTTGGGAAGCGAGAAATAGAAGGTGCTCGACACACCGCTGATGCTTTCCGCCCAGATCTGGCCGCCGTGAGCCTCTACAATGGCCTTACAGATGGCCAGTCCCAGACCTGTTCCCTCGGTCTTGCCGTCTCTACCGGACGGTACCGTTGAGAATTTATCAAATATGGTTTCAATATTTTTTTCCGGAATACCGATTCCCTGATCTTTGATTGAAACGGTCACTGATTCAGGTTCCTGTAGAACATTGATTCGTATGTCTGTCTTTTGATCAGAAAATTTGATGGCGTTTTCGATGAGATTCACCAGGACCTGTTCGATACGTTCCAGATCAAATTCTACAATAATGTCACCGGGATTTTCGTAGATAATTTCAATTTTTTTTTCCATAGCCAGGGGGCGTAAGATTTCGGTCACTTCATCAACTAATAGGGTCAAGTTTTCATGCTCAAAAGACCAATCGATTTTTTTGGCTTCGATCTTTGTGAAATCGAACATATCGGAGACCAAATGTATTAGCCGGGTCAGGTTTTTGTCGATGATTTTAAGATAATTTCGATTGTCTTCGATTTTTATTTTTCGATTGAGGTAATCAATCCCCCCTCGTATCACCGTCAAAGGAGATCGGAGCTCATGAGACATGTTGGCCAGAAAATCGGATTTGAGTTGATCCAATGTTTTCAACTCTTGGTTGGCTTCGGAGAGTTCACGCGTTGCCTGGGCAATCTTTTCTTCCAGAAATTCAAGTCCTTTTGAAAGTGTTAAGGCCATGTGGTTAAAGGCGGATCCTAGTTTTTCGAATTCATCTCCAGTATTAATATGAACCCGTGCATTCAAATTGCCTCGACCAATTTCGCTGGTCATCTTTTCTAATTCATGGAGAGGTTTTATCACCACACGGCGCATGAGAATAAAAAGGGTAAAGATGGTTAGGACAATAAGAGCGGTTCCATAAACAGCCAGCTTAAGGTGGTTGTTTTTAATGGACAGGCTCATCTGGTCTATGGGCAAAAAAATGCTTAATCCTCCCCTGACGACATTTGGAGATTTTTCTTTTTCCGTGTGGCATTTAAGACACCCCTTTTCCATATAGAGGGGCACGATATACTGAAAATAGTGTTTCCCGTCGCGTTTTTCGAACCTGAATAATTCGTCCAACTTTTGTTGTTTAAAGCTATTCAGGGCCTTTTTTTCAAAGCCGTCCGGAGAGTTTGCAGGATTCAAGGGCGTCAAACTTGCAAGACGAAATCCATAAAGATCCTGCTGCAGAGAATATTGAGACAACTTTCTTGTAACCATTGCTGGGGTAAATCGCTGATACCACCCTTTAGAAGTTTGAATCCTGTCGTCGACAAAAAAGGTTGTATTCTTTGCGCCCTTGCTCTCCAATGGCACCATGATACCGCCGCAGTCGGTGACCCACTGTCGCGTTAAAATGACCTGCCTGGACAATACCCTTGCTTGCGTCAACACTTGTTCTTTGGCCTGTTTTTCATTCTGGATGCCTGTCCAGGTAAAGATAATACCTAGAACCGGCACAATAATCAGGATAATACTCAAAAGAAATTTAATCTGAAGTGAAAGGTGTAATTTTTTCACGGTTTAAACCTCTTATGTCGGGACAAATTGTTGTTGGCATTTTGTGTGTTATGAAGGTAAATAAAATGGAGAAAGTAAACATCCAAATAACAAAGCAATCTTACTGTATTTGACACGATGAGTCAAATTCATCAGGATTAAAGCACAGACAAAATCTTGTAAGCGTAGAATTGTTTTACAGATAACGAAAAATGATGTACGTATTATATTAAAGGTGTTGCGATTTCTTGTAACTCTTAGAAAAAACTCGCATCTAGAACAAAACGAATGCCCATTATATGTTATTCAAGTCATGAAATATGTTACCTTTAAAACGTTATTTCGGCCGATGACGTCAACGACTATTTTGAGTTAAATTCCATGGCAGACGGGATCCAAAAAAACACATATCGGATTCTGGTGGTGGATGATGACAAAGATATTGTTCAGACCATTAAAGGGAATCTGGAACTTGACGGCTATGAGGTGCTGACCGCGTTTAACGGAAAAATCGGCCTTCATATTGCAAAGACCAGCCGTCCGGACCTGGTGATTCTTGATTTAAATTTGCCGGATATCGACGGAATCAAAGCCTGTGAGATCATGCGAAGAGAGTTCGATTTTCCGATTATCATGCTCACGGCCCGTGACGGAGTGGCAGATAAGGTGCTGGGGCTTGAATGCGGCGCCGATGATTATATGGTAAAGCCCTTTAACTTTTTGGAACTTTCGGCAAGAATTAAGTCTATCTTTAAAAGAATGGAAAGAAGCTTGGTAAAGAATTTGTACGAGTTTAATGATCTCTCCATAAATTTTAAATCAAGAAGCGTTTTCATTGATAAAAGAAATGTTAAATTGACCAAAACGGAATATGAATTGCTGGAACTTTTTGTTTCTTATCCCGGTGAAGTTCTCTCCAGAGAGTTCATCCAGCAACAGATATGGCGTGATTCCCAACTGTATCAGACCAGCCGTGCCGTTGATGTCCATGTTCAACGGCTCAGGAAGAAAATTGAACCTGAAATTGAAACACCTAAGTATATTATTACCGTGGCTGGTGTGGGGTATAAGTTCCAAACCAGTTAGTTTCAACCCAGAAATGGCCCTTTTCCGCAATCTCTGCGTCAATCTGCGGAATTACTTGTGCGGCGTACCACTTGTCCGCATTTGGTGTGATTACACGGTTTTAAAAAATCATTATCCATGGAGCGATTTAAAAATTAAGAAACACCCCACTTCCTGAATTAAAATGAATCTGATTGCAGAAAGAGAAACATGGCAGCATTGAAGCTAAAATCGAGCCATTGGCTTGTAGATGAAAATGATAAAATTATCATTGGTGAAGGGAGAATGAAAATTCTGGAGTACGTTGAAAATACGGGGTCTATTAATCAGGCGGCTAAAATGATGAAAATGTCATACAAAGCGGTTTGGAGCAAAATTAAGTACACGGAAAAACATCTAAATGCCAAAGTCGTTCATTCGGATAAACAAGCGGGAAGCCGTTTGACAAGAGAAGGGAAAGCGCTTTTGGAAAAATACCGGCTTTTGAAAAAAGAATGTGTCAAAGCAGATGATAGAATATTCAACAAGGTTTTTAAATCTAAATAGACCGTTTCAAATAGTGACAGGGCTATAAACAAATTTACGTTATGGACATATCAAATAAACAAACATCCCCTCCTTTTGTTTCCATTGTCGGCAATTCAGGGTCTGGGAAGACAACTTTTTTGGAAAAATTAATTCCTGAACTGATCGGTCGAGGTCTGAAGGTTGGGACCATCAAACATGATGTCCATGGTTTTGAAATGGACAAACCCGGAAAAGACAGTTGGCGACATAAACATGCGGGTGCGTCTGCCACCGTTATTTCATCTCCCTATCAAATCGGGATGGTGATGGATGTGGAGCATGATCACCAGCCGGACGAATTATTAGCCTATTTTAAGGGGATGGACATCGTATTGACTGAAGGCTACAAGCGGGGAGATCACCCCAAAATTGAAATATTTAGAATGGAGATCATAAATGAGCCATTGTGTAAAAATGATCGGTCTTTGCTTGCACTCATTACGGATTCAGATGTCGAAGTTGATGTGCCGACTTTTTCCTTGAGAGCCATTAAGGAAGTCGCTGATTTTTTAGTTAAACATTTCAATCTTGATCGTTCTGTCCATTAATCCTGATATTAAGAGCCTTTTTGGTGTTACAACTTTTACAATTTTGTTTCTTGACCGTTTCAATATGATACTTGATAAATAGAAACTATAGAAATCTGTCAGAAATCCTTTGTGTCTAAGCTGGTTCACGAGGTACAATGACCAGCCTGACGCGGAAGCAACATCATGAAAAAATACGTCATATGGGTGTCTTTGGTTATATTGGGTGTTGTCATCGCTTTTCCGCTGTTCAGCATGACCTACTACACTATGGTTCGTACCTCCACTCCGGATTTTTGTGCCTTGTGCCATGAGATCAAACCGGCAGTGGTGGCCTGGCGATCCTCCACCCATGTCAATAATTCCCAGGGATTTGTGGCCGATTGCATGGACTGTCATCTGCCGGCGCCTCACAAGACCTTCGACTTCTTCTTTGCCAAAACCTATCATGGTGCCAAGGACGTGGTTAAGCATTTCATGATAAAAGAATACGATCGTAATAAAAACAGAGAGGCTGCCTACAACTCTTTTGATAATGCCCAGTGCCAGAAATGCCATAGGAATCTGCTGGACATGCCGGGCAACCGAGGTGCCATGCTGGCCCACCGGTCGGTGATCTATGCGCGTCCGGGCTATGAAAAAAAATGCGTGGACTGCCATTATGATCTGGTTCATAACGAGAGTAATTCCATCATGTACAAGCAGTATCGGCGACTTCCCTATCAGGCCAGGGGCCTTCGAAAGCTGTAATCCGCCGATATGAATAGAATGACCCATCTCTTTTTAATCGAAAGGAGAACAATCATGAGGCAAAAATTTGTATTCGCCAAAATTGGGTTGCTGATGGTCGGTCTGTTGCTGACCGGTGTCGTAACGTCGGTCTGTGCCCAGCAGAACTTTCCCAAGGTGAAGGAGTTCCGGATCGAACGCAGCTTACCCCCCGAGGCGGTGGCATGCATCGAGTGTCACAGGGTCACCAACCCCGGGCTTTTTGACGACTGGGCCCGCAGCCGCCATGCCAATGCCAGCATCACCTGCCTGGACTGCCACCTGGCCCAACCCGGGGATACCGATGTTGCCAAAGGACATGAGAAATACTACAGTCGAAAGGATCTTCCATACGGGGAACAAAAGTACAAGGTACCCATCGCCTCGATCGTCACGCCAAAGGACTGTTCCCGTTGTCATCCAGACGAGGTGACCCAATACAGCAACAGCAAACACGCCAATACCATTGAAATCATGTGGAAGCTGGATCCCTGGCTGAACAAGGGGATGAACTCGGACAACGAACGTAAGACCGGATGCTTCAACTGTCACGGCACGGTCATTGAGATTGACAAAAACGGTACCATTGATCCTGGAACTTGGCCCAATGCCGGTGTCGGCAGGTTGAATGTTGACGGGAGCAAAGGATCATGCACGTCATGTCATACTAGACACCGCTTTTCTGTGGCTGAAGCAAGAATGCCCGAAGCTTGCGACCAGTGCCACTTGGGGCCTGACCATCCGCAAATTGAAATTTATGAAGAGTCCAAGCATGGAACCATGTACCATGCCTATAAAGACCAATACAACTTCAATGCGGCCCCCGGTACCTGGACACCGGGTACGGATTACCGTGCACCCACCTGTGCGGCCTGTCACATGTCCGGTTCGGGAAAGGTTATGGGAACCCATGACGTAACCGAGCGTCTATCTTGGGAAACCCAGGCACCGCTGACGGTTCGTCCTCAGGATTTTAAACCCTTTCCTTCGGGAACCGACTGGAAGATGGAACGGGAAAAGATGAAAAATATTTGCCGTGCATGCCATGGTGATTCTTGGATCAACGATTTTTATAATGGATTCGACAAAGCTGTTGAAGAATACAACGAAGTCTACTTCAAACCGGCCAAGGCAAAGCTGGGAGAGCTTTATGAAAAAGGACTGCTGGACAAGACCAAATTTTTCGACGAGCGACTCGAAGTGGATTTCTATGAACTATGGCATCATGAGGGCCGACGGGCCCGAATGGGAGTCATGATGATGGCTCCGGATTATGCCTGGTGGCATGGGTTCTATGAATGCAAATTGCGCTTTGCCAATTACATGGAAGAGGCCAATCACCTTATCGAAACTGGCCAAAAGGCGTATGTCGCCAAAGACTTTCCCAATGCCACGGGTGACACACAGAAGCCGCCAAAAATCTTCGGCAATAAATAGTTATCTGTCATCTTATGGAACTGGCCTCCGCCGTTAAGTGTGAGCGGAGGTCAGGGTCGTAAGGGTTCTGAACCGCCCCCTCTTTTCACAGTACCTTTTACGTTGGAATTTACGCTAAATTTCTTTGTGCAGAAAATATAACCCTTAAAGGATCAAGGTGCATCGGAATTTTGGTATATAGCTATTGTCAGAATAACATTTCGTTTCATCCGCCGGATAATTTCGTTGAAATCTGCAAGAACTCGCAAACAAAAGCGCGTAAAAGAGAACATGTCCATGGCTTTTTAGAATATCGTTCCGTAGTTTGATTTTATGTTTTAATTTGAAAT
>Ga0209536_100015477_pt1 | contig 10893 bp, 9 predicted proteins | sample DeeMarSeWOR28_12_FD_187461 | JGI IMG/M metagenome (GOLD analysis project Ga0209536, IMG submission 187461) | Marine sediment microbial communities from White Oak River estuary, North Carolina - WOR-2-8_12 (SPAdes) (version 2) | ecosystem: Environmental > Aquatic > Marine > Intertidal zone >... | reverse complement strand
ATAATTTTAGTGCAGTGATATTAGTTTTCTGGCGAGATTCATTGATGCGCTGAATAGAATATCGGTTTTCAATTTATAGGACGCAGCTATTGTTTTATCTACTGGAGAAATCTGATATTAATATCAATCTGACCCTGGGTAAAGTCACATTTAGATAAGAATATTCTTTGACATGAGAAACGACCTGATTGCATTTGGAGAGGAGATGATGTCATGGGAACAAACCGATCCCGCTTTTTTCTTGTCTTCTTAATGATAGCTCTTATGGTTTTCAGTTGCGTCGTCGTGTATATGCGTAATCCATAACCTGATGACTTTGGCAATAATTATCTCTTTAATATACAGATTCTTCTCTTTTTTTTAAGGTAGCTTTTCATAGATTCCCCGCGCTTTGTGCAGAGCCCATTCAAATATATTAAATATATTCGGGTATCCAGTACCAGATCATGCATAAGATCCGCATATTCCTTTCAGCGGATAAGCGATTTTTCAGAGACGGAATTACCCTTTTCCTCAACTTTTATTTTGTTGTGCTTCGGCCTGCTCAGCGGCGATCGCCGCTGCAGCACCAGCTTCAATGCGTTTTTCGCCAAGTGCACCGCCTGGTTCACCCGGTGGCATATAAACCGTTACATTCCGATGGGCAAACTCGATATTGTTTGCCTTAAACTCTTTCTGAATCAACCTATATACTTCACGCCTAATGATAAATTGTTTGCCCGGTATAGTTTTATATTTAACCCGCACAATCATTGCAGAGTCATCCATTTGCCTGACGCCCTGGGACTTGATAGGGCCCATCAAGCCCTCGGCAAATTCTTCGTTTTCTTGGATCTTCGCGTCGATTTTCTCGACGATCTTTTTAATCTTTTTGATATCCGCCTCATACCGCACACGAATATCCAGTTTGGTAATAATGTAATCGCGGCTGTAGTTGGTAACGGATCCCATATCTCCAAATGGAATGGTATGTACCATGCCCCTGGGATGACGTATCCTCAAGGAGCGGAGGGAAATATGTTCCACCATGCCCCTGGTGCCGGCGGTCTCAACATAATCTCCGACCCGAATCGCATCATCAATAAGGAAGAAGAGGCCTGAAATAATATCTTTGACCAGGGTCTGCGCCCCGAATCCGATGGCCAGACCGATGACACCGGCACCGGCGATCAGGGGACCGATATTGACACCTATCGATGAGAGAATGATCATGGCCGCCATTACAACAATAACCGCCAGCATGAATTTGCGCAGCAGCAATAGCAGGGTACCGATGCGTGAACCGCCGCGACTGCCCTCTTCTCTTTGCTCTTCATCTTCAGGAATCTCCTGCTGGAGTCTGCGCTGAATGGCAGTGCTGATGACTTCCCATGTCACATAGCAGATGAGTACGGCAATCAGTATGTTAAAGGCTGTCCGTGCAACCGCTTTGCCAATCTTTATATCGAATCCCCATATATCCAGAAGGAAGAAAAACACAAAAGCCGCCAATACAATGCGCAACCCGCCGCCAACTATGCGATTCAGGCGCTGCACATTCAAATATTTTTTAATCATCGGCTCTTCCGCTGCACTCGCAGTTACAGCCTCCGGTTTCTTTCCATCATCCAAGGTTTCCGAGTATTTCGGAAATTCAGTTTTTTCTGAAGATAGCTCTGTATAAGATGCATCGTCATTTGATGCTTCTGTTGAAAGGGCTTGCGTTGTCGGTTTTGATTTTTCCGCAATGCCAAACACTACCCTCAAGATTACTCGCAATCCCCAGTCGAGCAGAAAATATAGCGGTATGATGAGAAGAGTTTTAATACCTGGAGCGCCGGGACGGATGCCGAAAAATAACAGGTTGGCCGTTGAAAGCGACCATAGCAAAAGTGCTCCTAAAATAGCCGGATAGTGCCAGTGTCTGATTATCCATGATAGTAGACCTGCTGCTTCTGACCTATTTTTTGACAGTGTTTGCCTGACCTCATGACGCTTCTGCCATATCATGGTAATGATCATAGCAATGATCATCAGGTCGACAGCTGCAATAGTCATCAGATAATTCCCTTCGCCGGCGCCTGCGATGCGCAGAACACCGCATGTTAACCAACCAAAGCTGCCTGTTGCGGCGATAACCATGATCCACCGGTAAAGGTAACGGGCAGCTTCATTCGTAATCGGCAGGATGCGAAGCTTCAGAACTTTCGGTGAGAAAAAGAAACGGGAAATCAGACGAACCCCCATGACGATCAAAAAAGCCGTCAGATAGGTTGCAACCAGCACACTCTGTGCCTCTGTGCGGTCCATAAAAACAAAAAATAAGACCAATGTTATAAGGACAAAAACACACATGGTTGCAAAGCGCACCAAGGCTCTTAGAAACAATCCCCCTATTTTTGTTTTCCAGCCGACGGACAAATGGTTTTCAATGCGACGATGAATATTGGCAGAAAAGCGGCGATAGATCCATAGGAATGCGTGGCTGGCTGCAAACAGGAGGATAACGCTGAAAATGGTATCCAGCGGATCTGCTTTCTTTTTTGATTCATCTTTGCTGAGCAACCGGTAAAGCTGAGGTAGATCTTTGGGATCGTCACCCATTCCCGATTTTAGGTAGCTGAAACGTTCCCGAGCCGTATTCGCGGTATGATGGATGCGCTTAATAAAGCGGACCAGACCGCCAGCTTTTTCTTCATCACCAGCCGTTGCTTCTTGCTCTGGTTGTTGAGATAACGCTTCAATCAGGCGCTGGACCTGTTCATTGCTGAGAGAAACAACAATCGTTTCGACTGGTTCATAGTCAGCGCGATTCGATGGCGTCTTCTTGCCAACGATCCCGGACTTTTGCGGTGCACTGCTTTCGGAGCCTAAGATCAAAAGTTTGAGATTTGCACTGAAGGCCGGTTGGACTAGCAGAAGCATACTCAAAAGAATTAAACTGAAAAAGCTCCCGAAACAAAATTTGAAATCAAATAGCTGACGTTTCATAGATACTCCGCTTGGGCTAAAAGAATAAGTGCAATTATACTATGAGCACACTTTTCTGATTATACATGATTTCATTCGATGTCTTTATTTTTTAAGCCCAATTACTGGTTCATTGGAATAGTCAAGTAAAAAAAGACATCTTTTTAAGCCGCCTTGGCCAATTTAGTTGGTATCAATTCCACATGACCGGTTCTAAAGAGGAGGGCCATCGGACGCTTTCTCACCCGGCCGGGATCGTCACCAGCGGCAACCCCTCTTTCCCACCGGTTTCCATCAAGGAAAAAATGATCATCAGAAACGCAAAGGTCCGTTTGGACCGAAAATCCCGTTTATCAATCCAAAACCAGTGGCCATCATACTTTACCGTTGTAAAGGAGTTCTCCGGTTTGTCGGGGCCGGTATTTACCTGGATGAGCCGCCCGATTTTCTCATCGGCGCCCTCGGATGCTGCAAAAGTGGGAACGGTACGACCGTCGGTCACGTGTTCAGGCGGCACATCGATTTGAGTGGCCAGATTGATCATAATCTGCAGGGTCGAGCGAGTGATCATGGCAATTTCTTGATTGTTCCGGGGGAGCAGTCCATAAGTAACCTTGGTCTCCTGCCGGTTGATATCCAGGCCCAGCAGTTCGTTGATTTCCCGGAGAGCATCTGCGATTTCGGGGTTTAGGTTTTTGCGGTGAAAAAACAGAACGGTTGTTTCCTTCTCGTTATTTTCTTTAATTACGCGCATACTCATCGTACCGGAGTTCTGTGTCTTCCGCAGCAGTTTAATGAGACGGTAAAAACCCGGATCGCCCAAACGCTTGCTAACTCCGGCGCTGATCCTGCTTCGGAGCCCGTTGATGGAGTCCACGACAATGGGAAATACCATGTCCACCGGCCATCCGGATTGCAGCAGAAACAGAATGGCTTTGGGCGGGATAGGCGTCATGAAGCTCTCGTTGAACTTTGCGCCAGTGATCGGGGCATAGGTGATGGTAGGGCGGTCGGTGTATTTGCCGGTAGTGCCCATGGAGAGGAAATCTCCCTGAACCGCAGTGCTAGAGGAGACGGTGCCGCCGACGTTGACAGAACCTTCCAGGGTATAGCCGCTCACCACCGAGGCTACCTCCACAAAAAGCGGCATGTCCGCATACCGGAGTTTGACGATGTTAAGAAGTGTTTGATCCTTCCATGAATCGGCGATGGCCGTGTTGTAATCGAACCGGTCGCGCGGAACCGTTTGGGGTCCAAGGTGTGAGCAGCCGATAAGCCAGAACATGGTAACCGCAGCCATAAAAAGCCGATGATTCATTGTGTTTTTCCTTTTAAATGAAAATCATAACTATTGGGTGAATGCTATTTGCTGTATCCCTTTCTAACCGCTTCTTTTTTGTAATACTTATCAACACTCAGCCGGTACGCGATGTAATATTTATAGATGTTGCTGACATACCTGACCGGCTCTAAGCCGATCCGTTTGGCTGTCGTAATTTCAACATTTCGAAACCAGACATTGGGATCAAGGCCTGCTTGTCGGGCTTCCGTGCGACGTCGATTGATTTTGGCCGGACCGGCATTGTAGCTGGCAAATGTAAACAGCATTTTGTTCACCTCATCCATCGGTTCTTTCTCAAAATAACGATTTCTGATAAATCTGAGATATTTCAAACCTGCATGGATGTTGGGCTCCAATTCTTCAATATTGGGAATATTCACGTTCTTGTCTTTGGCGGTACTTGGTAAAAGCTGCATGACACCTACGGCGCCCACTTGGCTCCGCATGTTCTGATCGATACGGGATTCCTGATACGCAAGGGCGGCCACCATCAGCCAGTCGAAGTCGTATTGCTTCGAATACCTTTTGAAGAATTCAACCGCCTCTTCGAACCTTTTTCGGTCTTCCGTATTCAATGGATTACGCACCCATTGGGTATTCTGCAAATACCGCTTGACCAGGATGTTACCCGTCAAGGTACCAACCTTGTGGATTTTTATGAAATCGTTGATGGCCTTCTTGAGTTTGGGGCTGTTTTTTCGAATTGCCCAAGAAATCTGCCCGCCGGTTCTGAGCTTGATATCCGAATGAAAGGTCAAATCCTTGAAAATCTGCTTCCAGAATTTCCCCTTGTGGCTATCGATCACAATCATGGGAATGAGGCCGGCGTTCATCATTTCAAGGAGGTCTTCATCCTCCAGGTATTCATCTGCCAAAACAAGTTTCATCTGCTTCTTGCCATCTTTCTTGAATTGGTCATTATGATGCTTCAGGCTTTCATAGTAACTGCTGGATTGCCGCACATGAATTTCTTTGCCCGAGAGATCATCGAGGATCTTAACCGGAGGCGAGGCAGGTCCGGTGACGATGATTTCATCCACGCCCCTGTGCGTTGGGTCCGAAAAATCGACTAGTTTTTGTCTCTCCGCTGTAATGGTGAGATTTCCTGCTGCAATATCCCCGACACCTTCTATCAATGCGGGCAGGAGCCGATCTCTTTTTGTGGGAATCACGATTACCTGGATATCAATGGTTTTGTCTTTAATCTCTTTGTTCAAATGTTTCTCGAATATTTTTAGCGCATCATAGGTTGCCCCCCGTTGAACTGCCTTGTCGAGAAAGTAAAATGTCTTGCTATAGGGTACCAGCGCTCGAATCAGATTCCTCTCCATCATACCGTCGAAATCACCGGTCCATTTCTGGTTGAGTTTTAAGAGCGATTCATCTGCTTCGGTCTCATTTGAGGTCCCAATCACAGAAAAAAAGATCAGGATTGATAAAAGAAAAATATCTACTAAATTAAGCTTTTTATTCATCTCTTAACCTCCGATTAGGTTTTTAGCATTATAAATGACGTAGAGGCGTCGACGTCTTTGATCCGGAGGATCTTGGGATCAAACTTCGGATCTTTCGCCAAGGCCTCGATACTCCGGGCGATATCATGTGTGCGGCGTTTCGCCGGGTAAGCCGACACCCCTTACTACATGAAACCACACCTCGCCGTTAACCACCACTGGGGCTGTATTCACTACTCTGAAAATGTCGGCTGGTTCAGCACCCTTGATTTCGGTCTGGGCTTGCGCGAAAACCACCGGTGGCAGCAATAAGGTGATAACGAGCAAAAGGAACGATCTGAGTTTACGCGCGACCGGATCGGCATACCCACCCGCACCGCGGAATGGATGAGCTGCTCGAAAATTGCATGAAGTGGTTAGCATTATCACGACCCTCCCTTCTTGAGATCAAGCCAAGAGGTGGCAAAGACTGTATCCGTGTTTCCGTTCAGAAAGGACCTCATCAGCGTTAAGCGCATGCGAACGCTATTCATCGGCTTCCTCCGGATTCGGAAATGTCCAGCTTCCATCCAGGATTTCCTTCCTCGGCCGATACAGCCTCACGATGTAGTTCCAACCCTGTACGATGGGCAGGAAGTTGGGCTGCTCGGGGTTGCCGCCAAAGTGGATGGTAATACTTCCGTCTTCGTTCTTCTCTGCCGTCACATTATTGAAGGAGTAGGCGTTGTACTTGTTGACCGGCATCAACCCCTTATCGTCATAGAGAGTCACCGACCAGAAGGCGTCTACCGGCACATCCTTAACGGTGAGGGTGTAGGGGGTCTTGCCGTCACTCTTTTCAGGGAACACGTTCACGTAAGTCGCAGCCTCTGCCGGCAGCCCGCCCCAGCCGAGTGCGGCTCCCAGCATCCAATAGACCGGATCCAGATCCTTCTTCTTGCCAAACATCTTGGATGTGTCTGTGACCGTGGAGGCGACCACATTGATCGTCTCCCGCATTTTCTCCACCTCTTCCTTCTTCCAATCGGGCACTTCAAAATTCCCCATATCAGCCTGCTCAACGCCAACCGTATCCTGGAGCTGAAAGGCCTTCTTCATATCCGCTTCAGCGTTCGGATCCGCAAACGTTCGAACAGTCAGTAGCACATATCGGGTGCCGACACTCTCTTTGGTCAAAGTGACTTTCTTGGGACCGTAAACAGCCGAGATCGAATGATCCTGACTCACGATCATCAAGGACTGATAGCGCCCCTTGGGGTCCGGCAACGTGACCGTAACCGGAGAGGTCAGATCCCACACGCCAAATGAGTACAACGTGTCCCGGTTGCCCCGAATGGTAATCTGATTATCTACGTCGTAGGCCTTACGGCTATGATGGAACTTTCCAAAGCAGTTGAAGCTCTTGATATAGCCACTCATCTGGAAGTCTGACTCCGCACGGACGTAGTTGTCCGCGGTGACCTTAACGGGATCCTCAGCGAGAGCCGGTGTCAGGGCAAAGATTGATATTCCTATTATAAACAAGGCCTGGAAGGTTTTATTAAGTTCCCATGGTGTATTCATACCCGATTCTCCTTTTTCATTTGTGTGCTATTGAGCGTTGCTCACCCCTCAACTATTTCACCAATTCGATTTCAGCCGGACGCCAGGTCTTCTCAATCCAGGGCTCAAGCGGTCCGTACATTCGCAACGCAACGAACCAGCCTTTTCCCGGCACTGTTTCAAGCCAGTTGTTTTCATAGCCTTTAGGTGGTCTCGGCGAAAAGTAAATGTCGTAAGAGCCGTCCGCATTTTGCTTAATACCTTTTGTCTGGCTGCCGACGGTCGGGAACTTCTGGCTGGTCTTTAGCTGCGAGCGGGTCTGGTTGTCATACAGGGTCAACGCCCAGAAATTCTTGACGGGAGGGTTCGGCGGGAGACGCAGCCTGTATGTCTTGGAGCCGTCGAACGGCTGCTTTTTTGAATCCAGGTAAGCGATGCCGTAGTCGGAACCCACCCCGGCGATGGTGACCGCCATTGCCGGGGTGACCGCCGTGTAGGGATAATGGAACAGGACCCGGGCGTCGGAGTTCATGGTCTTGCCGTCTTTACCATTGAAGAACACGTTCTTGTTCACAAAGCCCATCGTCCAGGCGCTGTGGGTATCGGGATAGATCTCGGCGCCTTTCATGGTCCCATCGACACGCGGATACCAGACGATGGAACGGGCGGCAGCGTTCGCGATGGCAACCGCATCGGAAAGGATTTTCTTCATCCGGGCGTTCGGCGCGAATGGCTTACCCTTTTCCATTCCGATAGAGGCAAACAGGCCTCGTGTCTCGGGATCCAGCATATCCAGCGGCTCCTTCTGGATCACTTCGTTGAGGTGCTCATAGAAGCTGTAGTTGTTGGCGTGAATGGTATTAAAAGCTTTGCCGGAACCGCTGATGAACTCCATTTTCGGTGGATTGTCCTTGCTGGCGAGCGGATAGATTCGCAGGTTATCCCTGACGTTCTTCACCGCCGCCTCGAGGCCCTTTGCAACGGAGGCCCGCATGAAGACCCAGACGTCATACGTCCTCGGCCTTACCACGAAGTAGCCCGTCGGCACATCGCCTTCGTAGCCGGGTGGGAGGATAAGATACTTGCCGCCCTTGCCCTTGTCCGGGCCGGCGGGGCCCACGTCCTGTACATAACGGAACCAGGCGTCATTGAATGCGCCGAGCATGCCGGCCGGCGCCTCGAGCACTGTCGGGCCATCCCGTTTGAGGTCCAGGTTCGGAAGGACATACACGGTCGAGGTATTCCCGGTCAAAAACAGTGACTCGGAGTCCATCAGCTTGTCGAAGATCAGGACCTGATGACATTGCACCGCGCCCTGACTGTGAGCGCCTTTAATGAGCCCCTGCAGGGAGGCGCCAGGCATCCCTTTGAGAAACGCTTCCACACCGCGCATGGTATCGAGATAGTCATAGACCCGCTCGGCTGTTTCAGGATAAGGCGCTCCATCAAGAAAATTGAGTGTGCCGATTGAAGTCTTGACCTGATCCGGAGTCGAAATCGAATCCAGAATTTCCTTGCTGACTTGCGCGCCAATCGGCAAGCACATAAGGGGTGCAAGGACAAAAGTTATGACAATGCTCAACCAGACACTGAAGTTTTTTCTTTTCATTGTTTTTCTCCATGATAAATATACAGTTTCTGTTTTCTCACAGCGTGTTCTTGTGGTTTTCCCGTCCTTCATGGTCACGGGGATCTTGTTCTTGTCCATCAGGAGCAGCAGGTCATCACTCGGATTGCCTTCACCCAGTACCTTCTGGCCCATGGCCAGCTTCTCGCCCTTGCCGTAAAAGACATTGACGTTCTTGATCAGCACCTACGGCAGCGCATCGGCTTTCTTCTCCTTAGCCTGATATTTTTTAAGCGATCCGGTTACAGTGCCTTTATCGGCTGCAAGAGCCGGGTTGTAAAAGACCAAAAAAACTGACTGCAATGAGAAGAATTGCTGTGAATGGTTTAAGTTGGAACATATACCTGCTCCTTTTACTTTTGTTAAAGGTCAGCAGGGTGACCAGTTGGATGCCTGCGGAGCCGGTTATTTTGTGTGCCATGGTTACTTCCCCATTGGTTTATTTTCGGACCAGATCCGAGGACTCCTTTCCGAGCCACTCGCTGCCATAAAGCGTGGAAATCCAGACCCGAGCCAACGCCTCCCGGACCGGTTCCGGTTCGTTCCTCGGGTGCTGCCCGAATGCCTCGATAAGCGTGTAGGCGTTAAGACGCGTTAGCCCAATAGCTACAGGGCGTGCATCAAATTCCGGGATTAGGCCCTGCTTCTGATCAGCTTCAATGCGGGCACTCGCTGCGTCGTCGAATTCTCCGAGGAACTGCAACCATGCTCTTTCAAGGCGCCTATCTGAAGGGGCGGCATCGGCAACCGCCCGCACAATGGGGCCTCTTTGATGAAGGAGGCGAACCAACCCGGTGACGGTCTCGCTCAGAAGAGCGACAGGATCACCAACACCAGTAAGCCAATTTTCGGCAACATCATAGATTTCGCCCTGCAAGATGTTCAGCAATCTCTCCATGACCTCGTGTCGGTCCTTGAAGTACTGGTAGAACGCCGAGCGGCTCACGCCTGTTGCAGCCATCAGCGAGCTGACGGTCATGTCGCGAAACGGATTTGACCAGAGAAAATCCAATGCCGCATTCAGAATTGCCGCACGCGTACGCTCGGATTTACCGATCTTGAGCGTCGGTTGCGGACTTACATGGAGTGGAGACAATGACTGTTTTATATCTGACACTTTGCTATATCCAATCTAACATTATGTTATATTGATATGACATATTATTATACATATATGACATAATGTCAAATTTTAAAGAACAGTATTTTTGTGTACCTGTAGTTCGTGTTACTGTTGACCCGACCCATTGGGTTAAATCCAATTCTGCGTTACGATTTACAGGCTATATGGTCGACATCTGAATCAAATCGAGTCGATCTGATTTTCAGGTTACCAACATACCGGTTTGATCATAGATGAACTATGGGTTCAGTTGGATCAACTTCGTGCGTCCAATGAGAAGCTTAAGAGAAATATAAGAACCCAAAGCAAGCGGTACCCTGAGATAAAGCGATTTATGCAAATACCTGGAATAGGCCTGATCCATGCTGCGACCATATCAGCCATCATAGAGACACCCCATCGATTTGCCAATAAAAAGAAAGTATGGATGTATGCTGGTGTTGGCCTCATGGAGCGCAGCTCGGGAGAGGGAATTGGATGCACCTACATCTCGTGGTAAACTCTGTTGAATAAAACCTGTAAATATCCGCTGAAATATTCGATATCTGAAACAAATAAAATCGATCAAAATGTCAGTTTACTCCAACGATGTCGTAATCCTAACCCACCGTTATAAAGAGCGAAATTAAGCTATATTTGTTTCGTTACCGGTCTTATCTTTCAATTGAATATCTCAGGCGTTTCATATTGACCCGTATTTCGAATATTCAAAACAAACACACAATACCGAATAGGGTGAATCCGAAAAAAAATGGATTTACCCTGACCTTGCCGTGTTTTAGCCATAGCGGTTTTCTATCCACCTCAATGCCTCATTGTCACTGATTTTTCAAAAATCTGTGTAGCCGAATGATCA
>Ga0209536_100015476_pt1 | contig 10893 bp, 8 predicted proteins | sample DeeMarSeWOR28_12_FD_187461 | JGI IMG/M metagenome (GOLD analysis project Ga0209536, IMG submission 187461) | Marine sediment microbial communities from White Oak River estuary, North Carolina - WOR-2-8_12 (SPAdes) (version 2) | ecosystem: Environmental > Aquatic > Marine > Intertidal zone >... | reverse complement strand
TACCACGCTGATTGCCTGGAAGGGATGGCAACTGGACCAGCAATAAAAGCGCGCTGGGGAAAGCCGGCAGAAGAGCTGCCCCCTGAACACCCAGCCTGGCAGCTGGAAGCCCATTACCTGGGGTTGGGTATCGCCAATTTCATTTTGACTTTATCACCTCAGCGAGTAATCTTAGGTGGTGGAGTAATGGAACAATCCCAACTTTTCCCATTGATCAGGAATGAAGTGCGCGACCTCCTTGGGGGCTATATCGCCTCTGCAGAAATCATTGGGGATAGTGATCAATACATTGTTCCCCCCCTGCTGGGATCCCAGGCTGGTGTATTGGGTGCTGTTGCTATAGCCCAACAAGCGGTTGGTGCGCAGATTTAGTACCCAGATAAAAAATGCTCACTAGCTGATACCATAATCAACTATGAGCGACAAGAATCACCGATCACCAAGGAGATATCATTGTGGCTGATGCACCTATCTTCGACTTCATCATCATCGGCTCTGGATTTGGCGGCAGCGTATCCGCTATGCGTTTGACCGAGAAGGGCTATAAAGTGCTGGTTTTAGAACGCGGTAAACGCTTCAACGATCACGATTTCCCTAAAACAAACTGGAACATTTTTAAGTATTTGTGGGCTCCAGTGATCCGCTGTTTTGGAATTCTGCAGCTGAGCCTGTTCAGCGGCTTTTTTGTCTTTCACTCCAGCGGAGTTGGTGGCGGCAGCCTGGTTTATGCGGCAGTCTTAATGGAACCCGATGATAGTTTCTTTGAGGCCGAAAATTGGAGAGATTTCGGGGATTGGCGGACCATCCTGGCTCCACATTACACCACCGCACGATATATGCTGGGCGTGAGCAGAAATCCCCATCTTTGGCCTGCAGATGAAGCCCTGCGCTCCGTTGCGAATGGGATTGGCTATGGAAATACTTTCCAGGCCACGGACGTCGGTGTGTATTTCAACGAAGATTCTCAAGAGGTTGCTGATCCTTATTTCGATGGTGATGGCCCACCACGCGCTGGTTGTAACCACTGTGGTGGCTGCATGGTAGGCTGCCGTTATAATGCCAAAAACACATTAGTAAAGAACTATCTTTACTTTGCTGAGAAGTGGGGCGCAGAAGTACGCAGCGAGGCAATGGTAGAGGACATCCGACCCTTACCAGATGGACAGCCAGATGGCGCTCGATATGAAGTTGTTTATCGCTCCGCCACCAACTGGTTCTTCAGACCAAGTCTACGGGTTCGTGCACGCAGCGTTATCGTTTCAGCTGGGGTTTTAGGAACAAATGAATTATTGCTGAAATGCCGCGATGAAAACAAGTCATTAACCAAGATATCCCCATGCTTGGGAAAAACCGTTCGAACCAACAGCGAAGCATTTTTGGGAGGCTTCAATCCTCAGGAAGTGGTAGATCACTCAAAAGGCTTAGCGATCACCTCGATTTTTCAAGCTGATGAGACCACGCGGGTTGAACCGGTTCGCTTCTCTGATGGATCCTCCTTGATCTTCTGGCTGATCGCTGCTCCATTTTACAAGCCACATGGGAGTTTTCTCCGCCGACTCAGCATTCTTCTGCTGGAAATATTAAAACAGCCAGGTGTGTTCTACCGGACAAAAATCAAACCGGGATTAACACGCCGCGGTGTGGCTTTGATGGTTATGCAAACCGAGAATAATTTGATGCAATTAAAGAGAGGCCGGAGCCTAATGAATTTATTTAAACGAGGCCTGGTTGCCGAACACAATCTCGATCATACTGTACCCGTGAATACCGATCTCGGTCATCAAGTAACCCAGGAGTTTGCCAGGGAGATCAAAGGCGAACCAGTTGGCACACTTCTCGAGTCGCTGCTCAACGTCCCAGCAACCGCGCACATGCTCGGTGGCTGCCTGATTGGCAGAAATGCAGACGAGGGAGTTGTTGATCGTGACTGCCAGGTTTTCAATTACCCGGGGCTGTATGTTGTGGATGGCTCTATTGTGCCAGCCAATCCTGGTATTAATCCCAGCCTGACGATTACAGCCATGGCTGAATATGCGATGAGCCACATACCGCCAAAACAAGGAGCAGAGACTCGGCAGCCGCTAGGACCTCCCGGCGCGCTTCATGATTAAAGCACCTTCTCCATCACTGCGCATGATTTCGAACAAGCCCATAAGACGCATGATGCGCTGAAAATAACGCGGCATTTCATCCCTGCGGATGGTTTTGAATCCAAATTTCTCGTACAGCGAACGCATATTCGAGCGGCACATCAAGTACAAATCCCCCTCATGAACGGATAGAAAGTGTTCGATCATTGCGCGGCCAATACCCTGCCCGCGCCAATCTGGATGCACAACTAGCGAAGCTAATTCAATCGATCCATCCCGATGGGGTTTAATTTGACAGCACCCAACGACGTGCCCATCTTCAGCTTCCGCAACAATGAAGCGCTCCCATTTCAATCCAGTGGGATTGATCTGCCCTACGCGTACCAAGTCTCGGATCGCTGTGCTATCTTCTTCGATTGCAGATCTTAATTGGTACATGGGTCTACTTTCTCACGCAAGACCGCTAAGGGAAAAATAATTCATCCCAACAGGTGACTTGCCCTTCTATGGAATGTAATTAATTGATCTTAGAAAAAAATTCAGCTCGCTTGAAGGAAATCTGGGTGAGGAGATTACAGTGATGAAAATGGTACCTTTTCACTCAGCCAAGAGCTCTTCAAGCATGCTTCGAGTGAGCTGTGGATCAGCCTTGCCGCGCGACTGCTTCATCACCTGGCCCACGAACCAGCCGATGATGGTTGTTTTACCGCTTTTGTAGGTGGAAACCTGGTCGGGATTATTTTCGATCACCCCAGCAATGATCTCGCGGATGGCATCTTCGTCAGACACCTTGGCCAATCCTTCTGACTCAACTATCTTTGATGGGGACTGACCAGTATCTTCAACTTTTTCAATCAGGGATTTACCGGTTGAAGTATTGACCGTGCCGCCATCCACCAGCTTGATAATATCTGCCAGGTGCCTGGGAGTCAGCTGCAAATTTTCGGGCTTTAAATCATGTTCATTGATCATGCGCAGCACATCATTCATCACCCAATTCGAAACCCGTTTTGGATCTGCACCGTAGGCTTCCACGGCCTGCTCAAAGTAATCTGATAGGCTGCGTTCACCAGTCAGTATATCGGCATCATACTCGGGTAGTTCATACTGCTCGCTGAAACGTACCCGGCGTGCTAAGGGCAGCTCAGGTAAGCTCGCCAAGATTTCTTCCCTGAATCCCTGATTAATAATTACCGGAAGCAAATCAGGTTCACGGAAATAGCGGTAATCGGCTTCGGTTTCCTTGGAGCGCATTTTTCTCAGGACTCCGGCGTTGTCATCCCAGTCCAGGGTCCAGGCTTCCACTACTCCACCCGCATCGACCTGGTTGACCTGCCGATCAATCTCCGCATTAATCGCATCCCTGAGAGATACAACGGAATTCACGTTCTTGATCTCTGTTTTGGGGTTGAAATAATCTGCGCCTTCTGGCCTGATCGAGACGTTGGCATCCGCTCGCAGGTGGCCTTTTTCCATATCTGCTTCAGAGACCCCCAACCAGCGTAAAAGCTGCCGCAATCGCATCAGGTATTGGGCGGCTTCTTCAGCTGTGCGCAGATCGGGTCCAGTTACCATCTCGATCAACGGAACTCCGCAGCGGTTGAAATCGATCAACCGCTGCCCATTTTCATTGATCGTTTTACCAGCGTCCTCTTCGATGTGCAGCTTGTGAATCGTAACCCGCCTGGAGTTCCCATCCGGCATCGGCACATCCAGGAAACCACCCTGTGCCAGGGGTTGGTCGTATTGCGATATCTGGTAGCCTTTTGGCAAATCAGGATAAAAGTAATTCTTGCGATCGAAATAGGAAACCGGCTGAATTTCAGCCTGCATCGCGGCAGCTAACAAGGCAGCTTTTTCTACTACCCTCTCATTTAATACCGGCAGTACCCCTGGCAAACCGGTGCAAACCGGGCAAATGTTCGAATTGGGTGGATCATCCCAGGAATCCGCTTTGCAGGTGCAGAAAATCTTTGTCCTGGTGTTGATCTGGATGTGGGTTTCAAGACCAATGATGGCTTCATAAGTGGACATAGATATACTCTTCAATTGTTAATTCGCTGAAAAGCTCAACATAAGTTAGGCGCCGCTGAGGATTGCTGGACGCTTTTTTCGCCATTCTTCTCCTTCGCTGGCCATCTCAAACGCCCGTCCAATTTGAAGCAACCTGGCTTCGGAGAAATCTGGTCCCAACAGCTGCACGCCAATCGGCAATCCATCCTCTGCAAAGCCGGCTGGCAGCGAGATCCCAGGGATGCCTGCATGGTTGGCTGTTACGGTCAGCTGGTCAGCATATTGCATTAATACCGAATCCCCATAAACATCACCCAGCGGGAAAGCTGTGGTTGGTGTTGTGGGAGTCAGCAAGGCATCAAGACGGTGACTGCCTTTCGGATCGAAAACCTGATCAAAATCTTTCCTGATCAGTGTGCGCACGCTTAATGCTCGATTGTAGTACTGCTCACTGTACTGGGCTGCGCTGACGTACATCCCCATCAGGATACGCAGCTTTGGTTGGGTGCCAAAACCTTCCGCCCGGGATTTTCGGTACAGCTCCCGTAAATCTGCCACGTTATCCGCAGTGCGATGGCCATACTTTACCCCGTCATAGCGGTGCAGGTTTGAGGCCGCTTCAACACGAGAAATCACAAAGTAAACCGGGACGCCGTAGCGTGTATGCGGCATGGCTATATCTTCAACGATATCTGCTCCCATTTGGGCCAGGTAACCCGCTGTACTCAGGACCGCTGCTTCGATTTCTGAGGGTACAGGCTGCTGATCCATCTCACCAGTTTCCGGGTCGATATAGGTAATATGAAAATAATCCGGAGAGAGGCCAATGCGCATACCACGGATGTCCTTCTTTAAATCCTGGGTGTAGTCAGGCACAGCCAGGTTCGCAGCTGTACCATCATGGACATCCGGTCCCGCGATAGAATTTAGCATTAAAGCCGCGTCCGTAACATTCGCGGCAAAGGGGCCGGGACAATCCAAAGAAGAACCAAAGGCAATCAATCCGTAGCGCGACACGCGTCCATAAGTCGGCTTCATACCAACAACGCCGCAGCAGGCAGCCGGTTGGCGGATCGATCCTGACGTATCAGTGCCCAGGGAAAGAACCCCCTCTCCTGCGGCTACTGCGGCAGCACTGCCTCCAGAAGAGCCACCCGGGGCACGCTTTAAATTCCATGGGTTGCGAGGTGTAGGCTGGAAAGCGGATGATTCATTGGACGAGCCAAAAGTAAATTCATCCAGGTTGACCTTTCCCAGCATCAAACCACCCGCTGCTTCCATCCGGGAGACAGGTGTGGCAGTATACGGGGCTATAAAATTCCCCAATATGCGTGATCCCGCGGTAGATGGAGTGTCCTGAACACAAAAAATATCTTTCACGGTAAATGGCACTCCAGCAAGCGGACCGGGATCCTCGCCCTGAGCAATTTTTCGGTCAACCTCTTCCGCCTGGCTGCGCGCCTTTTCTTCAGTCAGGGTGATGAAGGCATGCACCTTCTGCTCGTCCTCCGGAAGCCTGCCATTCGAATCAAGGCTGCCCGGTCTTCCATCAACCTTTGAAATCCTGTTCAAGGCTGCCTCGAGAACGTTCATGGCTGAAATTTCCCGGCGGCGAACCAGATATGCAATTGTGTGAGCAGGTAAGTCGGTGAGTTCCATATGCTTGGATTACTCCAAATCTGTATGTGGAATATCCGGTACAACCACGTACCTGTCCCTAATTTCGGGAGCCTGGGCAAGGATATCTTCCGGATTTGGGCAGGCTTGCCAATCATCATCCCGTGCATCTGGGGATATTTGTTTTGTATAAGGCACCCCATGAGTGGTGACTCTTGTTCCTACATCCAGTTGAATGGCATCCAGTTCATCGATCGCTTTTAGTTGATTATTTAATTCCCGGCGCAGATACCCAGCCTCCTCCTCAGACAGCTCCAGGGAAGCCAGTTCCACCAGGTGCTCAAATAATTCTTGTGTGATAGCTTGTTGTTGACTTTTTTCACTCATGGTCATCTCCAAATCTCTCGCCAGTATATCCCACTTTTTGTTCGTGTCAAGCAAGCACAGATATACGAGAAACTCTGGCATTCAGCCATGCTATAATCTCGCCATCCATTGACTAAATCTCGGAGGATGCAATGAGCAGCAATTTTTTATTCCCTTTCACCGAAGAACATGAGATGATTCGTCAGACCGCACGCGAGTTCGCTCAAAAGGAGATCGCACCCATTGCGGCGGAGTTTGACGAGAGCGGTGATTTCCCCTATGACACCATCATGAAGATGGGTGAAATGGGCTTCATGGGGATAGAGGTTGCAGAGCAGTACGGCGGCGTGGGCATGGATACTTTATCGTATGTCCTGGCACTGGAGGAGATATCAAAAGTGGATGCCTCTCACGGGGTAATCATGTCAGTTAACAATTCACTCTACTGCCATGGTATCCAAAAATTCGGTACCGAAGAGCAGAAGCAGAGATTCTTACCTCCTGTTGCTTCTGGGAAATCTGTGGGCGCCTACTCGCTGACTGAACCCATGGCTGGCTCTGATGCTGGTTCCTTGCGCTGCCAGGCTGTCCGGGATGGCGATCACTACATCATTAATGGGCGCAAATCCTGGGTCACCAGCGGCCCGGTAGCAGATTATTTTGTGGTTTTCACCATGACAGAACCAGAAAAAAGACAAAAAGGCATCACCGCATTCCTCATTAATAAGGACCTGCCTGGTTTTTCAGTAGGCAAAAAAGAACCCAAGCTGGGTATCCGCGCATCCGCAACCAGTGAAATCTTGTTTGAAGATTGCAAGGTTCCCCTTGAAAACTTGTTGGGGGAAGAAGGTCAGGGCTTTAAAATTGCAATGACGGTTTTAGATGTTGGCCGTATTGGTATAGCCGCCCAGGCTTTAGGAATCTCCGGCGCAGCATACGAGGCCAGCCTCAGCTATGCCCAGGAACGCGAAGCCTTCAATCGCAAGATCGGCGAGTTCCAGGGGATCTCTTTCAAACTGGCAGATATGAAAACCAGGCTTGAAGCCTCCCGCCTGCTGGTTTATAACGCCGCTCTTGCAAAGGAACGCTCGAAAGTAACCGGTGAGCGTTTTTCATTAGAAGCCTCAATCGCCAAGTTGTTTTCTTCAGAGACATCGATGTTTATTTCCCATGCTGCAATCCAGATTCACGGCGGCAGTGGGTACTCTCGTGAATTACCGGTTGAGCGATATTTTCGTGATGCCAAGATCACCGAAATCTACGAAGGGACCAGCGAGATACAACGCCTGGTTATTTCCCGCCTGGAAACCGGTCTGAGGTGATGAATCTAGAAAGCCATTAATCACCTGAGCATCCAGTTTTTGCCCTGGGCGAGGCAAATTCAGGGTGTGCGCAATAATGGAGCTGCAATGCCACTGGAAAATTGGCAGAAAGCGGAATTTCACCAGCGAGAATCATATCCAGGTTCTCCGGCTCCATCTCCAAACGTAATCAGTAAACTCTCTGAAAGTATCAAACAGGGATTCGGAAACTTTCCATGGTCGCTCGAGTCGACCTTGTTCGGGTTGGCGATCGGCGTATACCTGATCACTCACTTGGTCGGGTTAAATCGCTTCCCAATTTATTTCTTCAGCGACGAAGCCATCCAAACAGTTTCGGCCGCCAACCTGGTAAGGGATAACTTGCAGGACGAAGGGGGCACCTTCCTGCCCACCTATTTTAAAAACGGGCCTTACTATAACCTCAGCACCAGCGTTTATGCACAGGTGCTGCCTTATATCCTCTTCGGTAAATCTGTTTTCATAACCCGGGCAACATCCGTTTTATTCAGCTTGCTGGCTGCGATATCGATAAGCTTGATGCTGCGCAATATTTACAAGATTTCTTATTGGTGGGCAGGTGTGCTGCTGCTCTCGATTGCACCAGCCTGGTTTTTACATGCCCGCACTGCCTTCGAAACAGTGCTCTTCACATCTTTTTATGCACTGTTCATTTATGCTTACCTGCTCTATCGGTACCGGTCAGCACGCTACCTGTATTACTCAATCTTGCTCGCTGCCCTGGCGTTTTACACCTACAGCCCCGGGCAGGTTGTGATTGCCCTGACTGGTGTTTTGTTACTTGTATCGGATGCAGGCTACCACTGGCAGAACAGGAGGGTGCTGTTCAGGGGATTTGTCCTGGGGATGGTACTGGCAATCCCCTTCCTGCGCTTCCAGATCACCCATCCATCTGCTCCATTCGAACACCTGCGTATTCTGGATTCCTACTGGCTGCAGCCAATTCCAATTTTTGAAAAGATCGCCAGGTTTGGATCAGAATGGATATATGGAATAAGCCCTGGATACTGGTTTTTACCAAACGAACACGATTTACCCCGCCATTTGATGAAAGGCTATGGTCATATCTTATTTATTTTTCTTCCTTTTGCCATCTTGGGCTTCATACCAGCATTGCGGGGATATAAAACATCCGCTTATCGAACCCTGCTGATATGTTTACTTGCAGCCCCGGCAGGTGGAACAATTGTTGAAATTGGGATCACAAGGGTTTTAGCATTCCTCATTCCTGCAGTCATATTGATCACTCTGGGAATAAACCTGGTGATGATCTGGCTGGAGACCAAGCGGCTGCCGCACACTGGATTGGCCACCAGCCTGTTCCTGGTGCTGAGTCTCATGAACCTTGTCATGCTCCGGGACGTCATGATTAACGCGGCTACCTGGTACCAGGATTACGGTTTGGGGGGAATGCAGTACGGTGCCCAGCAGGTGTTCCCAAAAGCAGCTCGATACCTGGATGAAGCGCCTGAAACCAAGATCATCCTCTCACCAAACTGGGCAAACGGTACTGATGTGGTCGCTCGTTTTTTCCTCGGTGATCCCCTTCCGATCCAGATTGGCAGCGTGGATGGACACCTCTCCCATATCAAGCCGCTCGATCAGAACACCCTATTTGTGATGACACCGGAGGAATACCGCTTGACTCTTGACAGCGGTAAATTCAAAGATATCCGGGTGGTGGAAAGCATCCCTTATCCCTCAGGTGAAGATGGTTTTTACTTCGTTCGCATGAGCTACCTCGATCAGATTGAACAAATTATGGAGGCAGAACGCCAGGAACGCATGCAACTGCGCACTGCAGATGTGCTGATCGATGGAGAACTCATTCCTGTCAAGCACTCCCTCCTGGATATTGGCGAGGTCGGGCACATCTTTGATAAGGACCCTTATACACTTGGGCGCACATTTGAAGCCAATCCAGCCATCATTGAAATGCAATTCCCGACTCCGCGTCGCATACAGGGTGTCTCGGTTATAATCGGCAGCACAGAAGTCGAAATCGGGGTGGAGCTGCAGTCCGAATCGAGCTCCGAGCCGCGCAAATATATTGAGACATTCCATGGAAGCGTTGAGCGACCAGAAGTTAGATTCGAATTTAATGAGGCTGTCCAGACCCTGATAATGCGCCTGGAGATTCGTGATCTGCGCCAAGCAGAACCGGGCAACGTGCACATCTGGGAGATTGAGGTTTTATCAAGGTAGATCTTTGAAAGCTATTCTTTTTCACGAACACGGGAATATCGATGTCCTCGGGTATGATGACTTCCCAACTCCTCAACCGGGTCCAGGTCATGTTTTAGTGCGCTTGAAAGCCGCAGCGTTAAACCATTTGGATATCTGGGTACGCAAGGGTTGGCCGGGATTGCAGCTGGATTACCCTCACATCCCAGGAGCAGATGGGGCCGGAGAGATTGCTGGGTTAGGTGAAGGTGTCACAGGTTGGTCCATTGGTGAGCGAGTCGTGATCAATCCCAACCTGAGCTGCGGCTCTTGCGAATACTGCCAGTCTGGGATGGACAATCGCTGCGACAATTGGGGCTTGCTGGGTGAGACCACGCGCGGCACTTATGCTGAGTTTATCGCTGTCCCTTACCGCAACCTGCTACGTATCCCGGATGGATTCGGAGAACATGAGGCAGCTGCAGCTGCCTTGGTTTTCCTTACCGCCTGGCATTCCTTGATCAAACGCGGAAAATTGAAAGCTGGTGAGACGGTGCTTATCGTGGGTGCTTCGGGTGGGGTTAACCTGGCCTGCCTGCAAATCGCCAAACTGAGCGGAGCCCAGGTCATCGTTGTCGGTTCTGATCCAAAGAAATTAGCACTGGCGGATTCACTGGATGCTGATCATCTGATCGATCGCAGCCGGGATGAGAATTGGGCAAAAGCAGTTTACGGCATCACCGGCAAGCACGGTGCTGATATCGTGGTAGACAATGTGGGCACAACCTTTAAAGATTCATTTCGCGCGGCCGCAAGAGGCGGCCGAATTTTAACGGTTGGCAACACCGGAAATCCAAAAATTGAGATCGATAATCGCTATATATTTGCCAAGCATCTATCCCTGATTGGATCCTCCATGGGCACCCACAATGACTTTCGAACAGTGATGGATTTGATCTTCAAAAGACGGCTTTCAGCGGTTATCGACATGACTTTCCCATTGAAAGAGGCAGGTGCTGCGCAATCACGCTTGGAGCTAGGGGAACAATTAGGCAAGATCACCCTCGAGATCGCATGATCGAGCACTGGAAAGGGATCATTTCTTGGCATTAAAATTTGAGCGATGAGACGCCCATTTCCCGTAACGCTGCTGGCTTGTTTGGTGTTAATCATTACAATCGTCCACCTGGTGCGATTCGTTTATGCAATCACCTGGTGGCGATTTTTGACTGACCTGCAAGGGAACCCCCCACTTCTGCTTGTTTTCACCGGTCTGATCGGTATGCTGATTGGCGCCATCCTGT